>ENA-OQCS01000602-OQCS01000602.1-human-gut-metagenome-genome-assembly--contig:-NODE-602-length-20118-cov-4.025962_pt1 | contig 20118 bp, 24 predicted proteins | sample MGYA00242757_ERZ504575 | MGnify/ENA primary metagenome ERZ504575 (study PRJEB26092, sample SAMD00036297) | human gut metagenome | host: Homo sapiens | study: EMG produced TPA metagenomics assembly of... | reverse complement strand
CATGCCCACCGCCGGCAGACGTCTCGCCCGGGCGCGGCGGCACGGGGCGAATCAGGCAATGCTTGGTGTAGCCGATCAGATCGCGACGGCCAGCCTTTTCCAGTGCCTCGCGCACGAGCTTGTAGTTCTCGGGCTTGCGGTACTGGATGAGCGCGCGTTGCATGGCCTTCTCATGCGGGTCGCGCGCTACATAGATCGGCTCCATGGTGCGCGGGTCCACGCCGGTGTAGTACATGCAGGTCGACATAGTGGACGGTGTGGGGTAGAAGTCCTGCACCTGCTCGGGCATGTAGCCCATGTCGCGCACGGCCTCGGCAAGGTCCACGGCTTCCTTCATCGTCGATCCGGGGTGGCTCGAGATCAGATACGGCACCACGTACTGCTTGAGTCCGTACTCGCGGTTCAGGCGCTCAAATTTGCGGCAGAACGCATCGTAGACGGCGCGGCTCGGCTTGCCCATCACGGACAGCACCGCGTCGCTCACGTGCTCGGGTGCTACGCGCAGCTGGCCCGAGACATGATGCTCCAGCAACTCGCGCAAAAACTCGTCCGAGGCATCGGCCATGGTGTAGTCAAAACGGATGCCGCTGCGGACGAAGACCTTCTTGACGCCCGGTAGCTGGCGCAGGTCGCGCAGCAGCTGCGTGTAGCCGCTCTCGTCGACCACCATGTTCTTGCACACACTCGGCCACAGGCAGCGCTTGTTCTTGCACACGCCGTGCTTGAGCTGTTTGTCGCAGGCAGGTCGGCTAAAGTTTGCCGTCGGTCCGCCCACATCGTTGATATAGCCCTTAAACTCCGGGTCGCGCGTGAGCAGCTCGGCCTCGCGCATGATCGAGTCGTGGCTGCGCATCTGCAGTACGCGGCCCTGGTGGAAGGTGAGGGCGCAAAACGAGCACTCGCCAAAACAGCCGCGATTGGAGCTAATGGAAAACTTGATCTCGGCAAAGGCCGGCACGCCGCCTGCCGCGTCGTAGTCGGGATGCCAATCGCGTGCGTAGGGGAGCTCGGCCACCTCGTCCATCTCATCGGTGGTGAGCGTCGCCGACGGCGGGTTCTGCACCACATAGACGCTGTTGGGGTAGGGCTCTACCAGGCGATGCCCGGTGATGGGTCCATGTTTTGCTGCTGAACGTTAAAGCTGCGCGCGTAGTTGAGCTTGTCGGCGGTAAGGTCGTCCCAGCTGGGCAGCAGGTCGTAGTCGTAGACCTCGTCGAGCGAACCGGTGCGGTAAACGGTGCCGTTGATATAGGTGATCTGATCGACGGGCAGTCCCGCGTCGAGCGCGTCGGCGATCTCGACGATCGCGTGCTCGCCCATGCCGTAGATGAGGATGTCGGCGCCCGAGTCGAGCAGTACCGAACGCTTGAGCTTGTCCTGCCAGTAGTCGTAGTGGGCCAGACGGCGCAGGCTCGCCTCGATGCCGCCGATAATGATGGGAGCGTCCTTAAACGTCTGACGGATGAGGTTGCCGTAGACCGTGACGGCACGATTGGGGCGGTGCCCCTCCTCGCCACCGGGGGTATAGGCGTCGGTATGGCGGCGGTGCTTGGTCACCGAATAGTGGTTGACCATGGAGTCCATGTTGCCGGCGCTGACGAGAAAGCCAGGCGCGGCTCGCCGAGCACGGTGATGCTGGCGGGGTCGGTCCAGTCGGGCTGGCAGATAATGCCCACTTTGTAGCCGTGCGCGTCGAGGACGCGGCTGATGATGGCCATGCCAAAGCTGGGGTGGTCCACGTAGGCGTCGCCGCAGATGTAGACGAAGTCGCACTGGTCCCAGCCACGCGCATCCATGTCGGCGCGGCTGACGGGGAGGAACTTGTCGCGGCCCGGACGCAGGGGCGTGAGGGCGCTGCTGAGGCATGCGTGGGTCGCGAGCCTGCGCCTTGCCGCCGCGCTTTTGCTGCTGGCCCTGTTTGCCCTGCTGACTGCGCTGGTTGTTCTGAGCGTGCTGAGCTTTTTTGCCACGATCCTCCCGGTGTTTGTATGCTGCACGTAATTGTAACCAGTCTTTTTGGGACGGGGCTAAAAAGACTGGTGGAGTACACGAGGCGTCGGGCGTCGGGTGTGGCGCCGCGCCCGCCGTTTGTTTCCAGACTGTGTATCTGCGCGTTGGAGAACCCGTCTCGCGCGCACGCCATGTTGTCAATGGGTTACAGTATGAACGGCGGCTATGTCTCCGCCAACGCACGAGAGGGTCGTCAACAAGGAGGATGCACGACGATGCAGCGTGCCAAGCAGATATCGGAGTCCATTGAGCTGGGCATCATCTTGGCGCTCGCCGGTGGCTTTATGGATGTGTATTCGTACATTGGGCGCGACCATGTTTTCGCCAACGCGCAGACGGGCAACATCCTGCTGGTGGGCGTGAGCATCTCGGAGGGCAATTGGGCACTTGCGGGGCGTTACTTCTTCCTGTGGTTTCGTTTGCTGTGGGCATTATGCTTGCCGACCTGGTACACGAGCGTTTTGGCAGCGTGATCCACTGGCGTCAGGTGACGGTGTTCTTTGAAGCCGTCATCTTGCTTGGCGTGAGTTTTATTCCCGGTGGCGATTTCAACCTGCTCGCCAACTGCCTTACTTCGTTTGCCTGCGGTATGCAGGTCGAGAGCTTCCGCAAGATTCATGGACACGGCATCGCCACGACCATGTGTATCGGCAACCTCCGTAATGCCTTGCAAAACGTGGACGATTACATCATTACCCACAAGCGCGGCTTTTTGGAAAACGGCCTGCTGTACTTTGGTGTGATCTTTACCTTTGTGTTTGGCGCCGTGCTGGGCAATTGGTGCATTGAGCGCATGGGTCTGCGCGCCATTGCGGTGGCGAGCGTGCTGCTGTTTATCGCGTTTGCCATCATGTTTATCGATCGCGAACGCGACTTGCACAGGAAATGGGCCCGCATCATAGCTGACTGGCAGACCACGAGTCTTAAGCGCTAAAGTGCATGTTTGTAATGACAAGATTTGACGTCAGCAAAGCGTGCTGCTTGAGGCTATAGAATAAAAATGCCATCTTTCTAGCTATAATTATTAGTTGAGGGGATGGACATATGCCAGAGCTTTTTATTCAAAATAAGACGACAGTAATCAAGTTGATGGTGCTCTGCATTTTATCTGCCCTGGTAGAGCTGTTTGTTGTTAAAGCTGAATCGTTGATTATAGACTATGGCCTGCTTCGCTCTAATTATCGTAACGTTTTATACATTGGGTTAGGCCTGCTAGTATTGCTCTCAGTTGAGCTGGTGACAAACCTGTTCAGATCAAAATATGCGGAGCAATTGGCTTCCGATGGCGCTAACTGCTTCTATAGATTGCTTGCCCGCCGTGCTTTAGAGCGGCCCTTAGTTTTAGCAAAAGACAGTGACTACCTGTTATCGCGCATTGAAGAGGCTGGGAACCTACAGCCGATGATTGGAATATTTACAACTGCGTTTCTTCCGTGCGTAGTGACGGGTTTGGCATCGTTTGTGGCGCTATCTAATATCTCTTTGTTGCTTTTGATCCCTGTTTGTGTTTCGGCATTGTTTATTTCGCTTCTATATCCGTTCGCTCTTAGTAAGCTATCGACTAAGAGCGAAAAGGCATTGGAGGCCCAGGCGAGGGGTTCTGCTTATTTAGCCCAACTAATAAATTGTCGACTTTACATTCGAATTTCTCGTTCAATTAACTTGGAATTACTTCGCTATAAAAAGATGCTTAAAGCCTGCAGGAACTCTCGAGTTGAGGAGAGTGTCTTTGCGAGATTGGCAACTGAAATAGTTAACGCTGGCAACATCATTACTGGCTTGCTTTCAGTTCTGCTGCTTATTTTCCTTGTGTTAAAGCGCGGGCTGACGGTCGGGATTGCGGTGCAGAGTTATCAACTTGTGCTTCTATGCTATTCTCCTTTTCCTCTTGTTCTGAATTGTTGGGCACAGCTTCAGCCGTCGTTTAGGTCGTTGCGCCGTGTCTTGGAATTACGTCGTCTTTTGGAAGCTGGAAAACCTAATTTGATATGCTTCGATCACGCTGATCGAATTAGTTGGAAAGGAATCAGTCTCTCGTTTTCGTCGAGCGAAACTAATGAGAGGATAACAATTCCAGATTGCACGATACAGGCACCTTGTCTGGTTTTAGTAAGCGGCCCTAATGCATGTGGCAAGTCTTCATTTCTGGAAGTATTGAATGGATTATTGTCGCCAGTTGCTGGCAGACTGTGTGTTAATGAGTCTACTGTCATTTTCGATGGCTTGACTTTAATCCAGCTACCCTGCGCAACTATGCCGCAAAGACATTTGATAATGGGGGGAACTTTCAGGAAGGCTCTTTACTATGGTCTTGTAGATATTGACTCTGAAAAACTCATCTATCTTTTGAAGGGTTTTAGCCTCGATAAATTATTTGAAGCCAATCCCATCATTGGAACTAGGGGACACAATTTGTCTGGCGGAGAACTGGCTTCTCTATTACTTTGTAGGGCCTTTCTGAGCAGCTATTCTATTATTATTTTGGATGAGCCTTGCAACAATTTAGATAATGCTTCGATATCCTTTTTGAAGGCGGTGGTTGCACAGGAGATGAAAGAGCGAATCGTCATCATTGCGGATCATGGACATGGTTTTGAACAATTTGCAGACTATGTAATACAGTTTCAGGAGCCAGAAAAAACTATCTAGCTCCTGAACGTTGCTACCAACTGCTATTTGCGAGTTATTCGAGATGCTCTTCAATGCGAGCTCTAAGAAGGGCAATGGCTGTGGGTATGCCAATTGCGGCAGCTAATTCGGCTTTATCAAAAACCTGTATGCTAAAGCACGATTGTTTATCACATTGAAGAACGGTAACTGAAGATACCCTCACTTCCCGTTGGCTGAATATATCGTAATCTCCAAAAAGGAAGTTACCTTTTATTGAGTAATTCGGTATGTTCGTTATGCACTTCATCTCAAGTCTGTTTAGGCCATAATCGAGCACCGCAACTTCCTTATGTTCGATGACGAGCGCAACCCTGGGCATGTTACTAAAGCCACCGTCGACGACAGTAAAGAGCTTTTCATTTGTATCGTCATAAACGGTGTATTTAAGACTCAATAGCTGTCCTAGTGGACCCGTGAACCCATGTCTTTTGATGTTGAGGTTGTCTCCCACTGGGTTGGTGAGAGCTAGAGCATGCGGATAAGGGTTACCTTCAATTGAGATTCGATATTCGTTCGTAGCTGTCTTGCTCGATTTAGGACCAGTAGCCACCACGCGTCATCGCCTCAATCGCATTGGAACCGACTTCTGCTTCGTGCGGAGAATTACGCAGTACGTTGCAGTACATGCAGCTGCAATAACCGCATGGGCAATTTCTAATAAAATGAATGACGCTATTTACTGCATGCATGTTAAATGGTCGAATACTTCTCATGATTTGCCTCCCATTGTTCGATTGTTTCTGACTGTTCTATTACCTTCTTCACCTCCTCAACACTGTTGAACCCTATGTTTTCAATCGACGAGTACTCAACGTAAACAGAAAACCTGCTTTCAAGAAAAATTAGCAGTCGAACTAGATCCGATGAGGACAAGCTGAATGGGGAATCGGTCAATCGTTGATTTCTTAGATCTTGATCAAATTGAGTCAAATCCAAATCTCTAATATTGCTTATTGCTTTTTCGATTTCTGCGTAGATGGTTTCATCTTTACAATATGCTGTCATTTCAGTACCCCAAGATCGAAATCAAACAACTCGTCCTCGATTGTCTTGCAGCATAGTAATGATTCTTCTGGATCTAAGCTGGCTGAGAAACTGGGTATTCCTCTTAGTCGAAGTTCTCTTGCTGCTTGAATAGCTTTATCGCTAGATGAATAGCTTATTTGAAATTCATGCGTCTCCAACCCCTCTGTGGCGTCAAGTACTTCGTTTGTAATTTCAAATTGAACTTCTCTGCTTGCGTAAGCGTTTCAATTACGGGCATGAGCCTAGCATTATGTCGTAGTCGGCTATCGTGTATGGGATATTGATAATGGCTAAGTCAGGGCAGAAAGCTCGACATGCAGCAATCGACCGCAATCCGTAATCTCCGAAAATGTGGTCGTTGTATTTCATAAGCACATTGGGCGTCTCTAATAGAGCTAGGTCGGATTTATCATTCTCAATGATGAGGTTGATCTGCTCATTCATTTTGATGACGGCAGATTGGCCACCATCAAAACTAAGGGTGTTGCAGCCCCAGATTTCATTTAAAGGATTGAAGCTCAACGCGCATAGATTGGATGGTGCTTTCTCATCTCGCTAACGATGCTACTGAACGTTATTGTTGAATTGGCGGGTGTATATAGATTCCCGACAACAATTTTTGGTATCAGGGCTAATTCCTGCATGTCGCTTTTGCTAGACTCGATTTGTTCAGCGGCGAGCTGGCTGACAACCGTCTTATTTACAGAATGAGCGTAGGTTTCAGCGTGTTTACTAAATTCTACGAGTCCTGCGGCGCTTTCTTTCGTCGATAAAACGACAACCAGGTCTGATTCATCGATTGTCGTTACATAGTTAATTCGATTTCTTATGCCAATTTCTTTGCAATTAACAAGGTTGGCGACATCTAGGCCGTCCGGTAGAATGCCGCATGGCGTTGATACTCGGATATTATAGCCATTTCCTAGCAATCCAATCAGAAGAGGATAGTCAGCTCTTGTGAAAGATATAAGTCCGATTGTCTTCATGATTTTTATCGCTTGTTCCTTTTTAGAGCTGTTGCAATGGACACTTCATGTCTATGAAGCTCAAAGTGAAGTATTTTCTGATTAAGTCGGTCAAAGGCAATTCGTTTTGAATTGTCGCATGCTGTTCGCTTGTAATCAGGGCTTATTACTCCTTCGCAATCTGCGCTTTTTATGCATTGGGTGCACAGCTGAAATGCCCAACATTTTTTACATGAATCGCTGGTCAGCTTTGAAACATTGATTATCTTTTCAATTTGACCTAAATCAAATCCTGAATCCAATGTGCCGATATACATTTCCTTCGTTGTTTCGCTGACCCTTTCGCAAGGAAGAAGCGCTCCTGCTGTTGTCACAAATAGACGCGTAACCCCTGGTTCGCATGGGCCACCGGGTATAGCTTTTGCTGGGATGTTCGAAGGTGCAAATCGCTTTATGTTTTGGTTGATGTTTGCAAGCGTATATGAAGCGAGCCTATCGTTGCGGTTTCCTTTTTCGATTTCGCGCTCATCCATAATTCTTGCTTTAAATAAGGCGTAATTTAGCTGACTTGAGAACTCGTCATTGTAGGGGGCGATACGTCCGTTGCGTTCCAGGTAGTTGAATTGAACATCGCAATCTTCGATATCTTTATCATTTATAAAGGAAGAGACTGTTTTATAGATGTTGTTCGTGTCGACTACGGCATTAAAATGAACATATTTGTTGCGTTCAGGATGGCTGTCTAAAACCATATGAACATTGTCTATAACTGTTTGGTATGAGACTTGCCATTAGCGTAATGCCTAGACTTATCATGGATTTGCTGCGGCCCGTCAAGACTGATTAACAAATAGAATTCATGCCCAGAATCGAAGAAGAATTTAACCATTTCTTCAGATAAAAGAGAGCAATTAGTTGTAATTCGAAATGAGATGTGTTTTCCTTCAAATACCTGCTCTGCATATTGAGTAATTAGCTTAATTTCATTAAATCGAAGGAGAGGTTCTCCTCCATAAAATGCAACGACCGGGTTTGAGTTGTCGATCGAGTGCATCTTAAAGAATTCGATTGCATGTTTTGCCGTCGAAATGGACATGGAGTTATGACTGTGGGCTCTGTTGTATGAGGAGTTTCCGGAATAGATACAGTAATCACATCGGAAGTTACAAGATTGAGTCAGCTGAAGGGTTAGCATCCGTATATTTCTTTCCAGCTTAACTTTCAAAAGGTCAATTGATGGATAAGCGATATCCTGCAATGGCGAATCGCAGCAGTAGCCACATGATTGTAGTAACTGGAATTCTTGGTCTGATTTATAGGAAGCGTGGCAAACTTTTCCTGCTTGGACTTCTGAGATGTAATTGAATAGATCTTTGCTTACTGCAAGTATCTCGTTTCGATTGGCATCATAAATGTAGTGGCCCAAGAGGGTCTTTATGGGTAGAACTAACATCTCTACCGCCTCTTTCATTTCACTAATGTTATTTAGTGAACTAAGATGTTTTTTATAAAGTATCCTTTTATAAACGTATTGTCAAACATATATTGCTAAAACAGAAACAATTTATAGGCTGAGTTGGTCGTATTCTTTGGGCGATTGCTCCTATAATCTAGCCTTCGCTGCTGTCGGGAGGGAAGGACTGGGGCTCCGTTATTATGTTGAAACGCTTTAACACTTTTGACGTTCTCATGCATTTTTTGTTTCAAAAGCGTTAGGATGGAACTTGCAGCGCGGGGCGTAATAGGTGCCCTGCACACGATGGGAGGCTATCAATGGCTAATCGTTTCGTTCTCAATACCATTTCTTATCATGGTTCCGGCGCCATCAAGGAGATCCCCGGCGAGCTCCAGCGTCGCGGCTACAAGAAGATCTTCGTCTGCTCCGATCCCGACCTGGTCAAGTTTGGCGTTACCGCAAGGTGACCGACGAGCTCGACGCCGCTGGCATCGCTTGGAGCCTCTACTCCGAGATCAAGCCCAATCCCACCATCCAGAACGTCAAGGACGGCGTCGAGGCCTTCAAGGCCGCCGAGGCTGACGCTATCGTGACCATCGGTGGCGGCTCCTCCATGGACACCGCTAAGGCAATCGGCATCATCATCAACAACCCCGAGTTTGCCGATGTCCGCAGCCTCGAGGGCGTTGCTCCGACTAAGAACCACGCCGTGTTCACCATCGCCGTGCCGACGACCGCCGGTACTGCTGCCGAGGTGACCATCAACTACGTCATCACCGACCGAGAAGGTCCGTAAGTTCGTGTGCGTCGACACCAACGACGCCCCCGAGGTCGCCGTCGTCGACCCCGACATGATGGCCTCCATGCCCGCCGGCCTCACCGCTTCCACTGGCATGGACGCTCTGACTCACGCCATCGAGGGCTACACCACCAAGGTGCTTGGGAGCTCTCCGACATGTTCCACTTCGAGGCCATTAAGCTGATCAGCGAGAACCTGCGCGACTCCGTTGCCGAGGCCAAGTCTGGTCAGCCCGGCTCCGGCCGCGAGGGCATGGCTCTTGGCCAGTATGTCGCCGGCATGGGCTTCTCCAATGTCGGTTGGGCATCGACCACGCCATGGCTCACACCCTGTCCGCTCACTACGACACCCCGCACGGCGTCGCTTGCGCCATGCTGCTGCCGATCGCTATGGAGTTCAACAAGCCGGTTTGCGCCGAGCGCCTGGCCAAGGTTGCCGTTGCCATGGGTGTTGACACCACGGGCATGAGCACCGATGAGCCGCCGACGCCGCCATCGCCGCCGTCAAGCAGCTCTCTGCCGACGTGAACATCCCGCACGTCTGCGAGGCCATGAAGGCTGACGAGATCGAGGTCCTGGCCAAGGACGCCATGGCCGACGCCTGCTTCCCGGGTAACCCGCGCGAGGCGACGCTCGACGACGTCATCGAGCTCTTCAAGAAGATCTGCCCGGCTGCCTAACTTGGTTCGCGGGCCCTGCCCGTTAGCCCCACAATCGTCTCGGACATGTCGGAAGCCCGCTGCGCACTTCGTGCGGCGGGGGCTTCCTCCGTCCTGCGGAAAGATTGTGGGACTAACGGCAGGGGCCGCCGGCTCGTTATCGTGGCGGGCGCAGTCCTGGCGAGCTCGATGGGTCATCTCGCTAGGTAAAAAGATGGCTCGCGGTGGTATTGTTGCTGTGGGTTTAATTCGATATGAAGGGTGACTTTGGTGTCCAAGATGGATTCTACGCTCTCCTATATTACTGACCAGTTGAAGGCGCTTACCTCGATTGCTTCGCCTACGGGCTATACCCGTGCGGCGACTGATTATCTGATGGAGGCCCTGCGCGATATGGGGTTTGGGCCCGAGCGTTCTAATAAGGGCAACGTGCTCGTTGAGCTTGGTGGCGAGGGTGAGCCGCTCGTATTGGCGAGCCATGTCGATACCCTGGGCGCATGGTGCGCTCCATCAAGGACAATGGTCGCCTGCGTCCCACGACGCTTGGCGGGCATCAGTGGTCTACGGCCGATGGCGAGAACTGCACCGTTTACACGCGCGATGGCAATGTCTACACGGGTGTGGTTCTCAATACCGAGCCTTCGGCGCATGTGGCCGATGAGCCGGTCAAGACCATCGAGAAGAACATGGAAATCCTGCTCGACGAGAACGTCGACAGCAAGGACGACGTGCTCGAGCTGGGCATTCAGGCTGGAGACATCATCGCTATGGATCCGCGCACCACGGTGACGGAGAGCGGCTACATCAAGAGCCGCTTCCTTGACGACAAGCTGTCCGCGTCGATTCTGCTGGGTCTGGCTCGCGCCGTTGCTGGCGGCGAGGTGACCCTTTCGCGCAAGGTGTCGCTGCTCTTTACCGTGTACGAGGAGGTCGGCCACGGCGGTGCCTTTGTGCCGGCTGATACGCGCGAGATGATCAGCGTGGACATGGGCTGCGTGGGCGACGACCTGGCTGCACCGAGCGCATGGTGTCGATTTGCGCCAAGGATTCGGGCGGTCCGTACAACTACGACTTGGTGACCACGCTGTCCAACATCGCGCGCGAGCTTGAACTCGATTACGCCATCGATGTGTACCCGCATTACGCTCGGACGTCGAGGCCACGCTTTCGGCCGGTTACGACATTCGCCATGGCTGATCGGCCCCGGCGTGTACGCGAGCCACAACTACGAGCGCAGCCACATCGACGGCGTGCGCAACACCTACGAGCTCGTCCGCGCTACGTGCAGCGCTAGGGGAGCAGCTTGCGACTCAGTTGACCAATCGCTAAGGCCCGATTTCTCGGGCCTTTTTCGCTTTAGGACGTTTAGTATTATGATGTATGTAATCTATTAACTAAAGCGTAAATTACTTAACGAGGTAATACGGCATATGGATACATCTGAGTACTTAACTATGGGTGATGCCGCCCGCCTGTTGGGCGTTACGAAAGCCCGCATATCGCAACTTTCCGCATCGGGGACGCTTGTGTGCGATATTGTGGCGGCCGGAAGATGGTCGAGTACAATTCTGCGATCGCCTATCAAAAGGTCCGCAAACGAGGACGCCGTCCTGCAGCCGATGTGGGGCGCAAGTTTACGCTGATGTCGGCCGACCATGAGGTCGCGCATGTCTCATTTGATACGATGCGCGAGTTTCCCTTCGAAATCGCGGAGGTCCTCGATGCGCAACGAATGCCGTTTGGCACGTGCTCGAGCTCTTCTCCAACGGTGAATAAGCGGGAGCTCAACGCGTGGTGGGGGCATCGATTGGTGCCCGATGTTCGCCCTGGGCTTATCTCGCGCTACCGCGAGCTGGGGATTGTCAACGGCGCTGAGGTGCCGGTTCAGTGCCTGGGTCTCTCGCTTTCGGATTGCTATTGGCTGCGACCGGCAGAATGCGATGAGCTCGAATGGCGAAACCTCAATTACTTCGAGAATGAATTTGAGCGGTCGACGCCCGAGGGGCGTTCGGGTTGGCTGGAGGGCATCGGTCTTAAAAATCCCGACAACACATCCGAGGGCGAGCTTCCTAAATCGTGGATGATTCGCAACGGCGCTCGCGTTCTGGTCAAGGGATGCAGCGTGGACGACCAACGGCCCTTTAACGAGGCGGTTGCAACGGCTCTGCATCGCCGCTTGCTTTCCAAGGGGGAGTTTGTTCCTTACGCGGTTGAGCGCATGTTCAATGGCCCCGTGTGCCTGTGCGAGGATTTTCTTGACGGCCGCGAGGAATATGTTCCGGCTGTTTACGTTAAGACGCCCTTGGAGGCCAGCGAGGAAGCTCGACGTACGACCGGTACTGCCGATTCCTTGGTAAGCATGGAGCAGACGAGACTGCTGCGAGAAGGTCTATGTCGCAGATGATCGTTTGCGATGCCCTTTTGGCCAACAGCGACCGCCATTGGCGAAACTTCGGCATCATCCGCAATGTCGACACCCTGGAGATAAAACCTGCTCCGCTGTTCGATAGCGGCAACTGCCTGTGGTACAACGTACCAACTGCCGCGCTCGCAGCTGGGGAGTTTGGGTTTGCCGCTAAGCCGTTTGGGCCCGACCCTTCCGTCCAGCTGGCGCTTGCCGACTCGCTCGATTGGTTCGATTCATCGCGACTCGACGGATTTGTTGGTGAGGCGATTGAGATCCTTTCGCAGAGCAAGTGGGCCACGGCGGAGGGACGGCTCGAGTCCATTCGCCGCGGCTGGAGCGTCGCGTTGTCGAGGTGAATGCCGCTGTTGAAGTGCTTCGATACGTGCGGCGATAATCCCGCGGCTACTTGATAACTGCCGTAACGGTGCCGCCACCCAAGACGACGTCGCCGCGGTAGATAACGACTGCCTGGCCGGGGGCGATGGCTCGCTGCGGCTCTCAAAAGTCAGCAGCATTTGCCCGTCGCGCCACGTGTAAGGGTTGCTGCCTGGTCCTTTTGACGGTAGCGATACTTGGCGCCCACGCGAATGCCGCCGGACGTGAGCTCTGCCTCCATGTGGTCGGCAGGGGCACTCCAGATCCAGTCATTGGCCGTGAGCGCTGTGGCCGTCAGGTCGTCGACCTCGCCCAGGTGCACAATGTTGTTGGCGGCGTCGACGCCCGTTACGTACACGGGATGCGCCATCGCGACGCCCAGGCCCTTGCGCTGGCCGATGGTATAGCGCAGCGCGCCGTTATGGCGTCCGACCACGCTGCCGTCGCGCCATACAATATCGCCCGGCTCGGCGGCATGTCCGCAGCGGCGCTCGATATAGCCCGCATAGTCGCCGTCCGCGATAAAGCAGATATCCTCGCTCTCGGCTTTCTTGGCGTTTATGAAGCCCTGCTCGGCGGCAATGCGGCGCACGTCGCGCTCCTTGTCCAGGCCCGCCAGTGGAAAGATCGTGCGCGCCAGGCGCTCCTGCGTGAGCGAATACAAAAAGTAGCTCTGGTCCTTTTTGGGGTCCTCGCCGCGGTGCAGCTGCCAGGTTCCGTCGGACGCCTGACCCTCTCGTATTCTTGTCGTAACATTTACGCGTGCGGCGGCAAAAGAGATGAAGGAGCGGTATTTGAAGGCGATGGGAAAGACGAGTACCCAGGTCACCTTTGGAACGTTCACGGGGTATTCTACGCGATTCTGCGCCATACGTACCGCATGTCCGGCAACAATATTTTAAGCGAGGAAGAGAAAAAGCGCTGATGCGCGAGCTGGTCAACCACTATGCCAGAGACCTGGAGGAAGAGGATCTCGAGGAAAATCTGGCGCGCGAAATCAGCACTGTGAAGAACAATCAGATCCCGCTGGAACATTACTATTCCGCCTGTATGCCGCAGGAAAAGTTCCGCGAAATCTATGAGGCGTATGAGAAATGGCGGAAGGAGAACAAAAAACTCGATTTCGACGATCTGATGGTGCAGTGCAAACGTCTCTTTCTGGAGCGGCCGGAGGTCCTCCGCGCCTGGCAGCAGAAATTTCAGTTATATCCTGATTGACGAGTTTCAGGACATCAGCCCCGTGCAGTATGAGATTGTGCGGATGCTGGCGCTGCCGGAAAATAACCTCTTTATTGTCGGGGATGACGATCAGTCGATTTATCAGTTCCGCGGGGCCAAGCCGGAGATCATGCTGAATTTTCCGAAAGATTACCCGGGCGCGGCGCAGGTAGTGCTCGATAAAAATTACCGTAGTACGGAATTTATCGTGAAGCGGTCCCAATGCCTGATCCACCACAACAAAAAGCGGTATGAAAAGGCGATTTCCACCGACAACGAGAAAGGAGCTCGGTTGCAATCCGGGGATATAAGAACCGCGCGAGGAGATGCGTGCCGTTGCCGAGGAGCTGCGGGAGGCGGAGAAAAACGGCTGTCCGTATGAAGAGATGGCGCTTTTGTTCCGCACGAATCTTGGCTGCCGGACAGCAGTAGAGGAACTGATGGAAGCACAGATCCCGTTCCAGATGCGGGATGCCCTGCCGGATCTCTATGACCACTGGATTGCGAAAGATCTGCTGACGTATCTGAATCTTGCGATGGGAAGCCGGAAGCGCGGCGAGTTTTTAAAGATTGCCAACCGCCCGAACCGTTATCTGTCGCGGGATGCCTTTGAGGAGGCGACTGTTTCGTTCGATGCACTTCTGGAATATTATGAAGAAAAAGACTGGATGTGCCAGCGGATCCGCAAACTGGAGCAGGATATCACGACACTGACGCATTTATCGCCGTTCGGCGCGGTCAATTACATCCGCTATGCGATCGGCTATGAACAGTATGTGAAGGAATATGCTGCATACCGCCATCTGAAAGAGGATGATCTGATTTCCGTTTTGGACGAGCTGCAGGAGGCGGCAAAGAGCCAGAAAAGCATCGAGGGCTGGTTTGCACATATTGAGGAATACCAGCAGAAGATGAAGGAAAAACAGAAGCAGCGCGCAGAGAGTGCGGAAGGAGTTATGGTTTCCACCCTGCACAGCGTCAAGGGACTCGAGTACGACAAGGTCTATCTTCTTGACGTCAACGAGGGCGTAATGCCGTATCAGAAAGCAGTCCTTGCGGAGGCGATCGAGGAGGAGCGGCGGATGTTCTACGTCGGAATGACGCGCGCCCGGAAAGAGCTGACGCTCTGTTATGTGGAGGAACGGTTTGAAAAGAAAGTCGAGCCGTCCCGGTTCCTGGACGAGGTGATCCAGTAAATTTGTACTGTTGTGAAAGATGTTGAAAATAAATTTACTAATTGATAAAATTTTAACAAATAATACATTGACAAAGTTTTAACAATGAAGTATAGTAATACCTGTAAGCGGGAACAATAAGATGACCGCAAAGCGAGGAGGAAAAACATTATGAAAATTTTATTTTACGATACCCAGAGCTACGACAGAGAATCTTTCGACCGAACCAAAGAGCAGTTTCCAGAAATTGAAGTGGAATATTTAAAAACCGGCCTTGCTGCAAGAACCGCTTCCCTGGCAAAGCTACGATGCCGTGTGCGCTTCGTAAACTCCGATGTCGGAACAAAAACCGTAGAAGCACTGCATGAGGCAGGCGTCAAGCTGATCCTGATGCGCTGCGCAGGCTTCAACAACGTAGATTTAAAGACAGCTGCAAAATACGGCATTGATGTACGCCGTGTACCGGGTTACTCCCCGGAGGCTGTAGCTGAGCATGCGATGACACTGGCCATGACGGTAAACCGCCACATGCACAAAGCATATACGAAAGTAAGAGAAAACGACTTCAGCCTGGGCGGACTGATGGGATTTAACTTCTATCAGAAGACCGCCGGAATCGTCGGAACCGGAAAAATCGGTGCGGCTATGGCAAGAATCTGCCGCGGTTTCGGCATGAAAGTCATTGCTTACGATGTATACCAGAATGAATCCTTAAAAGATTTTGTTACGTACGTAACTCTTGATGAACTGCTGGCGCAGAGTGATCTGATCTCCCTGCACTGCCCGCTGATGGACAGCACATACCACATGATCAACCGCGAGAGCATCAAAAAGATGAAAGACGGCGTGATCCTGGTCAATACGTCCCGCGGAGTCTGGTAAAGACAGACGACCTGATCGAGGGAATCCGTGCAAGAAAATTCTTCGGCGTCGGCCTTGACGTATACGAGGAGGAAACCCCGAACGTATTCGAGGACCGTTCCGATGAGATTCTGGAGCACTCCACCACAGCACGTCTCCTGTCCTTCCCGAACGTTATGATCACTTCACATCAGGGATTCTTCACCGAGGAAGCACTGCGTGCGATTGCAGAGACCACACTGCAGAATGCACTGGATTTCGAGGCAGGAAAAGAGACCCCGAACATTGTCCGTGCATAATGGAAATCCACTAGAAAACAGTTATCTTATAAGAGAACAAGAGACAACCCATTTTCGGCGGGTTGTCTCTTTTAAATTATGAGAAAATAGTGTATGATGGTAGATAGCAGAAAAACGGCCAGAGGAAAACGCTGGCCGGATACAAAAGGAGAGCAGGATTTTATGGACTGTAAAGAAGCAGAAAAATTAATACAGCCATACGTGCAGGGAAATATGCCGGAGAAAGAGATGGAACCGTTTATTTCCCATATCCGGAAATGCCATACATGTCACGAGGAACTGGAGACATATTTTATTGTGAACCGTGCGATGGCATATTTCGAGGATGACGCGCCCGATTCCTACAATCTGACAGGACTTCTGGAACGCGATCTGGAGAAAAAAGAGGAAGAAGCGAGACACCGCCGGTACAAAGATACGTTTTTCCGGGTGCTTATGCTGATTCTCGTTCTGTTTCTGGTGCTCCTGGCTCTGCACTATTTTGAAGTGATAGAATTACCCTGGCTGAAAGGATTATTATGAGTGATAAAATCGTATTACTGGACGGACACAGTATTCTGAACCGGGCTTTTTACGGCGTACCGGATCTGTCCAATGCAGAAGGACTGCACACGAACGCCGTATATGGATTCCTGAATATTCTGTTTAAAATTCTCGATGAGGAGCAGCCGCAGTATCTTGCCGTGGCGTTTGACCTCCATGCACCGACATTCCGCCACAAAATGTATGACCAGTACAAGGGAACGAGAAAGCCGATGCCGCAGGAATTGCGCGAACAGGTCCCGGTGATCCAGGAAGTGCTCGCAGCAATGGACATTGAGATTGTCACAAAAGAGGGCTATGAGGCGGATGATATCTTAGGAACGCTCGGCCGCAAATGCGAGGCGGAAGGGATGGAAGTTACGATCGTATCCGGAGACCGCGACCTGCTGCAGCTTGCAACGGACCACATTCTGATCCGGATTCCAAAGACCGTAAAGCGTGTGACGACGATTGAAAATTACCACACGGCAGAGGTGCTGGAAAAATACAGTCTTCTCCCGAAACAGATCATCGATCTGAAAGCGCTGATGGGCGATACCGCAGACAATATCCCGGGTCTGCCGGGTGTCGGCGAGAAAACCGCGACGAAAATCCTGCTGCAGTACGAGACACTGGAAAATGCGCATGCACATTTCGAGGAGATCAAACCGAACAAGGCAAAAGAGGCGATGCGTGATCATTATGATCTGGCGGAATTAAGCAAAAAACTTGCAACGATTGATACCGATGCGCCGGTGGAGCTCGACCGTGAAAAAGCGGCACTCTCGAATTTTTATACACCAAAAGCGTATGAGATGTTCAAACGTCTGGAGTTTAAGAACCTGCTGGGCCGCTTCGAGGAGACGAATGCAGAACCAGAGGATGCCGTCTTTCTACGCACCGTAACGGATTTTCCGAGGCGGAAGAACTCTTTGAAACCATCGCGAAGGAGGAGAAGGCAGGAGCCGCTCTTCTGACAGAAGAAACCCCGAAGGACGGACCGATGCAGATCGGAGCCGTTCACTTGTCGGTATGGCAGTTGCGTATGGAAGCGGAGAGCCGGATGTTGTTTACTTCCCAGCAGAAGGTTTCCTGACCGGAGATTATTTAAAAGAAAAATTGACTGAGCTGCAGAAGCAGATTCCGGTTTTCTGCGTCATGGACGGAAAAGAATTTCTGAAGGATATGCCGGACGCCGATGAAGCCCATCTGTTTGATGCCGGAATTGCCGCGTATTTATTAAATCCATTGAAATCACAGTATTCGTACGATGATATCGTAAAAGAGTACGTACACCGCTATGTGCCGGCAGTGGAAGAGATCTTCGGCGGAAGCAAGATTCCGGCCGCAGGAAAGATGACGCAGGAACAGCAGGAGTCGTATGCAGGTCATCAGGCGTATGCTGTATTTGCCGCACAGGAAAACATGGAAAAGCTGCTGAAGGAGCAGGGCATGTGGGATCTGTACCGGAATGTGGAGATTCCGCTGGTGTTTACGCTCCGTCAGATGGAAGCGGATGGAATCGCCGCAGAAAAAGAAGCACTTTCCGTTTACGGAGCTGAGCTGGCGGAGCGGATCAGAGAGCTGGAGGCACAGATCTACGAGGAGGCCGGCGAGGAGTTCAACATCAATTCCCCGAAGCAGCTCGGCGTGATTCTGTTTGAAAAGCTGCAGCTTCCGGGCGGCAAAAAGACCAAGACGGGTTATTCCACCGCCGCCGATGTGCTCGAAAAGCTCGCACCGGATCACAAACTCGTTGCCGATATTCTGGAGTACCGCCAGCTTGCCAAACTGAAATCGACGTACGCCGACGGTCTGCAGGCCGTGATCGGGAAAGATGGAAGAATCCATTCGACATTTAACCAGACAATTACCGCGACCGGCCGCATCAGCAGTACTGATCCGAATCTGCAGAACATTCCGGTGCGGATGGAGCTTGGCCGTCTGATCCGGAAAGCCTTCGTGCCAAAGCTTGGCTGTGTCTTTCTGGATGCCGACTATTCCCAGATTGAGCTCCGCGTGCTGGCCCATATGTCGGGCGATGAAAACCTGATCGAGGCGTACCGCGAGGCGGAGGATATCCACCGCATGACGGCATCGAAAGTGTTCCATGTGCCGCTTGAAGAGGTAACACCGCTGCAGAGAAGAAATGCGAAGGCGGTCAACTTCGGTATCGTATACGGCATCAGTTCGTTCGGTCTGGGCCAGGATCTCGGCATCAGCCGGAAAGAGGCAGAGGCTATATCCAGCAGTATTTCGAGACGTATCCGGGTATCCATGAGTTTTTGAACCGCTGCGTGGAGGATGCCAAAGAGAAAGGCTATTCCGTGACGATGTTCGGACGCAGACGGCCGATGCCGGAGCTGAAATCGAGCAACTTTATGCAGCGGTCATTCGGCGAGCGCGTTGCGATGAATGCGCCGATCCAGGGAACGGCGGCGGATATTATTAAAAATAGCGATGATCCGCGTGGCGAAACGGCTGAAAGAGGAGCAGTTAAAGACCAGACTTCTTCTTCAGGTACACGATGAGCTGCTGCTGGAAGTGCCGGAAGACGAGCTCGAAAAGGCAGAACAGATCCTGGAAGAGGAGATGACCGGGGGCAGCACATCTGGCTGTCAAACTCGAGATCGATATGCACACAGGAAGCAACTGGTACGAGGCGAAATAGCGCACTCATACCAGGAGCGAAAGGATACAAAAGAATGAAAGTTTTTGGAATTACAGGCGGCGTGGGCGCCGGAAAAAGCGAAGTGCTCACGTACTTGGACAGAATTATGATGCAACGGTGATCCAGGCGGACGAGGCAGGTTACCTTGTGATGCTGCCGGGCGGCGAATGCTATGGAGAGATTGTGAAGCTGTTCGGCAGACAGATCACCACAGAGACCGGCGAACTTGACCGGAAACGGATTGCTGAGATCGTTTTTCAGGACGAAGAAAAGTTAAAAGCCTGAATGCGATCGTTCATCCGGCGGTAAAACGGTATATCAAAAAAGCCATTGCAGCTGCGGAAAAAGCAGGGACGGAATACGTCTTTGTGGAGGCCGCACTCTTAATCGAAGAAAAATATGATGAAATTTGTGATGAACTGTGGTATATTTATGCGGATGAAGAAGTCCGGAAGGAGCGATTGATCGAAGGACGCGGCTATTCCGAGAAGAAGTACGCGAAATCATGGCAAATCAGCTCTCCGAGGATGAATTCAGCAGCCACTGCGATTTTGAAATCGACAACAGCGGCGATTTTGAGGAAACAAAAAAACAGTTAGACCATAGGATGAAAAAATATGAAACTTTGTAGTATTGCAAGTGGTTCGAGCGGAAACTGCATTTTCGCGGGAAGCGAGACCACAAGCCTTCTGATCGATGCGGGCATCAGCGGAAAGCGCGTGGAGGCGGGGCTGGCTGTTCTCGATCGCAGCGCGAAGGAGCTGGACGGCATTCTCGTGACACATGAGCATTCCGATCATATCCAGGGCCTTGGCGTGCTGGCGCGCCGGTATGGTATTCCGATTTACGCAACGGATGGAACAATTCAGGCGATGCAGCAGACGAAGAGCCTTGGAAAGTTCCCGGAGGGGATTTTCCACACGATTCACGCGGATGACACGTTTACGCTGGGTGATATCGCCGTACATCCGTTTACGATCTCCACGATGCGGCAGAGCCGGTCGCT
>ENA-OQCS01000601-OQCS01000601.1-human-gut-metagenome-genome-assembly--contig:-NODE-601-length-20119-cov-3.140756_pt1 | contig 20119 bp, 27 predicted proteins | sample MGYA00242757_ERZ504575 | MGnify/ENA primary metagenome ERZ504575 (study PRJEB26092, sample SAMD00036297) | human gut metagenome | host: Homo sapiens | study: EMG produced TPA metagenomics assembly of... | reverse complement strand
GTCACGCGCCCCGGCTCCCCCGAGCTTTCGTACACGTAATACGCCGCACCCGGTCCTTGAGCATCAGGCCATCGGCAATGGCTCCGCGCAGAGCATCGTTGCCGCTCAGGATGCTGCCCATTGCGGGCAACGCCTCGAGCACGCGGTCCTGAGCCGGGCGGATGCAGGGAAACGGAAGTGCTTTCATGGGCGGTCCTAACGCACGAGTGGTTTGTTCGCGGCTTATTATGCCCCAACTTGGCCATCCGCGCCCCAGAGCGTGTTGTCGGCGAGCGCGATGAGCACACTCTGGCAGCGAACGATGTCGGCGTGGGGCACATATTCGTTGGGCTTGTGGGCGAGTGCGAGCGAGCCTGGGCCATAGCTCATGCAGCTACGGTTACCCGTCTTGCCGGCAATGACGCAGTGTCGGTGTAGCCGGTAAAGAAGCCGACGGTCGTGTCCGTGCCCGTTACATCGTCTGCTGCGCACTTGAGTGCAGCTAGAAGGGGAGAGACCGGATCGCGCTCGATAGCGGGGCGGTCGCCCGTCACGGCGTAGCTGCGTGGCAACCGGGAACCGCGGCCTCGGCGGCGGCAATAGCATGCTCGACCATATTGATTGCGGCGGCCGTATCGGTCGGCGGGGTCAGACGCATGTCGACCCAGACTTTGGCGCGGTCGGGCACGACATAGGGGCGATATCCGCCTCGATTTGGCCAACGTGATGGTCGAAGGCCCCAGCTCATCGTGCGCGGGCAGCGCCACAAACGCGCGACGGAGCGAACACACGACCTCGGCCATGGCGGCGACGGCATCCGCGCCCTTCCACGGCTGGCTCGCATGCGCCGTTACGCCAGCATTTCAATCTCGAACCACGTGCGCCCCTTGTGCGCCACCTGGATCTGTCCGTCGGTGGGCTCGGTGTCCAGCACCCATTCACGCGAGCCGACCCAGCCGGCATCGATGGCTGCCTCTGAGCCGCGCATAAAGTCCTCCTCGTCGACCGAGCAAATGAGTGAGAAGCCACGGCGGGGCAGCTCGCCTTCTGCCGCCACGCGCTCGAGCGTATGGACCAGTGCGGCAATGGCGCAGGCCAGGCCACCCTTCATATCGCAGGCACCGCGGCCATAGAGTTTATCGTTGCGCACGATCGCTCCGAGCGGCGGAATGTCCGCGTCCCAGCCATCGCCCAGCGTAACGGTATCCATATGGCAGATATAGACGAGCCGTGGCTCGTCGCTCAGTCCCGGCACGGTGACCATAAGGTTGCGGCGCCCGGGGAGTACTTCGTGCTCTGCAATCTGCACGGCATCGAGTACCGGATGGCTCAGCTGCGCTAACCGTTCCTCAACCAACGCTTTGATATAGCGTTCAATCTCGCCCTCATACGCACCTGGGTCGGAACTGTCGATCCGCACGAGCCTGCGTAAGCCGCCAAGCAAAATCTGTATCAACCATAGGCACCTCACAGATAGTTAGGTCAACATACAGATTGTATGCCAAGAAGCGGCTCGGTGCACTTAATGGAGCGCTCACAAAAACGGGGGCGCCTCTCGTGCGAAAGGCACCCCCGCGGGCATTCAATGTCAGTGACGGGCAGGCCACATGGGGAGCTGCCCGTCAGGTCAGTCGGCGCTACTTGATCACGCGCACGCGATACATCGACGGAATCTGCTTGAGCGCCTCGATGGTGCTGCTGTCCAGGTGCTCGTCGGTGTCGAACATGGTGTAGGCGTCTCGCCAGCGGACTCGTTGGTCATACGCTGCACGTTGGCGTTGTCCTTGGCAAGAATGGCCGTGATCTGGCCGATCATGTTGGGCACGTTGGCGTGCAGGCAGGCGATGCGGCTTGCGGCGCGCGCCTTGCCCATGCTGCAGGTGGGGTAGTTGACGCTATGTGCGATGTTGCCGTTCTCCAGGTAATCCTTGAGCTCGCTGATGGCCATGTCTGCGCAGTTGGCTTCAGCCTCACCGGTGCCGGCGCCCGAATGCGTGGTGATAAACGTATTGGGCATCTTGACCGTCTTGGGCGTGGCGAAGTCGCAGCTAAACCAGCTGAGCTTGCCCTCGCGCAGGGCGGCGTCGACGGCGTCTTCGTCGATGATGGTCTCTCGCGCGTAGTTGATGAGCACGCGTCGGGTGCCAGCAGATCGATCTGCTGGGTGCTGATCATACCGATGGTGTCGGCCTTGCTGGGTACGTGCACGGTGAGGTAGTCGCAGCCGCGGCACAGGTCCTCGAGCGTGCCTACGCGCTGCACTTCGCGGCTCAGCACCCATGCGTGCTCGACGGAAATGAACGGATCGTAGCCGTAGACGTCCATGCCCAGATCGACGCAGGCGTTGGCTACCTTGGAGCCCACGTTGCCCAGGCCGATGACGCCGATGCGCTTGCCCTTGAGCTCGCGGCCCACAAAGGCCTTCTTGGCCTTCTCGGCATCGACCTGGATCTCGGGATCGTCGGCGTTGTCGCGCACCCAGTTCATCGATTGCACCACGCCGCGGCTCGAGAGCACCAGCATGCCTAGGACGAGCTCCTTGACGGCGTTGCTGTTGGCGCCGGGGGAGTTAAAGACGACGACGCCCTTCTTGGCGTACTCCTCGACGGGGATGTTGTTGACGCCGGCGCCGCAGCGGGCGATGGCGCGGATGCCCTCGGGCAGCTCGTAGCCGTGCAGGTCGGTCGAGCGCATCAGGATGCGTCGGCCTCTTCGGCGGTGCTCACAAATTCGTAGCCCTCGCCAAACTCGACTTTGCCGTCTTTAGTGATGTCGTCGATGGTCTTAATCTTACGCATGGAAAAACTCCTTAGCAGGTTTGTCTAAAACAAGTGGTTTGAAGTGGCTGGTCGGCCCGCGCGTTGCGGGCTAGTTAGATCGCGGGCTCAAACTATGCTGCGCTTCGAAGTCCTTCATGTACGAGGCCAGTGCCTGCACGTCTTCCATGGTTACGGCGTTGTAGACGCTGGCGCGCATACCGCCCACCAGGCGATGGCCCTTGACGTTTTGAATCTGGTGCCCGGCCGCGCCTGCGACAAAGGCCGCGTCGAGTTCGGCGTCGCCGGTGCGGAAGGTGACGTTGGCGATGGAGCGGCTGTCGGCCTGCGTAGTGCTATGGAACAGCTCGCTGTGCTCGAGCAGGTCATAGAGCAGATTGGCCTTGGCCCAGTTGCGCTCAGCCATGGCGGCAAGTCCGCCGGTTTTCTCAACCCAACGGAACACCTTGCCGCATACGTAGATACCAAAGGTGTTGGGCGTGTTGAGCATGGAGCCCTTGGCGGCCTGGGCCTTGAGGTCCATGTACTGCGGCGTTTGCGCAAAGGCGGAGCCATCTGCGATGAGGTCGTCGCGCACGATGACCACGGTCACGCCCGCGGCGCCGGCGTTTTTCTGCGCGCCGGCGTAAATGAGCCCGTAGCGCTCAACGTCGAGCGGCTGCGACAGAAAGCAGCTCGAGACATCGGCGACCAGCGGTACGTCGCCGCAGTTGGGCAGCTCGTGGTACATGGTGCCAAAGATGGTGTTGTTCTGGCAGATGTAGACGTAGTCGAGCCCGTTGCTTGCGGCCTCGGCGGCAATGCGCGCGTTGACGTCGGCCATGGTGGGTATGCGGTCGAAATTGGTGTCCTTGGAGCTCGCGAGCAGCACGGCCTCGCCGTACTTGGCGGCTTCTTTGTATGCCTTGTTGGCAAAGTTGCCGGTCACGATGTAGCCGGCGCGCCCGCGGCGCATGAGGTTCATGGGGATGCCCGCAAACTGCAGCGTGGCGCCGCCCTGCAAAAACAGGACACGGTAGTTGTCGGGGATGCTCAGCAGACGACGCAGGGTTGCCTCGACGTCGTCGATAATCTGCTGGTACATGCTAGATCGATGGCTCATCTCGAGCACGGACATGCCACAACCGCGGTAGTCCATCATCTCGTCGGCGATCTCGCGAGCACGCTGGTAGGCAGCGCGGCCGGGCCAGCTGAGAAGTTGTGCACACGTGCCATCTTCTAGTTCCCCCTCGTAGTCGTTTGAACGTTCGGGATACTTTAGCACAGTGGAGCGCCAGGCGCGACCGCATCACGGTAAAACTCGACTGCGCCGCTATGATTTGCAGGATGGTTACATGGGGGAGGGGTGCTTTACTCCTCAGGCAAATCCAAATCTGCGAGCGAAGGCATGAGGCTTTCTAGGCGCTTGATCTCTTCGTCGCAAATTAGCTACCTCCTGCCCGCTACGACGCGAGCGTGGCGATGACGGCTTCGTCGCCGGCGTATATTAGGGTGTTGCCGTCGGGGATGATCGTTTGGCCTTCGCGCTTGAGCATCACCACAATAAACGGATGCTTGCCTTGCGGCACATCGCGCAGGCGCTGGCCGGCCAGGTGACCGTGGGGCGTCACGGTGACCTCGCGCAGCGTAACCTCGGCACGCTCTTCAAACGTCGGGGCAGCCATCACCAATAGGTCGCCTTCCTCAATTACGGTATCGCCGTTGGGCAACACCGGGTGCGCACCGTCGCGCAGTACCAGGACCACCAGCATGTTCGTTGCGCTGCCAATGTCGGCGAGCGAGCGTCCGGCAAACGGATGTCCAGCGCCTACTTTGAGCTTGACGAACGACATGCCGTCTTCGTCGCGGTAGTCGTTAAAGGTGCGACGCACGTCGCCGGTCGCATCGATCATATCGAGCTTCTTCGCCACCGCCGGCAGCAGCGAGCCCTGCACCACAATGCTCGACACGGCAATCGCAAACACCAGGTCAAATAGGTCGTGTCCGCCGGGAACGCCGGCCACTACGGCAAAGAGACTAAAGACGACCGAAGCCGCTCCGCGTAGGCCCGCCCAGCTTACGAGCGCGACCTGGCGGGGATTCGTCTTAAAGGGCGCTAGGAGCACGCCGACGGCGATGGGGCGGCTCACGAAGAGCATGAACGCCATGAGTGCCAGGCCCGGCAGCAGCATCTGCGGCAGGCGTGCGGGCGTTACGAGCAGGCCGAGCAAGAAGAAGATCGTCATCTCGGCCATCTCGGTGAGGGTGTCAAAGAAGTGCGCCATCTCGACTTTGCCGGTGATGTCGCTGGCGCCCAGCACAATGCCGGCCAGGTATACAGCCAAAAAAGCCGTTGCCGCCCAGGTAGCTCGGCAGCGCGTAGGCGACGATGGCCACGGCGAACAAGAAGATGGTCTGCGCGTCCTTGGCCGTTGCGTGCGCGCGTTCAATCAGGCGGCCCGCCGCCCAGCCGATGGCAAGGCCCAGGCCCACGCCCAGGATAATCTGCTTGGCCAGCAGCACGGGGATGTTAATGTCGCCGCCGGCCGCGAGTGTGGCGAGCACGGCGGTGAGCATGTAGGCGACGGGGTCGTTGGAGCCGATTCGACCTCGAGCAGCGAGTCGGTGCCGCCCTTCAGCGAAAGGTTGTGCTCGCGCAGCACGCTAAAGACGCTGGCCGCGTCGGTGGATGCCACGACCGATCCCAACAGCAGGCCGTCGATCCAGTCGAACCCCAGCGCGAAGTGGGCGAACACGCCGGTGATGCCGGCAGTGATGACGACGCCGAGCGTGCTCAGCAGCACCGCCGGCACAGCGACGGGTTTGGCACGGTCGATATTGGTGTTAAAGCCGCCGTAGAACATGATGAACAGCAGCGCCGTGCTGCAGACGGTTTCGGTGAGCGCATAGTCGCTAAAGTCGATATGCGCCGGGCCGTTGACGCCCAACAGCATGCCGAGCGCGATAAAGATGAGCAGGGTGGGGAAGGGGAGCTTTTTGCCGACGGGTTTGATGGTCAGACACAGAATGATGACGAGGCCGATAAAGAGAAGGATCTGGTTCATGGATGGTGTCCGCTCCTGGTTGGTTGGCGTGGCACGGTCAGTTGCCTGCGGTTATTTGTACCCAAAGATGGTGGGTTTATGGGGTTGGATTGCGGGCGTGCGCGATATCGTCATAGACGGCTGCCGTCTTTGCCTCTGCTCGGAAACCCTTTCCAGCTTTATTGCAACGGAGTACAATGGGTAACGTTTAAGTTCAACTTGAAGTTTTAGTTGCGGCGCCGGGCTTCGGCCGCAATGCAAGGAGAGGCGTACCATGGCGATCTATGTGACATCTGATGCTCACGGGCACGTGCGTGCGCTTGACGAAGCCCTGTCTAAGATCTCGTTGACGTCCGACGACACGCTGTACGTGCTGGGCGACATGATCGATCGCGGGCCCGATCCGGTCGGCGTTATTAAGCTCGTGCGCTCGCTGCCCAACGCCCACGTGCTCAAGGGTAATCACGAGCAGATCATGCTCGATGCCATCATTGGCCAGGATCCGCTCGATGCCGAGACCTGGGATATCAACGGTGGTTGGACGACGCGCGAGCAGCTCAACGACATGGAATTTGAGGCATACGAGGAGCTCGTGCGATGGATGGCCGCGCTGCCGCTCTACGCAGTGGTCGAGACCGAGGAGCGCCCGTATCTGCTGGTACATGCTGGAATCGAGATGAAGGCGGCGCGCGCGTTTTTGCTTGAGCATGGCGTCGATTGTGCCGATGGCGTTGGAGCGGTGGGTGCCGATCGCGAGCTGCTGCAGCAGATGCTCGCGGTGCAGTCGTCCGATGACCTGCTGTGGATTCGTCATGGCTATTGGGATGCGTCGACCGGGCTGCTTTCTGCCGAGGGCAAGGGCCCGGTCGTGGTGAGCGGTCACACGCCCACGGTATCGCTTGGGCGCTATTGCGAGGTCGGTGGTCTGGCGGGGCTCGATGAGGAATCGGGACGCGGGCAGATCGTGCGCTTGGGCGGCGAGGACACTGCTGGTGTGCCCGATCGCATCGACATCGACTGCGCCGCCGCCACCGGCTCCGAGTTCGGCCGCGTGGGCATCCTGCGCCTGGACGACGGGGCCGAGTTCTACGCGAACATCAACCCGGGCGAATAACCTTGTTCCGCCGATCTACCGTAGCTAATTTGGGACGGGGCTTTTTGACTACTTTCGGAGAGTAGCGCCTTCTTGCTCGGTAAGCGCTAGAATGAGGAGCGTCTGCGTCCTCGACAGCGCGAAAATGCTCGAAAAACCGTCGCAACGGAGTCAAACGACGTCGCGGCGGTTCTTTTTTGGCTGCCCGCTTGCTAAGTGAGTAGACTTTTTTGGAAATGCCGAGCACCCAACATATTTGCCTCAATAAAACCGCAGGTCACAGACTTGTGCTCTGTTGGTGTGGTCGGGGATTCGGTAAAAGTCTACTCACTTAGTTTTGCGTGATGAATATTGTCCGCAACGAGACCCCAGACGGGGTGATTCCATCGCAAATTCCGGTGACCGGGCAGCTAATTAGGCGCCGTATGGGTTGCGGTCGCGTTCGATGCGTTGGCGGATGCGGCGGTACTCGATTATCAGCAGCACCAGGAGTAGGGCCATGATGCTAGGTAGCTCACTACAGCGCCCATCAGACCCAGCAGCTTAATCAGGATCACCGGCAGCACCACGCTTACGGCGAAGCAGATCAGGTAGATCTTGGTGACGTCTCTAGCGTGGCGTAGCACCGTGATGATGGCGTAGATAAAGTCGATGGCCGCGGTGACGCCGCCGGCGACGACCATCAGCAGCGCCAGCGTACGGTAGCGCTCAAAGCTGAGGCCGTACATAAAGCTCATGAGGGGAATACCGGGACCTGCCATAAATGCGGCGCACATGCCGGTGATGACCACGATCAGCGCCATAACGGCAACAATAATCAGGTCAAAGCGACGACGCTTGCGAGGATTAGCCCAAATGTTCGACAAGCGCAGGAGCTGCGGTTTATAGATAAATCCAATGCTCAGCAAAATAGCCTGCGCAGGAAAGAACAGGGCATTAAAGTACAGCTGATATTTGTATGCAGCGTGCCTTCCATCACAAACTTGGGCATGCTCTCGATAAGGTTGAACAGGAACAGTGCACCAAAGAGCGGGGCGCACTGGACAAACAGGTGGCCGACCTCGCGCAGGCTCACGCGGCGCGATTTTCGGTCTCGAGCAGGGCGAGCGGCGCGGTGACCAGCACGAGCGAGGCGATCGCGGTGACACCCATGTCCATGGCCGCGATGGGCATGCTGCGCGTGAGGAACAGCGCCACGCTGAAGACCGCGATGACGCCGACGGAGCGTTAGCGTTTGGCTCATTCCAGCCAAGTAGAGTTTGTCGGCCTGCTGCAGGCGGCTTCGTACACGTCGGCGACGCCGTCGATGACCTTATACAGGTAGACGCCCAGGCCGATCGTCGCCATCTGCGCGTCATAGCCGCGGGCGCTGCTATACATGAGGCCGCAGCCTAGGGCGAGCGCTCCGCAGATCCAACGATTGAGCTGGTAGGAGGCGAAGGACGTCTTTTCGTCGATGTCCGAGACCTGGAAATTGCGCACGCCGTAGTTGCACGCGATCATGATGAGCGTGCCGGTGACAAAGGCGATGGAGAACTTGCCGGCTTCTTCGGCGCCCACGAGCTGTGTGGACACGATGGTGAGCAGCGGAAACGCCAAGCCCCACACGGCGGTGCCGAGAGCGTTCCAAAGGTAATCGCGGCGGGTGGCGTGCTCCTCGTATTCCGCTTCCTGCATGGAGAACCCGCCGCCGTAGACGGCGCCGAGCAGACGGTTCCACCAAGCGTTGACCATGCGGCGGACGGGGCCGGCTCCCGATCGCGTTCGCGCCGGCGACGTGTGGCTTGGCTGCTATCGGGCCCGCCGGCGTTGCGCTGACTCAGCTCTTGGATGCGTGCGAGTTCCTCGGCAGTGTGCGAGGCAGGGAAGAGGCCGTTCTCGATGCGGCCGCCTGGGCCTTCGCGGCGCCGTCCTTCGATGCAGCGGGGTTGGAGGTGCCGTTGCGGCGGGCGATGGCGCGGCGAATGCTATCGAGGGGCGTGATACTCAAAGCGGAGTCCTTTCTATTGCTGCGCTTTAGTATAGACGCGACGGTGTTCGCTCGTGTTTTTGAACGGATTGTTCAATAATTTCGGCGGGCGGCTGTAATTTGTCGGTAAACGTGCGGTATCCTGTTAAAGTTTTGTGACACCCCCGATGCCGCCCACGCGGTACCAAGGAGCTTCTACCTATGGACGTCGCCGCATTCTTACTGGCTCTTGTGCCGATTATTTGGCTGGTCGTGATGCTGCTGTGCTTTAAATGGCCAGCTTGGAAGGCCGCTATCGGATCGTTTGTCCTTTCGTGCTTGCTTGCCTTCGCATGGTGGCACCTGCCGGCAGCGCAGATCGCGACCGCCTCGCTCGAAGGTTTTTTTGATGGCTCTGTGGCCCATCGTCCTGGTGATCATCGCCGCGGTGTTCACGTATAACCTGTGCGTTCGTACGGGCGCCATGGACGTGATCGGCAGCATGATCACCTCCATCAGCAGCGACCGCCGTCTGCTGGCGCTGCTCGTGGCTTGGTGCTTCGGTGGCTTTATGGAGGGCATGGCCGGCTTCGGTACCGCTGTCGCCATTCCCGCCGGCATGCTCGCGGGCCTGGGCTTTGAGGCCGTGCCTGCCGTGCTCATCTGCCTGCTGGCCAACGGCGTGCCCACGCCCTACGGCTCCATCGGCATCCCCACGGTGTCCGTTGCCGACCTGGTGGGTTTGGATTCCCTTCACCTAGCGACCGTTCAGCTGGTGCAGCTCGCGCCGTTCTTTGTGGTGATGCCGCTATTTATTGTGCTGGTTGCGGGCCGTGTTGCCGATGACCAGGCAATGCCGCGAGTGTGGGCGAGCGTCTGCACGGTGTTGCCGGCGTGGCGTTGCTCTCCGGCGTGTCGTTTGTCGGCGCGGCTCTGGTCGTTGCCATGTTTGTGGGCCCCGAGCTGGCCGTGGTCGTAGGATCCATCGTTTCGCTCGCGCTGACAGCTGCGCTTGCCATGCGTGCCGAGAAGTCGGGGCGTCTGGACGCACGCTTTCACATGAATATCGAGGCGGGGGAGAAGCTCACCGTTAAGTCGGCGCTTTCGGCCTGGTCGTGCTTCATCCTGATCTTTGTGTTGCTGCTGGGCACGTCTAACCTGGTGCCCGCTGTACATGCCGCGCTCGCGCCGTTTGCGAGCCACGTGCAGGTGTATTGCGGTGAGAATCCCGGTACGCTTACGTTTTCGTGGATCAACACGCCGGGCGTCTGGATTTTCCTGGCGGCGTTTGCCGGCGGTGCCATTCAGGGTGCTTCGCCACGCATGATGGGCGAGGTGCTGGCCGCGACTGTGAAGCAGATGATGCCGACGGTGATCACGATGCTTTCGGTGCTGGGCTGTGCCAAGGTGATGGGCTATGCGGGCATGATCTCTTCGATCAGCGCGTTCTGCATCGCCGTCGCCGGTGGGCTGTACCCGATTCTGGCTCCGTGGATCGCGCAGTCGGTGCGTTTGTGACCGGCTCGGGCACGTCCTCGGGCATGCTGTTTGGCCCCATTCAGAGCCAGGCTGCCACTGCGCTGGGTGTGAGCGACTACTGGATGGTCGCGTTGACGCCCTGGGCGTCGCCGCCGGTAAGATGATCTCGCCGCAGACCCTCGCCATTGGTCTTGCCGCCGTGCTCGTGCGCGGTAAGGATGCCGAACTCCTGGGCGCCGTCCTGCCCTACGCCGCCGGCATGCTGGTCCTGATGAGCGCCATAGCCATGCTCGGCCAAGGCCTGCCGCTGTAGTCGCACTTAGGGACGTTCCTTATGTGCCGGCACTTTGGGAACGTCCCTAAGTGCCGGCATCCGGGGACACTCCTTGAATGTTGTCTGTTCAAGAGTGTCCCCAATGACTAGTCGTTTAAAAGCGTCCCTAACGACTAGGCCGCTTGCCTGCGATTTTTGACCGTTGGGCGGGCGCTTCGCCGTTGCCGCAAAACGTTTTTGCATATCGGGTACAACGGGCTTTACGTGAGTAAAGTGCGCGCCGCGTCCACGTGTCGCGCTTTTAAAGGAGGCCCCATGCCTGGTGTTACCCCTGCAGAAGTTCTGTCCAACTTTGGTATTGCGCTGGTCGAAGATCCCGCCGAGAATCAGCCCCGTCTGCTGGTCGATCTATCCGCCGCGGAGCTCGTCGAGCACGCCATCCGCCGCGAAGAAGGCCGCATGGCATCCAACGGCGCGCTGGTGATCGAGACGGGGGAGCGCACTGGTCGTTCCCCCAATGACCGCTTTATCGTTGACACCCCCGATGTTCACGACAAGATTGCCTGGGGTGCCGTCAACGCCCGCTTTCTGCCGAGAGCTACGAGGCCATCAAGGCCGGTATCGTCAACTACCTCAACGAGCGCGATGTGTTCGTCACTCGCGGTATGGCCGGTGCCGATCGCAACCATACGCGTCGCCTGCTTGTCGCCTGCGAGCGTGCCAGCCAAGCGCTCTTTATTAAGCAGATGCTCGCCCGCCCGCTTGCCCGTGAAATCGCACGCACCGGCGAGCCGGACTTCTGCGTGCTCGCCGCTCCCGGCTACCAGTGCGATCCCGCCATTAAGGGCCTCAACTCCAGCGCCGCCGTGGTCATCAACTTCCAGGAGCGCGTGATTTTGGTTGCCGGCACCGGTTACTCCGGCGAAATCAAAAAGTCCATCTTCAGCGTCATGAATTACCTGCTGCCCGTCGAGGACGACGTGCTACCCATGCACTGCTCGGCCAGCATGGATCCCGTCACGCACGAGACCGCCGTGTTCTTTGGCCTTTCGGGCACGGGCAAGACCACGCTTTCGGCCAACCCCACGCGGCTGCTGATCGGCGACGACGAGCACGGTTGGTCCGACATGGGCATCTTCAACATCGAAGGTGGCTGCTACGCCAAATGCGAGGGCCTGGACGCGTTCCACGAGCCCGAGATCTTCAACGCTGTCCGCTTTGGCGCGATCTGCGAAAACGTGGTGCTCGACGAGAACCGCAAGCCCAACTACGACGACATCTCGATCACGCACAACACGCGCGTGGCATACCCTGTGGAGCACATTCCCAACGCGTGGACCAAGGGCATGGGCACCACTCCAAGCGTCGTGCTCTTCCTGACCTGCGATGCCTTTGGCGTGCTGCCGCCCATCTCGCGCCTGACGGCCGACGCCGCCATGTATCACTTTGTGACGGGCTTTACGGCCAAGATCCCCGGCACCGAGGTCGGCGTCACCGAGCCCACGCCCACGTTCTCTTCGCTGTTTGGCGAGCCGTTTATGCCGCTCGACCCCATGGTCTATGCCAAGATGCTCGGTGAGCGCATCGCCGACGGCCGCACGCGTGTGTACCTGGTCAACACCGGCTGGATCGGCGGCGGCTACGGCGTGGGTCATCGCATCGAGCTTGCCTACACGCGCGCCCTGGTGGCCCGCGCCCTCGACGGTACCATCGAGGACAGCGAGTTCGTGCACGACGACATCTTTAACGTCGACATTCCCACCACGTGCCACGGCGTACCCGACGGCATCCTGGTGCCGCGCCAGTATTGGCAGAGCACCGCTCGCTACGACGAGGCCGCGCACAACTTGGCCGTGATGTTCGAGGAGAACTTCGAGAAGAAGTACTCGCACCTGCCCGAGTCCGTCAAAGCCGCCGGCCCGCACGCCCAGGTGTCCGCCGAGGCCCGTCATCACGCCGCGGCCTGCTGGGACTCCGCCACTAGCTTCGCCGTGAGTCCATATCCACCACAAAGGGGACAGGCACCTTTGTGGTGGTTTTGCTCGTGTGGATGACTCGGGTTACAATACGCCTGACATATCGTTCCCTTCTCCGGATGGGGACAGCGCAAGCGTTCTTGTGACGGCACCGTAGGACTTTGAAGGTGGCCGTTGTAAGGGCGCTTTTTGTTTAGGCGCCCTCACTCGGGCGCGCACAATGAAGGGAGAGCGTATGAAGAGCTTTATTGCCGAGGACTCATTCTGGGAGCTGTTTCCGCAGGCAGCGGTCGGTGTTGTGGTCGTGGAGGGCATGAAGCCCACGGCTCAGATTCCTCAAGAGGACGTGGATGCGATTGCGGCGTTGCTCGACCGCGCCAATATCGATGCGGAGCGTCATCTGACCAGCGACACTATCAGCGAGAACGCACCGGTCAGGGCATGGCGCGAGGCCTATCGTCTGTTCAAGACCAAGAAAGGCGCGCGCTGCTCGATCGAGAACTTGCTCAAACGCGTGCTCAAAGGCAAGCCGGTGGGCCACATTACGCCCGCGGTGGATATTTACAACACGGTGTCGCTGACCTACGCGCTGCCCGTGGGAGGCGAGGATCTGCATGCGATCGAGGGGGACCTTCGCCTGAAGGTGACCGACGGTGGCGATGCGTTCTTGCCGCTTGGCGAGGAGACGGACGATCCGACGCTGCCCGGCGAGCTCGCCTACATCGATGATGCGGGCGCTGTGTGCCGCTGCTGGAACTGGCGCGACGGCGTTCGCACGGCGCTGTCCGATGATTCGGCCGATGCGTTCCTAGCGATTGAGTGCGTGGAGCCCGAGCGGATGGGGGATTGCCAGGCTGCGATCGATCGCTTAGCCGAGCTGCTTGAGCGCTATCTGGGAGCGACGGTTGTCATTAAGACGCTTGTGACCCGCGACAATCCTTGCGTGGAGCTGTAGCGGCGCCTAGAACCTATTGATGCCCCAAACCACCACAAAGGTGCCTGTCCCCTTTGTGGTGGTTTTTATGTTGATGGGTTAACAAATGGGGTATTTGGGTACGGGTGTCGCCTTATGCGACTAAGATGTTTACCCGTTAGCATTATGCAAGCGAAAGGCGGTCGTCTCCCATGCAGCAGAGCGACGAGACACGTTTCGAGGACTTTGTCGGACTGATCAGCGGTCTCTACAAGGAGATCCAGCGCATTAAGACGTCTGAGGGCGCAAGGCTGGGCCTCAAGGGCTCCGACGTTATGTGCCTGTACTATCTTGAGCGCAGCAAGGACGGCCTGACTGGTGCCGACCTGGCTCGCATGGCAGGCGTGACCCGCGCCGCCGTCTCGCGTACGCTCGCGCATCTGGAGGAGGGCGGCTACGTCGAAGTCGATGATTCGGGCGATGCCGCCGTTAAGTATCGTGCTCCGGTTCGCCTGACCGCTCTGGGCGGCGAGAGCATGAGCGAGGCGGACCGCATCATTCGCGAGGTGCTCGATACCACCGGTAAGGCTATGGGTGTGGAGCAGCGCGAGCAGATGTATGCATCGCTGCGTACGATTCTCGACACCCTGCGCGAGATCTAAGGCCGCCAAGGCATTTGCTTCCCATTAACAACTGCATAGTCCCGTTTGAGCGCGTATACCGTGCCGGGGCATTGCTGTCAAAATTCCCCGCGCGAGCTCCGCGCAAGAAAGGATTTGTTATGTCCATTCGTATTATTACCGATTCCGCAAGCGATATGTCGCCGGCGGAGCACCCCGCTCTGCGTGTTTTGCCGCTGTCCGTCACCTTTGGCACCGATGTGTATATGGATGGCGTCGACATCGATCATCAGCGCTTTTACGAGATGCTCGTGGAGCGCGATGAGCTGCCCAAGACCGGCCAGGTCAACCCGTACGCGTTTTCGCAGACGATTGCCGAGCACGTGAGGCCGGCGACGAGGCAGTGATTATTACCGTGGGCGCCAAGCTTTCGGGCACCAATCAGAGTGCCCGTACCGCACTTGCCGAGCGCCGGGCGGCGACGTGTTCGTGGTGGACAGCAATAACGTCACCCTGGGCGAGCGTGTCCTGGTCGAGTATGCGTTGCGCTTGGTGGACGAGGGCCGTAGTGCGGCCCAGATCGCGGCGGCCGTCGAGGCAGTCCGTGACCGCGTGGTGGTTATCGGTCTGCTTGAGACGCTGGAGTACTTGGTGCGCGGCGGTCGCTGTCTGCTGCGCCGGCGCTGTGGGCACGTTGCTCAACGTAAAGCCCGTTGTGGCCGCCGAGGACGGCCTGATCGTGCAGCTGGGCAAGGCGCGCGGTTCCAAGAACGGTCGTAACCTGCTCAACCAGAAGGTAGAAAAGGCGGGCGGCGTCGACTTTTCCATGCCGCTGGCGCTGGGCTATACAGCCTTTCGGACGCCGTGCTCAAGAAATATATCGAGGACAGCGCGGCACTGTGGGCCGGTCACACCGAGGGCGAGCTGTCCATCCACACCATTGGCGCCACCATCGGCACCCACGTGGGCCCCGGCGCCGTAGCCGTAGCCTTCTTCCGCCCCGCCAACTAGCTTTCCGGTCAAAACCACCACAAAGGGGACAGGCACCTTTGTGGTGGTTTATGCTTTTCCGGGTGGAAGGGAGCGAGCAATGGCGTCTGAGGGCTTTTTTGAACGGGTGTACGAGGTGGTCGAGCAGATCCCCGAGGGGATGGTCGCCACGTATGGCCAGGTGGCGCTGCTTGCCGGTCGTCCACGAAGTGCGCGGTACGTGGGGTATGCCCTGCATAGTAATCCGCGCCCCGGCGAGATTCCCTGTCACCGCGTGGTGTTTGCCGACGGGCACATATGCGAGGGCTTCGCTTTTGGCGGTCCCGATGCTCAACGTGAGCTTTTGCTAGGGGAAGGTGTGGCGTTTAAGGACGACATGCACGTCGACTTGGCCGCCTGTCGCTGGCCTGCCGGGCTCTAGCGGTTCTTCCGTGGCGACACCACAAGGTGCCTGTCCCCTTTGTGGTGGTTTTACACTGTAGGTTTACCAGAGCTAACTTATGGAGAAGGTGTGGCGGCGTACTTTGCCGTCAGAAAGTAAACCACGGTGAACTATATTGGTTTCAGCAAGGGAGCAGGCAATAGGCGATGAAAAAGCCTGCCCTGTTGAGTTTGATTCGCATCCCTCCCCTCTGTGCGATTCAACGGTGTACTTCGGGAACAGGCCCGCTGGCAGCTAACTGCCGGCGGGCCTGTTCCTGTTTGTCGAGGGGGTGCGATGGACGGAGCCGAAGCGGTCCGGCTCCAAAAAAGGCGGACGCCGCAGCGCCCGCCCTAAAGCAATCGAAAGCTCAAGCCAGTAGATCGGTCTAGTACACCATGCCCATGCGTCCTGAACCTCTGCCAGGGTCTGATCGGCGATCTCGTTGGCGCGACGGTTGCCCTCGTGCAGGACGTCCTTCACATAGTCCAGATCGTTCTCGTAGCGCTGGCGACGCTCGCGGATCGGTGCGAAGTACTCGTTGACGGCCTCGGTCACGTACTTCTTGAGCTGGCCGGAGCCGCCCATGCCGATCTCCTCGGCAATCTCGACCTCGGAGCGACCGGTGCAGATGGCGGCCGTCGAAAGCAAACCGGACACGCCGGGGCGGTTCTCGGGATCGAACGTGATCATGCGCTCGGAGTCGGTCTGGCTCTTTTTGATGCGCTTGGCCGTTTCCTCGGCGGTCATCGAGATGTTGATGGCGTTGCCGTAGCTCTTGCTCATCTTGCGGCCGTCCAGGCCGGGCAGCAGCGGGGTCTCGGACAGCAGCGCGTCGACCTCGGGGAACACCTTGCCGTAGCGGTTGTTAAAGCGGCGGGCGATGGTGCGGGTGAGCTCGATGTGCGGCAGCTGGTCACGACCGACGGGCACCACGTTGCCCTTGCAGAACAGGATGTCGCAGGCCTGATGCACCGGGTAGGTGAGCAGAAGGCCGGTAAGCTCATGGCCCGAGGCTCCATCTCGGCCTTGACGGTGGGGTTGCGCGCCAGCTCGGCCTCGGACACCAGCGACAGGAACGGCAGCATGAGCTGGTTGGCGGCGGGCACGGCGGAGTGCGCGTAGATCATGGTCTTGTCGGGATCGATACCGCAGGCAAGGTAGTCCATGACCATGTTGTACACGTTGTCCTGGATGTGCTCGGTCGTGTCGCGGTCAGTGATGACCTGGTAGTCGGCGATGAGCACGTTGGTCTTGGCGCCCATGTTCTGCAGCTCAACACGGCCCTTGAGAGTGCCGAAGTAGTGGCCCAGGTGCAGACGGCCGGTGGGGCGGTCGCCGGTGAGCATGGTGAACTTCTCGGGCGTCTTGGTCAGGCCCTCGCGAATGGCGTTGCTCTTTTGCAGCGCGACTTCGTAGCTGTTCTCGTTTGGCATGATTGCTCCTAACGTATGTTCATGGGTCAAGATGATAACGCGTTTATTGGAGGGTGGTGCGTAAGTAGGCGAGGGCGGGAGAGGGACGCGCGTGGTGCGGCATGTGCGATGGGTGCGGCGCGGCCGTGCTTGGCTAACGGTGCTTGGCACATCCTCGGCAGCTTGCCCTAGAGCTTGTGGTGGCGCTCTTCTTTGCGCTCCTCGGCTGCCTGCTCCTCCTGCTTAAAGGCGGGGTCGTCGGGGGTGACCAGTTCGTCCTCGTGCGTGCGCTTGTTGTAATGGTGGCGCAGCACGGGTTCAAACAGGTGCAGGTGCTTGGCAAAGGCCGCCGAGCCAATGGCGAGCACGGTAAAGATGAGCACACGCATGGGCACCTCGACCTGGTTAATCGCGGCGGCGCCGGCCGAAAGCATGATGCACCAGGCATAGATGAGCAGCACGGCCTGTTTTTGGTTGTAGCCTTCTTGGATCAGGCGGTGGTGGATGTGGCCCTTGTCGGCCTGCCCGATGCTAATGTGGGCGCGCTTGCGGCGCACAATGGCGCTAAACGTGTCGATGATGGGCACGCCGGCAACGATGAGCGGATGATAAGCGAGGTGAGTGCGGCGGTGCGGCTCACGTTGAGCAGCGAGATGGAGCCCAGCGCAAAGCCAGAAGCAGCGACCCCGAGTCGCCCAAGAAGATGCTTGCGGGGTTGAAGTTGTAACGCAAAAAGGCCAGACAGGCGCCAAAGAGCGCAATGGAGAGCGCGGCGGCGTCGATGCGGCCCGAGAGAACGGCCATCGAAAACATGGTGAACGACGCGATGCCGCAGATGCCGTGGCCAAGCCGTCGAGGCCGTCGATGAGGTTAATGATGTTGGTGAATGCCACCAGATAGATTACGGTGATGGGGTAGCGAGCCATCCGAGCATGATCTCGCCGGGGGCAAACGGGTTGACGATGACGCCGATTTTTAGGCCGCCGATACAGGCGATAAGCGCGGCGAGGACTTGTCCGGCCAGCTTTTGCTTGGGCGTGAGCTGGAAGACGTCGTCGATAGCGCCGGTCGCAAAGATGACGGTAAAGGAGAGCGCCAGCATGGGGTAGCTGATGTGCAGACGGGGGTGGGGCACCAAAACGGGCGGCCAACCCAGGTACCAGGTGCCTAGGATTTGCACAGTGCAGGCGACGACCAGGCCCAAAAACACCGCCGTTCCGCCCAAACGCGGGATGGGCTTGGTGTTGATGCGGCGCTTAGAAGGATAGTCGACGGCATCGAGCTTAATTGCCAAGCGCTTGACCAGGGGCACCGCGAGGAAGGTCGTGATAAAGGCCGCCGCTGCCACGCATAGGTACGGTATGTAGCTCGGGGATGAAGCCATGAATCTAAAAACCGCCAAGCGTCGAAGGAAAAGGTCAGAAGAACGCCATGCGCAAAGGGCATAGCCGAACCATAATACTCGACCAAGGGGGGTACATGGAATTGCACGCAGCGATAATCACGCGCTTACCAGATATTGGGATGTTGTCGATGGCTTGTCGGGATGCCGGCGGGGATCCATATGGACTGTAATGGTGATTTTCGGCAAAAGAAAACCACCCCCCACGTTACGAAAATGAACCCACCTAAAACAGGTGGGTGCCCTCATCGACTGTTCCAGCGTCCTTAACAACGAAGGATACCTGTACTAGGTACGACTGTGTGGGCTCCCTAAATAAACGCGACGGTTCACCCAGTTGCTCCGCGGGGGGCGGAATACCTACATCATAAAGCGGCACTTATCGATTCCAGTCTTGACATTACAAAAATCGTGTCGGACGATTACGGCGCTTGGGCTCGAGCCGTCTGTGGGGTTGATCCCTTTACGTTTGAGCTGCTGAATCGTTGTTTTGGAGCATGGTTTTATGCCGACGTCGTTGACCGAACTTTTTTCGCCCGCCTGCCATTTGTGTCCGCGCCGTTGCGGTGCGGCGCGCGATGAGGGCGCGCACGGCGTCTGCGGTGCTAACGACACGCTCAAGGTGGCCCGCGCCGCGCTTCATATGTGGGAGGAGCCGCCTATCTCGGGCGAGGCCGTTCGGGCACGATCTTCTTTAGCGGCTGCTCGCTCAAATGTATCTACTGCCAGAACCACGAGATCTCGACCGGCAATTTTGGCCTTGAGATTTCGCCTGAGCGCCTGGTCGAGATTATGCTGGAACTGCAGGACCAGGGTGCCAACAACATCAATTTGGTGACGGCGACGCACTATGCGCACCTGTTGCCTGCCGCGATTGCCGCGGCACGGGCGCGCGGACTGGTTATCCCAATCGTCTACAACACGAGTGGTTACGAGCGCGCGAGTGCCGTGGCGGCGCTGGGCGACCTGGTCGATGTGTGGCTCACCGACTTTAAATATGCCGATGCGGCGCTTGCGCAGTCGCTCTCCCATATAAAGGATTACCCGCGTGTGGCCGTGTCGGGTCTGGCCCGGATGCGCGCGAGATCGATCGCCGCGGGGGAGAGCTGGTGGATGACGACGGCTCATGAAGCGCGGCATCATCGTACGCCACCTGGTGCTGCCGGGGCATGCGGATGACTCGTGCCGCGTGTTAGACCTGGTGTGGCAGACGGTGGGCGACGTGCCGATCTCGGTCATGAACCAGTACACGCCCAATGCGCTCATGCGCGAGCAGGGCGGCGAGTTGGCGCGCGCCGTGACGCGCGAGGAGTACGAGCAGGTGCTCGACCATGCCGACGACTGGGCTTTACGACAATGTTCTGGCAAGAGGGCGGCGCGGTAGACGAGAGCTTCACCCCCGCCTTCGACACCACCGGCGTCCTCACCAGCGCAAAGTAGAGCGCACGCTGATGATTTTTCTGGGACGGGGATTAAAAATTCATCGAGAGGATCGCCTGTTCGAAAAGTTGTCAAAATAGCCGCGTCCCAAAAAGACTGGTTATTGGGCGTTGACAGTTGGCGAGCCGTAGGTAAAATATCGACTTGTCCTGGGGACGTAGCTCAGTTGGGAGAGCGCTGCCGTCGCATGGCAGAGGCCGAGGGTTCGACTCCCTTCGTCTCCACCCATGGATTTGATAAGCCGCTGACATTGTGTCGGCGGCTTTTTTTAAAAGAAAGGGCTATACCATGGCCGAGCTTGAGTCCCAACCATTGTCCGACGAGGAGCGCGCCGAGTTGGAAGAGCTCCGCGCTGAGAAGGCCCGCCGC
>ENA-OQCS01000600-OQCS01000600.1-human-gut-metagenome-genome-assembly--contig:-NODE-600-length-20133-cov-5.629211_pt1 | contig 20133 bp, 29 predicted proteins | sample MGYA00242757_ERZ504575 | MGnify/ENA primary metagenome ERZ504575 (study PRJEB26092, sample SAMD00036297) | human gut metagenome | host: Homo sapiens | study: EMG produced TPA metagenomics assembly of... | reverse complement strand
GGCGCTCCTTGGCAGCCGGCGGCGTGTGACCGGGCGCGGTCGTTTTGAACACCAGGCCGTCCACATGCGCGCCGGCCCGCTCCATGCGCGCCCGGATGATCTCGCGCAGCAGCGTCATCTCCTGCGTCCACGAGGGCGAATCGAGATACACCAGCAGCTCATTGGACTCGGCAGGTAGCGCAGCCCGTCACGTGGCGTCCCTCGCGCGTGCCCGAGCACACCGCATTCCAGGCACGATAGACCGCGCGCGACTCCTCGGCAGCTCCATTTGCGCGCGCGCTCAGGTGTCGCGGCCGCCAGGATGCGCTGACGCTCGGCATCCAAAAAGCCGCCAAAGGCAACCGTTCCGTTCTCGCGCTCGTAATTAGCACGCCTCACCCATGCTCACCACCTTGGCTCGTTCAAGCAGGTCATCAGTAAAGTACCCCAAGTTGGTGGTGGTTATGACCGTCTGGATGTCATCACCGATCAGCTGCAGAAAAGCGCCTCGGCGCCCGGCATCGAGCTCGCTCATCACGTCGTCCAAAAGCAGCAGTGGCGCGGTGCCCAGGATATCGCGCGCCACGGCCACTTCTGCCACCTTCCAGGCAAGCACCAGCGTTCGCTGCTGCCCTTGGCTGGCAAACGAACGGGCAGATCGACCCGCAACGGTAAACTCAATCTCGTCGCGATGCGGACCCACAAGCGTCACGCCGCGGCGCATCTCCTCATCGGCACGCTCATCGAGGGCCGCGAGCATATGCTCGTACGCCCAGCCCTTAAGTTCCTCGCGCCCCTCGGTTTGAGGCAAATCCCCCAGTGTGGACACATAGGACACGCCTGCGTCCTCACCGGACGCACCTGCCCATACGCGGCGCGCACATGGCCCGCCAGTCGGTCGAGCAGGGCCAAACGATGCACGAGCAGGGCGGACCCGGCGCGAGCGATGGAGTCATTCCATGCGCCGAGCATCTCGCGGCAGCACCAGGACTCCTTGAGCAGGGCGTTGCGCTGCGTCACGCAACGCCCGTAGGTGCTCGCCAGGTCGGCGTAACGGGCGCTCAGTTGCACGCCAAAGTCGTCGAGGGCGGCCCGACGCACGCTGCACCGCGTTTAACCATATCCAGATGATCGGGGCAAAAAAGCACGCTCGGCAAAACCCCGCGCACGCCGGCGGCCGAACATCTCTTGCCGTTACGGCTAAACGAGCGCTTGCCGTCCTCAACGCCCAGCCCCATATCGAGCACGCGGCCATCGCCCTCGAGTCTCAACTCGAGCCTGCACGAGCCCGTGCCGTCGTGCACGAGCTCGGTAGCGGTGGGATGCCTAAACGAGGCGCCGCTCGTCAAAAGCTGCAGCGCCTCTATAAGGTTGGTCTTTCCCGCCGCGTTGGGTCCCGCAAGCACCGTCACGCCTTCGTCCAGGTCAAGACGGTAGCTATCGAAACTGCGGTAGCGCGCGACGGAAAGGTTGCGGGCAAACATGGTCATGGCGCAGCGCTAGATGCGAACCGGCATGACCAGGTACAGATAGTTGATCTTGTCGTAGGACTTAAAGATACCCGCCTGCGAGTAGCTCTTGAGCTCCAGCGTGATCTCCTTCTCCTTGGATAGGGCATTGAGGCAGCCAAAGATGTAGTGGTAGTTAAAGGCGATGGTGCCCGACTCGCCCTCGGCCTCGACATCGATTGTCTCCTGCGCCAGATCCTGGTCATTGGAGATGGAGGACAGGCCCATCTGGCCGTTCTCGACATCGATCTCGAACTTGACTGCGGGGTTCGCGCTCGCGATGACCGCCACGCGCTTGAGGGCGGCATTAAAAGCCGCCACGTCGATCTTGACGCTCGTCACGCACGAATCGGGGATGAGCTGCTTGTAGTTGGGGTACACGCCCTCGACACGGCGCGACACGTAGGTGGTGTTGCCGGCCTCAAAGACAACCTGGGTGTCCGCGGCGCCGATCATGATGGTCGCCTGGCTGGCATGATGCTCAGGGCGTCGTTGAAGGCGTCGGCCGGAACGTTGAGCTCAAAGGACCCCTCGAGCGTCGAGGTCTCGACCTGGGTGTCGCATACAGCCAGACGGAAGGAGTCGGTTGCCACCAGGCGCACGGTGTTGTTCTCGACCTTCATGTGCACGCCGCCCAGGATGGGGCGGGCCTTATCGGTCGAAGTGACGCGCCACACGCGGCCGACCATCTCGGACAGGATATCGGTCGGGAGCTCCACCGCACTTTCGATGGCATAGGCGGGGAACTCGGGGAAGTCGTTGGCGTCGAGCGTGTTGAGGCGGAAGGAGCTCTTCTCGCATCCGATCAGCACCTGACGCTCCGAGAGCTCAAAGGTAACCGGGGCGTCGGGAAGGGTCTTCGTAATGTTCGAGAGCATCTTGCAGGGAATCACCATCTCGCCCTCTTCTTCGACATGCGCGGCAATGCGATGACGAATCGAGATGGTGTAGTTAGAGGTTTGGAATTCCAAGATGCCGTCCTGCGCCTTAACGAGCACGCCCGACAGGATGGGAAGGGTAGATGCCGAAGCGACGCCTTTCATAACGACGCCGATGGCTTGCGTGAGCGAGCTTTGGCTGACGGTGAACTTCATCTTTTAATACCTTTCTATAGATATAAATATCTTAATAATAGTAATAGCACTGACGAAACTGTTGATTACTCCCAAAAGCGCTGGTCAACCCCAAAAAGAGAATCGACAGCGCCCTGTGCGCAACCGACCGTGTTTTCCACGTTCAAAACCTGCGGAAAACTTTTCATCGCCTTGTGGCGAGTTTTAGACATGTTATGCCCGGCGTTTCGACAAGTTTTCAACAGGTGTCTCTATTTCCCTACGAGCGCAGTGTAATTTTATCTCGCAGCGATTTGAGATCCTCGGTTATGGTGCGGTCTTCCTGAATCATCTTCTGAACCTTTTTATAGCTCGTACTGACGGTTGAGTGGTTGCGGTTGCAAACTCCGCGCCCACCGCCGTAGTCGTCATCTCGCACATCTCGATGGCCAGATATATGGCGATATGGCGGGCTTTGGCTATGTTGGCGTTGCGGCGCGGGCCGATGAGTTCCTCGTGCGTCACGCCGTACTGCTCTTCAATGACAGACTGGACCGTCTGCACGTTGATCTTTTTGGCCGACGTATCGAAGTACTGGCTTGCGATGGCGTCGATGTCGTCGAAACTGAGCTCGCTGCCCTCGCGTTCGCGGTCTCCTGCCTCGCCGGCGCAGCGTTCGCAGAAGCTCTCGAGTTCGCGGATGTTGGTTCCCGAGACTTCTGCCATGTGCTTAAAGTGCTCGTCGGTCAGATGCCCACCATCGCCGCCATAGGCCGCCAGCAGCGAGTCGTCACCCGCCTCGGGTGCGGCGGCTATCGTGTTCTCGTAGTAGCGCTGCAAGATCTTGTATTTCATCTCGTAGCTGGGCTCCGCCACCAAACAGAGCATACCGGCATTAAAACGGCTGGTAAGGCGCTCGTCCATGCTCAGGTCTTTGGGCGCACGGTCGGCTGCGATGACGACTTTTTGTTGTTGCGGATAAACTCGTCCATGAGCTGGAAGAAGTAGTCCACGCTCGCGCGCTTGCCGATGATGTTTTGAATGTCGTCGATGATGAGCACGTCCACGTCGTGGTATGCCTGCATGATGGGGGCGTTGCTCTTCTTTTGGCGGTCGAACTCCGTCATCAGGTCATCGAGGTACGCCTGTGAGTTGGCGTACTTTACCTTGATCTCGGGCGACTTTTCGGCGAGCTCGTTTTTGATGGCGAGCAGCAGATGGGTCTTGCCCAGCCCCGATTTGCCATAGATGAACAGGGATGTGCATGTGCCGCGTTCGTCCGCGAGCGCGGCAAACTTGAGGCTGAGCGATAGGCATGGCTGTTTTCTGGGCCGTAGACAAAGTTTTCGAAGGTGAATTTCGAGTTGGCCGCGAGCGGCGCGCCGTCGGTGTTCTGCTCGATCGGTGCCGCAGCTGCGGGGACGCTCATGGGCGATGTGGAGGCTGGTTTTGCACTCTTTGCAGGCGCCTCGCCTTTCATCTGGTTCATCATGCGGCGGAAATCGTCGGCCGAAAGCGTGTTTTTGATTGCGATGCCCGAATCCTCGCCCGGTGTTGCGTCGTGCGCGATAGGCATGTGCGTGGCAGCGGACATGGGGACCGCCGGCGTCGAGACGGTGGGCATGGTTTCACGGGAAACATCGCCGATTTGATGCTCGGGAGCCGACACTGTGGTGGTAGCTGGCGCCGCCGGGGGAACGACGGGTGCCGCGGGTGCGGCGTTATCTGCCGCGGAGCCTGTGGTGCCACGATGTTGAGCGCAATCGGTGCAAAGGCGATCTCTTCCAGGTACGCCTCGATGGTCGGCTGATGCTTTTTGAGCTGAGCGATGGCAAATCGTGAGGGGGCCTCAATCGTCAAGGTGTCCTCGGTCAGGCTCACAGCACGCGATTGCCCCAGCATGTTGATGAGGCGCGCATCTTGGCCGTCGCGCTGACAAAAGGCGATGGCATCCCCCAGGATGATGCTTGCTTCCTCGTCCACTGTCTCTCCCGTTCCTTAAGCTTGGGCCCGCACGCGAGCGCTTCCGATTTCGGTCAGATGGTATTTCTGCCCATGTTTGACTATCAAGCCCGTCTGCGCCAAATCGTTGAGCGTGCGCGACCAGGTGGGTGCAGAGTTTCCAAACGCCCGCGCCAAGTCCGTCGCGCCGCACTCTTGATGTTGGGCCAGATACCCTAATGCAGCGTTGCCGCGTTCGCTTATAAACACGTCCGACTGCGGTTGTGCGTATTGATTCGCCGCATTAGGATACATCATTTGAGCTGCTGGTTGTTGAGAACTCTGCATGGGCGGCATCTGCTGTTGAAAACTTTGCGGCCACTGTTGGTAAGGCTGCGGCGGCATCTGCTGAGTCCAGGGGTTGAGGTTTCCCTGCGGCATCTGCTGATACGGCTGCTGGTACGGCTGAGGATACTGCTGTGGATACGGCTGGCATATCCCTGCTGCGGCATATATTGGGAGGATACCCTTGTGGGTACGGTTGGTAGCCCATTTGCGCGACGTTTGGCATGGCCGCCGTCTGCTGCACGGCGCCTGTGTCCGGATCTGCCGAGCCTATCCCCTCCGGCATGTTTTGCACTGGGTTGCCCAGCGGTGTCTGGGGGTCTTGCATGGGAAAACTTCCAGGCTGCTGCATCTGCTGCGCCACGGGCTGCTGTGCAAACGTGCTGGATAGGGGATACGCCGGCTGCTCCGTCTCGGGGCGCACGGCGGCCCCTCGCCCTCCGGCGCGCTCGATTTCCTGTACGCGCTTGGGATTCAGGCTTACCGTGACCACGGTGCCGTTGCCCATGTTGTCCTCGATGGATACAGCGCCGCCGGCGTTTTCCAGGTACTCCTGCACCATGGGAAACCCGGCTCCGGTTCCGCGGATGTATCGTTTCATGTTGCTGTTTGCGCTGGTAACGCCAAAGTCGAACGCGCGCTCCTTGTCGTCGATCCCCGGTCCCTGGTCTGCGAATCGGATGGTGTCGCCGCCGTCTAGGATCGAGATGATGGGCTCTGCAAAGTGGGCGTGGATAAAGTTTTCGACAATCTCGCGGATAACCATGAGCGAGATGTGCCCGCCCTGTTCTTTCATGCACTGGTAGACGGTGTTGGTTGTCTCTTCCAGATAGGTGCGCACGTCCTTAGGTTCGATGACGATGACGCGCGGCGTCGACAGCATGTCGTCATAGACCGCGATGCGTGCGGCATACATGGCAGCCTGCGTTTTCGCAGCGGCCTGCTCTTCCTCGCCACGCTTTTCGCGCACGCCGGTGATGTGCTCGTTGTCGGGTGCCGGGTCTCCGGAATCGACCATGGTGTAAAAGTCGTCAGACATGCCGCTCGCAATCTTTCAAAAGGTTTCGAACAAATAGTAGCTCACCGTGCAATGTTTCTCATCTTTCGACAACTTTTCAAAACCTGTTGAAAACTTTGGAAAACAGGCGAAAAGTTCTCAACATTGCCAACATGACCTGTCGAAAACTCGATGAAATATCGTGAAAAGTTGTAATGCGGCGCAAATTTCGGTTGAGCTTATGGGGGAACCGTGTGAACTGCGCGACCTTTTACCTTTGATTTCTTGACATTTGAACATTGATTTCCCTACAATCTTCAAGCTCACGTGTCTATATCTGCGTCCGCGCTCCCGCGGACACTCGAAATGCAGCAGGAGGAACTTAAGATGAAGCGTACGTATCAGCCTAATAAGCGTAAGCGTGCCAAGACCCATGGCTTCCGTGCCCGTATGGCCACCAAGGGTGGTCGTGCCGTGCTCGCCCGTCGCCGCGCCAAGGGCCGCAAGCGTCTCACTGTCTAGCAGCGATACACACATCTCGCATGAAGACTATTAAGTCTCGGCAAGATTTCGAGCATGTGTTCAGTCAGGGGCGTCGTTTCAATCACCCTCTGATTCGAATGACCATATGTGAATCGGTTGGCGAAGGCGACTCCGGAAGGGTCGCCTTCGTTGGTGCTAAACGGCTCGGTTGTGCAGTTGTGCGCAACCGTTCTAAGCGTGTGATGCGCGAGGCCGCCCGCAGCTGCGGATTTCCCGTTGCGGGTTATGACATCATCTTGTTCGCGACTCCCAAGACGAGGATCTCCTCGCCGCAGGAGATGGACAAGGCATTGCGTTCGCTTATGAAACGCGCCGGCGTTGCCGGGGAGGAGCGATGAGCAATCACGTTTTGCGACGTGTTGCCATCGCTCCTATTCGCATATATCAACAGGTTATTTCGCCCTTATTACCTGACGCCTGCATTTATTACCCAACGTGCTCGCAATATGCCGTTCAGGCGATTGAGAAGTACGGTGTTTTGAGAGGCTGCTGGCTTGCCGTGAGGCGCATCGCTCGCTGCAATCCCCTGCACGTCGGCGGTTATGACCCTGTGCCCTAGCGGGCACTCGCTATCGGAGGAAAACTTACATGTGGGATTGGATCGTTAACATCCTTTTCGAGCTGCTCAAGCTCATCCAGACCTTTGCGGTCGACTGGGGCCTGTCCATCATCATCCTGGTGGTCATCATCCGTCTGCTGCTGACGCCGCTTATGCTCAAGTCGACCAAGTCGACGGCTCGCATGCAGGTGCTGCAGCCCAAGATGCTCGAGATCCAGGAGCGCTATGCCGACGATCCCCAGCGTCAGGCCGAGGAGATGCAGAAGTTCTACAGCGAGAACAAGTTCAACCCCATGGCTGGTTGTCTGCCGCTGTTAATCCAGATGCCTGTCCTGTTCGCCCTGTTTACGCTGCTGCGTAACCTGCCGAACTACTTTAGCGACGGCACGTTCTCGTTCTTCAATATCCTGCCTGACCTTACCACCACGCCGAGCGCTTCCTTTGCCGATGGCTTTATGGTTGCGCTGCCTGCGCTGGTTTGCCTGATTCTGTTCGCTGTCTTGACCCTGATTCCGCAGCTGTATATGTCACGCAATCAGACTGGTCAGCAGGCCCAGAGCATGCGCATGATGGCCGTTGTCATGACCGTCATGATGCTTTGGATGGGTTGGAGCCTGCCCGTCGGCGTCTGCTGTACTACGACGTGTCTTCCGCCTGGCAGGTTGTCCAGCAGATCTTCGTGACGCAGAAGGTTATCGATAAGGCCAAGGCCGACGAGGAAGAGCGTCTTAAGAACGCTCCGCTGCAGGTCGAGGTTACTCGTCGCGAGAAGAAGCCGCGCCCGCACAAGAAGAAGTAGTGGGATAGTATTCTTATTTAGGTACCTAACTTTTGGAGTTCGTTATGTCTGAAGAGATCGTCGAGGATATGCTTGAGGAGGTTGCCCCGCGGGTCGCGGGCGATTATCCCGAGATTGCACAGCGTTACAAGGCTGGTGAAGAGCTGACCGATGAGGAGCTCGACACCATTGCCGATGTGGCTATTTCCATTCTGCGTTCCATCCTTTCGCACTTCGATGCGGCGAACTCACCCATCGATGAGTATGAGGGTGACGAGGGCGAGTTGATCCTGGACGTAACTGCTCCTGATCTTGCTGTTCTCATTGGCCGCCATGGACGTACCCTCGATGCTCTTCAAGTTATGTTCTCCCTGTTGGTGAGTCGCAAGCTTGGCTTTAGGTATCCGGTCGTCGTCGACGTCGAAGGTTATAAGAGCCGTCGACAGGACAAGGTTGCTTCTATGGCCCAGTCCGCTGCCGAGCGCGCTATTCGCACTCATAAAAGTGTTTCCTTGCCGCCTATGAATGCCTACGAACGTCGACTGGTTCATATTGCCCTTCGTGGTAACGATGCTGTCGACACGCATTCTGAGGGCTCTGACCCCGATCGCCATGTTGTGATTGTTGCTCGATAATCTTCTCGAGTCTATGCTAAGGGGACGTGGTTTCCACGTCCCCTTTTTGTCAAAAGTTCTCGATACACTGATTTTTGTCAGAAAGGAGTCGTCTTGTTTGTTTTAACTGATGAGCAGGCAAGCCAAATGCTGGGCCGTCTTATTTCGTATCGCAAAGACTATTCTTTGAAGGTCTCCGACGAGAGCCTTCGTGTCTGTATCCAGCATCTTGATCTTGTTCTGGAGGCCAATAAGACTACTAATCTAACGCGCATCCTGAATGTTGATGATGCAGCCGTCCTTCATATTCTGGACTCACTTGTTTTACTGCCCTATATTGATAAAGCTCCTGAAGGTGCTTTGCTTGATATGGGTACCGGTGCTGGATTTCCAGGTATTCCGTTGACTATTGCAAGTGGGCGAAAGGCTACCTATATCGATTCCGTTGGCAAGAAAGTAGATGCTGTTAACTCCTTTGTTAGTGCGCTTAGACTCAAGCATGCATATGCCGTTCACGATCGTCTTGAGGAATATGCTCGATCCCATAAGAAGCAATTTGCAGTTGTGACCGCCCGTGCGCTCGCACCATTACCGGTTCTCGTTGAATATGCTTCTCCTTTTCTAAAAGATGGTGGTCTCTTTGTTATTACGAAGGGGAATCCATCTGATGAAGAGTTTCAATCTGGTATTGCTGCTGCAAAGATATGCGGCTTTACCACGCTTATGACGGACGACCTTGATTTGCCGAATGGTCTGGGTCACCGTGAATTTATTATCCTTAAAAAGACTCGTCAGGCATCTGTTTCCCTTCCGCGTGCTAATGGCATGGCAAAAAAGAATCCGCTTGCCTAGATGTCACGTGAAACATAATGGATAGTGTCGATTGTTATGTTTCACGTGAAACATAACAATCGATGTCGAATCGGATTGTTTCACGTGAAACATCCTCCATTCAACAGCTTTAAATACACCAGGAGGGACCGTGGGATTTCGCGACGTTAAGCGTTCTAAGAGTGCAAAAGACACGCGTGTCATTGCTATCATCAACCAAAAAGGCGGCGTAGGTAAGTCCACCACGGCTGTAAATCTTGCAGCAGCGTTGGGTGAACTGGGCCGAAAGACGTTAATTGTCGATTTTGACCCGCAGGTAATAGTACGAGTGGTTTTGGAATCGAAAAAGAAGAACTCGATCACTGCATCTATGATGCATTGCTGAACGATGTTCCGGCGGAATCGCTCGTTCTTGATACAAATTGCAATAAGGTATTTGTAATCCCGGCAACTATCCAGCTTGCGGGTGCGGAAATCGAACTTGTCAGTGCGATTGCCCGTGAGACTCGCTTAAAGGATCTGCTTGAGCCTGTTCAGGATGAGTTTGATTTTATATTCATCGATTGCCCGCCATCGCTTGGTTTGCTGACCATCAATGCGTTAACAGCAGCAGACAGTGTTTTGATTCCTATTCAATGCGAATATTACGCACTTGAAGGTGTCACAAAGCTGCTTGAATCGATGAAGATGGTTAAAACACGCCTTAATAAGAGCCTTGATACTTATGGCGTGCTCATGACTATGTACGATTCGCGCACATCGCTTTCGAACCAGGTTGTGGAAGAGGTTCAATCGTATTTTGGTGACAAGGCATTCAAGACCTTGATTCCACGCACAGTTAAAATTTCAGAAGCACCCTCGTTCGGTGAGCCAGTAATTACCTATGCGCCACAGAACAAGGGCGCAAAGGCGTATATGAACCTTGCTAAAGAGGTGATTAAGCGTGCCTAGTCCTAAGAAGCGCGGCGGCTTGGGTCGTGGTCTCAATGCACTGGTCTCAGAAGCTGAATATGAGACTGGTGGATCTGCAGCGTCAGCATCAAATGCCGTTTCGGAAACTAAGCTTCCAATCGAAGACATCGTTCCGAACCCAAATCAGCCACGAATTCACTTCAACGAGACCGAGCTTCGAGAGTTGAGTGAGTCAATTCAGGAGCATGGCGTTCTTCAGCCGCTTCTTGTGCGCAAGCACGGTAATGGCTATGAGATTATCGCGGGTGAGCGCCGTTATCAGGCTTCGAAACTTGCGGGTCTTGAGGAGCTCCCCGTCATCATTAAAGATGTTGATGATGAGCAGATGCTTGCACTCGCGCTGATTGAAAACCTTCAGCGCTCTGACCTTAACCCCGTCGAAGAGGCAAAGGGATATCGACAGCTCATTGATGCGAGCGGTATGACTCAAGAAGCCTTGTCAAAGGCTGTCAGCAAGTCTCGTTCCGCAATCACCAATTCGTTGCGCCTGCTTGATCTTCCAGAGGTAGTTCAGCAGATGATCTTCGAAGGCAAGCTGACTGCTGGTCATGCGCGTGCAATTCTTGCGGTTCCGTATGAAGATGCGCGTATTAATCTTGCTGAGAAGGTTGTTGCAGAGGGATTGTCTGTCCGTGCGACAGAAAATCTTGCCCCACTGTTTTCTGCCGGAGAGACGCCTAAAACACCTCACCCTGCAACGCCTCAGTCTTTTAAGAAGGCTGCACGCGTTCTGCGTCAGGTGTTTAACACGAACGTTCGCGTCAAGAGCTCGCGCGGCAAGAATAAAATCGAGATCGAGTTTAAGGATGAGGAAGAGCTGTCTCGCATTCTTGGCGAGATGATTCAATTTGACCAGGGAGATCAGGATGAAGAATAAAGTTCTGACTGCTCTTGCTTTGGCTGCAACTGTAGCGGTTGGTGCGTTTGCGGGATTTAAGATCGCAACAGACGATGAATTGCGTGGTCGTCTGCTTCGCGGAGCGCAAGATATCGTCGATACGTCCAAAAAGAAAATGGATGTTATGACTGAGGATGTCGCTATGCGTACAGCTCAGGTAACTAAGAATCCCAAGATTAATCAAGATTGGGTTAACCATCAATGGGAAAATGTAGGCTTTTAGGTACCTAACAATTACTAGCCTTTTTTAAGGGGTCCTTGTCTGAACGCCAGAACAAGGACCCCTTATTTCTTTCGAAAAAGTTGTTGAACAATCGCTCGATGCGAATTAGCGATAGATATGAAACAGACCCGGTTGAAATTAAGCAACCGGGGCTGTTCGATGTTTCACATGAAACGTTTAGGTTGGTCTCCCCTACGCGTTCTTCTGAACCTTGAAGCGCTGCTTGAGTTGGCCGCAAGCAGCGTCGATATCGTTGCCGCGAGAGTTACGGATCGTGGTCTCAATGCCACGGGACTCAAGACGACGCTGAAGGTCTTCAACCTTATGAATCGGTGACGGTTTGAGAGGACTGCCCTCGATATCGTTGAGCTGGATTAGGTTGACGTGGCACAGCGTGCCCTCGCAGAAGTCGCAGAGCGCCTGCATCTCGGGGTTGGTGTCATTGACGCCCTCGATCATGGCGTATTCGTATGTCGGACGGCGGCCGGTCTTTTCGGTGTAGAGCTGAAGGGCCTCGTGAAGGCGCAAAAGCGTGTACTTCTTAACGCCCGGCATGAGCTTATTGCGCGTGGACTGAATGGCAGAGTGCAGCGAGACGGCGAGCGTGAACTGCTCGGGAATGTCGGCAAACTTGCGAATACCAGGAATGACGCCGCTGGTGGAGACAGTGAGATGACGTGCTCCAATACCGATTCCATCGGGGTCATTAAGAATACGCAGTGCCTTGAGGACCTCGTCGTAGTTGGCGAAAGGCTCACCCTGGCCCATGAACACGACGCTCGTCGCGCGCTCACCAAAGTCGTTGGAAACATGCAGTACCTGGTCAACGATCTCTTGAGCGGTCAGTGAGCGCTTGAGGCCGTTCAGACCGGTAGCGCAAAAAGCGCAGCCCATACCACAGCCGGCTGGTAGATACGCAGACAGACAGCTTGTTGCGACGAGGCATGCCGACGGTCTCGACGGAGATACCGTCGTGGTACTCGAGTAGGTATTTACGAGAGCCATCCTTAGACACCTGCTTGGCGAGCTCGGTCGGCGTGTCGAAGGCAAATGCCTCCTTCAGCTGCTCGCGGAAGGCCTTGGAAGGTTGGTCATGTCATCAAACGAACAAACGTTCTTCTCAAAAACCCATTCGATGAGCTGCTTTGCGCGAAAAGCGGGTTGGCCGAGTTCGGCGACAAGTTCGCGAATATCGTTTTGGCTCAAGTCGCGAATGTCTTGAGATTTAGTCCTGGGATTCATGGAAGCCTTTCGATTTTGGGGAAACGTAGAGGGTATCGCTACAATATGGTATCAGCTGCAGGAATTATAGAGGAGGAGTCTGCCCATGCCGGGTAAAAGCCTAGAGAACATGCACGTAGCGGTCTTGGCGGGCGGCCATTCCGCCGAACGCGAGATTTCGCTCAATTCTGGAAAGAATGTCGTGGTGGCACTGAAGGAGGCCGGCTACACCTCGGTGGAGCTGCTCGACACCGCCGCCGATGACTTTATGGTGACTATGGCGACCGGTGGCTTCGACGTGGCGTTTATCGCCATGCACGGCGCCGGCGGCGAGGATGGCGCCATGCAGGGGGCCATGGAGACGCTGGGTATCCCCTACACGGCGTCAGGCGTGCTCGCCAGCGCATGTGGCGCCGATAAAGAGGTTTCAAAGCTTCTGTATGCCAAGGCGGGCATCCCCATTGCCCCCGGCCTGCGCTTGAGGCGGGCGACGAGGTCGATATTGATCGTATCGTCGAGATTTGTGGCGAGCGTTGCTTTGTAAAGCCCGCCGTCAACGGCTCCAGCTACGGCATTTCGCTCGTCCACGAGCCCTCAGAGCTGCGGCGGCAATCGCCAAGGCTTTTGAGTACGGCGATAAAGTGCTGGTCGAAAAGTGCATCGAGGAACCGAGATCACTGTGGGCGTGTACGGCGAGGACGACGTGCGCGCGCTGCCGATTGTGGAGATTCGCAAGCCTGAGGACTGCGAGTTCTACGACCTGGATGTAAGTACGTCGACCCCACAGACATCCACCGCATTCCGGCGCAGATTTCGCCCGAAAACTATGCGCGTGCCCAGGAACTTGCCTGTGCGGCCCATAAGGCCCTCGGCTGTCTGGGCGTTTCGCGCAGCGATTTTATCGTGAGCGAGGACGGCCCTGTCATTCTCGAGACCAACACCATTCCCGGCATGACCGATACGTCGCTGTATCCCGATGAGATTCGCCATACCGACGACATGACGTTCCCGCAGGTGTGCGACAGCCTGATCCGTATGGGTCTCCGCCGGGCGGGCGTTGCATGCTAATCGAGGACGCCGTATCTCCTGGAACGCCGCAGTTCGTCATCGATTCTTACGCCACGCTCGCCGAGCGCGCTAAGACGCAATCGTTTGGCCTCATCGAGGAGGACGTAATCGTCCTCGATACCGAGACCACGGGTCTTTCGGTGCAGGACAATGAGTTAATTGAGATTTCCGCGGCCCGCCTTTCGGGCCGCGAGGTCATTGACCGCTTTGATACGTTCGTGCATCCCAAGCAGCTGATTCCTGCAGAGATTACCGAGCTCACGAGCATTACGAACGCCGATGTGGCAGATGCTCCGTCGGCCGTCGAGGCCGTCGCGGCACTCGCCGACTTTGTGGGCGGCTGTCCTGTTATCGCGCATAACGCCACGTTTGACCGGTCGTTTATCGAGTCGGTCAAGGGCGGTGTCAACGTCAGCGACATCTGGATCGATTCGCTGGCACTGTCGCGCATCGCACTTCCGCGCCTGGCCTCGCACAAGCTGTCTTTTATGGCCGACTTGTTTGGGTGCGATTCAGTATCGCACCGTGCGACGCCGACGTTGATGCCCTGTGCGGTGTGTGGCGCGTGCTGTTGGTCGCACTTACCGACCTGCTTCGGGCCTTATGGCGCGCTTGGCGGACATGCACGCGGACGTGCCTTGGTCATATCGCCCCATTTTTTCTTTTTTGGCTGGACAGAACCCGGGTTCGATATTTTCGCTCAGCGCCGCTCGTGCCGATGTGCTCAAGGCCGATCGCGCAGACGATCGCGTTGATGCGGACGAGCTGCCGGTCCTTAAGATGCCGAGTCGTGAAGAGATCGAGGCAGATTCGCCCCCGGCGGCCTGGTCAATCGCATGTACCCCACCTATGAGCCGCGCGACGAGCAGATCGCGATGGCGGTTGAGGTTCGCGATGCGCTGGTCACGGGCACCCATCGCGTGATCGAGGCGGGCACGGGCGTCGGTAAGTCGATGGCCTATCTCGTGCCCTTCGCCGAGGCCGCCCGCCGAAACAACATTACCGTCGGCATTGCGACCAAATCGAATAATCTTGCCGACCAGCTTATGTACCATGAGCTACCAAAGCTCGCCGAGCAGCTGGACGGGGGCCTGTCGTTTTGTGCACTCAAGGGCTATGACCACTATCCGTGTCTGCGCAAGCTCGAGCGCATGAGCCGTGGTCAGGTTGAGATCACCACCAAGCGCGATCCTGCTGACACGCTCACGGCGGTTGCGGTGATCATGGCGTATGTGTGCCAATCTGCCGATGGCGACCTCGATTCACTCGGCATTCGCTGGCGCAGCGTCAACCGTCCCGACTTTACGACGGCTTCGCGCGAGTGTGCTCGTCGTCTGTGTCCGTTCTTCCCTGACAAATGCCTGGTCCACGGGGCGCGCCGTCGTGCGGCACATGCCGACGTGGTGGTCACCAACCATTCTCTGTTGTTCCGCAACGTGGCCGCCGAGGGGAGGATTTTGCCCCCGATTCGTCACTGGGTGGTCGACGAGGCCCATTCCATCGAGCGCGAGGCCCGTCGCCAATGGGCGCGCGTGGTTTCGGCAGATGAGTCGCGCGTGCTGTTTGAGCGCTTGGGTGGGTCGAGTGCCGGCGCGCTGAGTCAGGTTTCCCGTGATTTGGCCACTTCCGAGGCTCCACGCTCTACCTGGGACTCACCGCCAAAGCGACGTCGACGGTTGCCCGCGCGAGCATGGCGATTGCCGATGTGTTCGATGGTGTGCGCGAGCTCGGCCGTCGCGCCCGTGGGAGCTACGATAACGCGAATCTGTGGATTGGCCCCGAGCTGCGCGAGTCGGATGACTGGCACGATTTTTTGCAGTCGGCCCATACCGCAATTGATGCGCTGGACCAGGCGGATAAAAGCGTAGACGCGCTGGTGCAGACCGTCGCCGCCGATAAGCCCGAGGTCGTTGTCGACCTAGGCGACATTTCGCGCCGTCTGCACGAGCTGGCCGAGAATCTCAAGCTCATCATTGAGGGTACGGACGAGCACTATGTGTACTCGCTGCAGGTTAACCGTCGGCTGCGTGCGGGCGGGGAGTCTATGACCGCCGAGCGCATCGATATCGGCGAGGCCTTGGCGAACGAGTGGCTGCCCGAAGTGCACACGGCCATCTTCGCTTCGGCGACCATGACGGTGTCCAAGAGCTTGAGCATTTCAACCATGCTGTCGGCCTCGATCGTATCGGTGCGTCGACATCCTCATCGCTGCACCTGGATTCGAGCTATGACTTTGACTCGAATATGGCCGTGGTCGTGGCGGGGGACATTCCCGATCCGCGCGATCGCGAGCGCTATCTCTCGGCGCTCGAGTGCGTGCTGGTCGATGCCCATCTCGCCATGGGTGGATCGGTGCTCACGCTTTTCACCAACAGGCGCGATATGGAGGACCTGTATGCCCGTGTCGAGCCCAAATTGGCGCGAGCGGGCCTGGAGCTCAATTGCCAGCAACGCAACTCGTCCCCGCGTCGCCTGCGCGATCGGTTTATCAACGAGCCGACCTCATCGCTCTTTGCGCTTAAGGCCTTTTGGGAGGCTTTGACGCCAGCGGCGAGACGCTGCGTTGCGTCATTATCCCAAGCTGCCGTTCTCGAGCCCCACGGATCCCCTTTCGTGTGAGCGCAATCTGCGTGAGGACCGCGCCTGGCGCGCTACTCGCTGCCCGAGGCGGTGCTCGAGGTCAAACAGGCCGCCGGCCGTCTTATCCGCTCATCGACCGATTGCGGCGTGCTCATCTTGGCAGATCCGCGCTTGGTGACAAAGGGCTACGGCAAGAAGTTCTTGACGTCGCTGCCCACGACTTCCTACCAGCGTATCGAGTCGGCGCAGATCGGTCATTATTTGCAGCTGTGGCGTGCGCGCCACGAGCGACGCCGTTAAAGCGGGCAGGTCAGGCTCTTCGCCATATCGCATAGACGCAATGCCTGGGCGGGGTCATCCAGTATGCGGATGGCTCCGCCCGCTGCGATTACCTGGCAGAACAGCCAGTGCTCTGACCCATAACGCACGGTCACCGTTGCCATGTCTGCCCCGTTTGGCTCAATCGACATGATGCCGGCCCAGTCTAGGCGCTCTGCCATGTCGAGCGGCATGAGGAGTTTTGCGCTCTGCTCCGCTTTGGAAAGGGATTCGTGGAGGGATGCGGACGCGGGCGCGTGGCGCTCCACAGAATCGTCGGTAAGGGCAAGGCCTCGATTTTGTCCATGCGGTAGGAGCGCTGCGCATCAACTTCGACATCCCAGGCAATCAGATATGTTTGGTCGCCATGCGTCGCGATGCGCAGGGGGTCGATGAGACGCTCACGCGGCCGTGTGTCGTCCATCGAACGGTAGATGATGCGGCATCGAACGCCGTCTTGAATCGCGCAGTTCAGCTGTTGCCAGTGCGATCCTCGGGCAACGGTATCGACGACGCGCTGGTTGTAGCCGAGTTTCTCGGGTAGGAGGCGTGTCGGATACGCTCTGCTGCCCGAGAGTCGATTCCCATCGATTCGAGTTCGTGGTTGAGCACGGCACCTTCGGCGGCACTTAGGCGCAAGGGCAGCACACGCCCCGCATCGCCTGTCAGGATGATGCACTCGCCGTGGCGTTCGCAGATGATGCGTGCGCCCGACTCACGGTCAGCGAGGGTCGAGACGATATCGATAATTTCGTCGAGCGCCGCACCCGTGATATCAAAACGGCTGCAGATATCCCCTCGTGTCATACCGGTCCCACCGGCAGCGTAGAGGGCCTCCATGATGTCAATCGCACGCGAGAGCCTTTGCTCGCTGGTGAGTTTACGCGCGGGCATGCTCGTGCACCGTCCTTTCGATGAGGTGGTTCCACGCCAGTTTAAGTGCATCGGGGGCAACGGGTCTCATGCCGTCCATGGCGTGCTCCATACAAAACGAGGCAGCGGCATTAAGGTCGCGCACGCCGACGGTCCAGGTCCAACCCTCTTCGGTGTGCGTGAGCTCCCCGCGACCGCGCGTTAGGCCGCTGACCATGTCGGCCTGGGCTTGCGGGGCAAACGAAAAGGTCGCCATAACGGGCTTGCAATCGGCAAAATCAAACTCAAAGAACAGGCGATCGTTCAGGTTAAGTCGGCGGGGATGGAGTAGGCCTTCGAGGGGCGCCATGCGCGAACGATACGGTCGCAGCGAAACGTCCTGATTTCATCGGTGGCGTTGTCGAGTCCGCAAAAATACGCCACACCCTCGTGCTCAAACATGCCGTATACGCAGACGGTGCGCTCTTTTTGCTCCCCGTGCCCGTTTTGATACAAAAAGCGCAGTGCGCAGCGTTCGGCGAAAGCGCTCCACACCGCATCGACGGCGGGTAAGCGACGGGCGGGAGGCTCTTCTGCGGTCGATGCGCCGGTGAGGTAGGCGATCTTGGAGCGTATGTCTGCAAGCGGCGTGGCAAACGCGGCCGAACCGGTCGCAAGGGTCTGGTCGATAGCGTCGAGCAAGATGTCCGCGTCGTCTGCGGTGATGAGGCCACCGGCCGCAAACGTGTGCTCGCGATCGATGGTCCACGCGCTTTCTTCGGTTTCTTGGGCGCCTGCTGCGCGAACTTCCTTGATCGTGATTCCGCGTTCGAGGAGTTTTTCGCGATCGCGGCGAAACTTGCGCTTGTCCGAGTCGATATTGCCCGACCCATAGCCAAGATCGGAATCCAGGACAATTTGCTCTGTGGTCAATGGCTCGGGAGAGCTGTTGAGGACAAAGAACAGATTGAGGATGCGCTGGGCGGTCTTGTCGAAACCGGGTTCCGGCACCCCATTTTTATTCGTTACGGTTGTATCGCTTGCCGTCATAGAATCCTCGCATGGGAAGGTGTTTGATGCCATGATTTTAGTCCGATATGGAGATTAGGCTATATCCTTGTCCGCTTGGGGCGTTAAGATGCCCAGAATTCGGCCGTTTGCGCCGCTCGGGGTATACTTTCGACTATATACGGTTCTAATGTGCATACATTGGGCCTATTTGTCGGATTATGGATGTGGAGCGCATATGGCGAACACCCAGAACTATATTAACCACCTGTTGCAGAACACTGGCATCACGCCGGCGTGCAGCGAAGAAGAGCGCTTGGCTGCCGAAGATATCGCTCAAATTTTCCGCAACCACGGCTTTGATCCCGAGGTGCAGGAGTTTAATGCTCCCGCGCCGAGCAGGATGGCGTTTGCCGTTACGGGCATTCTGGCATTTGCCGGTGCCCTGCTTATGGGCATCGGTGGCGGTATCGGCTTAGTCGGCACCCTGTTGGCCATTGTCGGAGCCGTGCTCTATGTGCTCGAGCGAACCGGGCGCCCCGTGATCTCGCGCCTGGGCAAGACGGGCGTGAGCCAAAATGTCATCGCCTATCACAAGGCCTCTGGTCCGCTTGCCTCTCCGCGCAATCGCCCGGTTGTCGTCGTCGCGCACTATGACTCCCCGCGCGCCGAACTGCTCGCTCGCGAGCCCTATGCGCCGTACCGAGCGCTGATCGCCAAATTGCTCCCGATTGCCACGATTGCTCCCGCGGCTATTGCCATCCTGCGCATCTTGCCGCTTCCCGGCGCGTTGAAGTCCTGCTGTGGATTGTCGCGATCCTTGCCTCCCTCGTGGCGCTCGCCAATGCCGCCAATATCATTTCCAATCGTTTTGTCCTTCCCTACACGTCCGGCTCGGTTTGCAACAAGTCCTCTGTTGCCGCCATGCTGGGTGTCATGGATAACGTCGCCCCCTATCAGGGCGAGAACGAGTTCCCTGACGATATTCCGTTTGACACGTATTTTGGCGAGCAGAAGCGTCGCGCCGAGGAGATGGCGCGCGCGGCAGCCGAGTACGCCGCAGCCCAGCAGCAAAATGATTACGGCAATACCATCGAGTACGAAGAGCCTGCCTATACCGAGGATGAGTATGGCCAGCCGGTCGCTCCCGAGGGTGAGCAGGGCGAGGCTTTTGATGAGCAAATCGATGGATTCGAAGGTGCTTCTGCCGACGAGACCCTGATTGGCGTCATTGCACCCGGGTCCCAGGTCCAAGATATTCCGGCCGAGGAGCCCGTTGCAGACGAGTCCGCTGCCGAGTCGGCAGAGGAGCCTGCCGCGGCCGAGCAGGCCGAGCCCGAGCCCAAGCTTTATCGCAATGCCGCCGGCAACATCCGGTTTGGCTCGGATGCCATCCGTGCCCTGGGAATGCTTCCCGAGTCCTGTACGCTCGATTACGAAGAGGGCGAGGAGCCGACGTCGAGCCCGCGCCCCAGCCCGATCCGGTCGTGGCTGCGCAGCCCGATGAGCCAATGCCGTCGAGACGGAAGCCGATGCGGAGACTGCTATCGATCCCGCAGCCCGGTCTGGACGTCATGGCGCCTGCCCCGGCGCCCGAGGAGCTCGATAATACCGAGGACGACTACGATGCGTATCCGCAGCGTGTGTCCTACGAGAGCGACACCGATTTTTCTGCCGAGCTTCCGGTGACGACGCCCCATGCCGATATCGCTTCCGCGTTTTCTTCGATCGGTGCCAGCGCCTCCCATTTCTTTAAGGGGGCATTCGAAAAGGGCAAGAAACTCGTTGACGACTTTGAGGAAAAGCGCGCCGCTGCCCGCGAGGCAGCCGAGCGCGAGGCTGCAGC
>ENA-OQCS01000599-OQCS01000599.1-human-gut-metagenome-genome-assembly--contig:-NODE-599-length-20166-cov-1.577075_pt1 | contig 20166 bp, 34 predicted proteins | sample MGYA00242757_ERZ504575 | MGnify/ENA primary metagenome ERZ504575 (study PRJEB26092, sample SAMD00036297) | human gut metagenome | host: Homo sapiens | study: EMG produced TPA metagenomics assembly of... | reverse complement strand
CAGTGAAGTTTTTCCGGAGAATGGACGAAGCAAAAAGGCATATTGTTAAATACAATTGAAATAATCGGCAGCCAGGGAGTATTGAGCTGTCAGAAATTCTGGAAAGGTGCCACGGAAACCGGAACCTTGCGGCAAAAGAGCTGGGGATCAGTACGACGACGCTCTGGCGGAGGATGAAGAAATATGGCGTGGAAGCAAAGTATGATGAATAGCTGATGAGAAATAAAGAATAAAAAAGATAGGACAGACTTTCTAATACCCGTTGTGAGGGTGAAGGAAAGGCTGTCCTGTTTTTTGACGAAAATCTGTAAGTAAACTTATCTGTCAAGAATATTTTCTTATATAGGCAAACCTGTACACGGATATGGAAGATGTGTGCACAGGAATCCGTGTCTGGGATTTAAAAATATCACAACTGCAAGGCAAGATATAAAAGCACCGCATCCTTGAAAACACGCGGATTCAGCCCGCATTTCTGGTAAATATGATTCAGCTTGTACTGCACTGTGTTTTTGTGAAGAAACAGTTTCTGGCTGGTTCCGAGAAGAGACATATTTGCTTCAAAGTAAGTCTGAAGCAGATTTCTTTCTTCATCAGAAAGTACAGAGATCGTTTTTGCAGATAAGCATTTTTTCCTGCTCCGAGATGGAAGAGAGCAGAATTTCCAGTGTCATATCATCGAAAAAAGCAATCCCGTTTTCCGAACTCCGGCAGTATTTCAGCGCAGTGAGTGCAGATTGGTAAGAAAGAGACAGCTGGAAAAGCTGACATTTCTTTCCGACTGCAATGGAGAGTAAAGCTCCACAGTCTGCGGCAAAATCAGCAGTATCTGATAGAGAGCGGCTTTGCCGGAGTTTTCCAGCACGGCAAGATATTCATTTGGATAATAAAAGGTATAAAGAGTAATACCAAGCGTGCCGAAAAGTCCATGATCTTCTGTTCAAGGGAAGAAGAGTTGTTGTGTCCATCCGGTGATGACTGGATGATCAGAAGCCGTTTCTTTGTCCCTGGATTTACCTGAAGATCTGAAAGGCAGGTGTCCAGATAATCCGGATCAGTAATCTCATTCCGGATCAGGGCATCGATAACAAAGTGTTTTTTATCTTCCAGAGAGCGGCTCAGTCGGTTCAGCTCTTTTTCACGGATCAGCAGATGGGTAATCCGGTCGGCAAGATGGACGTACTGGCGGACCTGGTCCGGTTCTCCGGTAATTCCGATCACTGCAAGAAAACTGCCGTGATAATAGAGTGGCATATTGATCCCTTTTTGTGTTCCGGGAAAATCATCATCTGAAAAACTTCGATTGTCTGTTCTGTCTGGGCGGCTTTGTGACCGATGGCATGAAACGTACCAATCCGGTCGGCGTTGGTACTCGCAAAATCATTCCCTGCTTATCGATAAAATTGATATCCTGTCCGCAGGTGTCTTTGATCGTGTTTACTACCTGAAAGGCAAGTGATTTGTCTAACTTCATTTTAAACATCCTCCGATTTTGGAAAAGAAGTTGCGGGAATGATGCAGATGCTTATCCAGTATTTAACAGGATAAAGAGAACGGTATCATTACCACTTATTTAAGAATTGTAGCATTATTTGGAGAGAGGAACAAGGTGGAAAAGTACAAGGGGAAGATTGCATAAAAGAAGAAGTGGAAAATGTATATGATTCACAAAAATGCAATATATGAATGAAAGATTTCAAAATATGAAATAAAAACAATTGCTAAAAAAGTATAGATTGACAGAAAAATATCATGTTGAAATGAAGATCTGTCAGGTCGTAGATCGTTGTGTTGTTGATGGTCAGTGTAGGAAAAGAAGAAAATCATAAAGAAAAAGAGAGTATTTCTGTAAAAACTATACAAAAACACTCTCTGAAATTTGTAAATAATGTTAGAACTATAACAGACGGAATACCTGTTCCACAGCTGCTGTCATATTTGATTTGCATTTTTGGGATCCATTGCTTCGTCTAGTGTTGTGATTCCACGGACGATCGGGAAGAATGCATCGATTCCGGCCGCATTGCAGGCTGTTGCTTCCGGGGTGACGCTTCCGGCAAAAGCAACGACTTTGGAGCCGTATTTTTTTGCAAGTCTTGTCACACCGACAGGAGCTTTTCCCATAGCGGTCTGGTGATCGAGGCGTCCCTCGCCGGTAACAGTGATATCTGTATCTTCTAATTCTTTTCCAGTTCGACAGCGTTAAGAATCAGATCGATTCCAGGAGTCAGCGTAGCATTTAAATAACTGAGAAATGCAAAGCCAAGACCCCCTGCAGCACCGGCACCTTCTGCAGATGCATAATCATTATGAAGAAATTGGAGGTAACAGAAGCATAATGATTCATTGCCTGATCCAGTTCTTCTGCTATTTCCGGTGTGACACCTTTTGCGGACCATAAATATAGGTAGCTCCGTTCTTTCCGCAAAGTGGATTAGTTACATCACAGGCAATATGAAACTGCATTCTTTGAGAATTGGGTTAGCTTTTTCTATTATAATAGAAGATACCCGGTCAAGCGCCTGTCCGCCTTCGCCGACATCCTGTCCATTTTCATCGAAAAATTGATAGCCAAGTGCCTTAAGCATTCCAATTCCACCATCATTTGTTGCGCTTCCTCCAATTCCAATAATGAAATTGCGGATACCGCGTTCCATGGCATCTGCGATCATTTCACCGACACCGTAAGTGGTTGCAGTAAGTGGATTTTTTTCGGATTCTCTTACCAGGATAATTCCGGCAGCGGCAGCCATTTCGAGGATGGCAGTATTTTTTTCTGCCAGATATCCGTAATGTGCATTTACCGGAGTACCAAGAGGACCAGTCACTGTAAGATCAATACGCTCACCACCAAGTCCTGCAATCAGGGCATCTGTGGTGCCTTCACCACCATCTGCAAGTGGTTTTACGACAACATTCGCATCCGGGTGTGCTTTTAAGATTCCTTCCTTTGCAGCCATTCCGGCTTCAATCGAAGTGAGACTTCCTTTAAATGAATCAATTGCAACTACAACTTCATAATTCTAATCTCCTTATCATTGAATTTATTTTATGATAAATCCAGTGTATCATGGATTGAAGAAAAAAGAATGTTATAAGAAATAATAAAAAGAATAAATAAACATAAAAATATGTCCCTTATAACATTTGCAAAAAGTGGGATTTTTCCTATAATATGAGGTGTTCGAGGATTGCGGGAATTGCATAGCAATGGAGCAATCGGTTACATCAGTATAGTAAAAACAGGCAGTAAGGAACAGAAAAACAAAATGCAGGGAGTGGGAATCATGAATAAAAAAGAGATAAAACTGAGTAATGGAATGGAAATGCCAAGACTTGGAATGGGAACTGGTTTCTTGGAGAAAACAGGAGCAAAGACACGGAAGAGACAGTGGCACTCAGAGCAGGAATTGATGCGGGAATACGATTGATCGATACAGCGGAAATGTATGGAGATGGAAGATCAGAGCAGTTGATCGGACGAGCAATCCAAGGGTATGACCGCAGCATGTTATTTCTTGTATCGAAGGTATATCCGCATAATGCCGGAAGAAGAAAAATTTTCAAAAGTCTGCAGCAGACACTGAAAAATCTACAGACAGATTATCTGGATTTGTATCTTTTACACTGGAGAGGAGGGATTCCACTTGAGGAAACGGTAGAATGCATGGAACAGCTTGTGAAAGAAGGAAAGATCCGTAGCTGGGGAGTATCGAATTTTGATACAGACGATATGAAAGAATTGTTTTCAGTGCCGAATGGAAATCATTGCGTGGTGAATCAGGTGCTGTATCATCTGGGCTCCAGAGGAGTAGAATTCGATCTTCTTCCGTGGTTAAAAGAACACAATGTGCCACTTATGGCATACTGTCCGCTGGCGCAGGCAGGGGATCTGCAGAAAGATCTTCTGCAAAGCAGTGCAGTGAAGGAAGTAGCGCGAATTCATGGAATTACACCAATGCAGGTGCTTCTGGCATTTGTTCTGTATAAGGAAAATGTGATTGCCATTCCAAGAAGTGGAAAGGCAGAACATGTACTGCAGAACTTGGAGGCGGGAAAGGTTCATCTGACAGTGGAGGAATATGCCAGATTAGATGCTGCTTTTCCGGCACCTCGGGAAAAAACATATCTTGATATTGTGTAAATCCCGGTGGAATGTGGACGGTGAGATACAAATTAAAAAATAGAGAAAGACCACACTTATAGATAAACAAAATAAAACTTATTGAAAATTTAAAAAATTGTTTTGCATTCTTGTTCTTTTTATGATATTGTCTTTAGAGGTACAATAATTCAGGGAGGAACAAGAAATGAATAATTACATGTATCTGGTCCCGATTGCAGCTGTTATTGCTTTATTATTTGCAGCATATCTTGCTGGTAAAGTAGGAAAACAGGATGCAGGTACGGACCGCATGAAAGAGATTGCAGGCGCAATCGCGGAGGGCGCAAGAGCTTTCCTCATGGCTGAATACAAGATTCTGGTCATTTTTGTAGTAGTGCTTTTTGTACTGATCGGATTTGGTATCAGCTGGGTAACAGCAGTATGCTTTGTAATTGGAGCACTTTTCTCAACAGTTGCAGGATACTGTGGTATGACAGTCGCTACAAAAGCGAACGTAAGAACTGCTAACGCAGCAAAAGAAAGCGGAATGAATAAAGCATTATCAATTGCTTTTTCTGGCGGGGCCGTTATGGGAATGTGCGTAGCAGGTCTTGGAGCACTTGGCGTAAGCCTTGTGTACATTGTTACAAAGAACGTAGATGTGCTTTCAGGATTCAGCCTTGGTGCATCTTCAATCGCACTTTTCGCCCGTGTTGGTGGTGGTATCTACACCAAAGCAGCAGACGTTGGTGCAGACCTTGTTGGTAAAGTAGAAGCAGGTATCCCGGAAGATGATCCGCGTAACCCGGCTGTTATCGCTGACAATGTAGGTGATAACGTAGGTGACGTTGCAGGTATGGGAGCTGACCTTTTTGAATCTTATGTTGGTTCACTTGTATCAGCACTGACTCTTGGAGCAGCAGCAGGAGCTGTATCCGGAGTTCTTTATCCGCTTGCGATCGCAGGATGTGGTCTGATCGCTTCTATCATCGGAACCTTCTTTGTAAAAGGTGATGAGAATTCGAATCCGCAGAAAGCTCTTACAAAGGGAAGCTATGCAGCTTCTATCGTAGTTATTGTTGTAGCACTTGTACTGAGTAATGTACTCTTCGGAAAGATGAGTGCAGCTATTGCTGTTATCGCAGGTCTGGTTGTTGGTGTGATCATCGGTAACATCACAGAGTACTACACATCAGCAGACTACAAACCGGTTCAGGGAATCGGAGAACAGTCAGAGACTGGTGCAGCTACTACAATCATCAGTGGTCTTGCAGTAGGAATGAAATCTACAGCATCCCGCTTCTCCTGATCTGTGTAGGTATTTTTGTATCTTACTCAGTTGCAGGACTTTACGGAATCGCACTTGCAGCAGTAGGTATGCTTTCTACAACAGGTATCACAGTTGCCGTTGATGCATACGGACCGATCGCAGACAATGCAGGTGGTATCGCAGAAATGTCAGGATTGGATGAATCTGTTCGTGAAATCACAGATAAGCTTGACTCAGTAGGAAATACAACTGCAGCTATGGGTAAGGGATTCGCGATCGGATCAGCAGCCCTTACCGCACTTGCACTTTTCGTATCTTATGCACAGGCAGTTGGTCTTGAAGCAATCAACCTTCTTGACTACAGAGTAATCATCGGTATCTTTATCGGTGGTATGCTTACATTCCTCTTCTCAGCATTACTATGGATCTGTATCAAAGGCTGCATACAAGATGATCGAAGAAGTAAGACGCCAGTTCCGTGAAAAACCGGGCATCATGAAAGGTGAGGAAAAACCGGATTATACATCATGCGTTGCAATCTCTACCACAGCAGCTCTTCACGAAATGCTGCTTCCGGGTGTGATGGCAGTCGTAGTACCGCTGATCGTTGGTATCGTTCTTGGTGTGGAATCCCTCGGTGGATTACTTTCCGGAGCACTTGTTACAGGTGTACTTATGGCAATCTTCATGTCCAACGCAGGTGGAGCATGGGATAATGCTAAGAAATACATCGAAACAGGACATCATGGCGGAAAAGGAAGCGAAGCTCACAAAGCAGCAGTTGTTGGTGATACAGTAGGTGATCCATTCAAGGATACATCAGGACCGTCTATCAACATCCTGATCAAACTTATGACAATTGTTTCACTTGTATTTGCACCGTTATTCTTATCAATCGGTGGATTACTGTAAGAATTGAATAAAGTAAAAGAAAATCCTTCATTTGCGGGAAACCGCAGATGAGGGATTTTTTTGTAAAAGGCACGAATTATTTGATTTATAAATAAGACAAGCAAATTATAGTTAAATACGATAAGACAATCTATAGAAATAGGACTGGTTTGATGTTAGAATGAAAAGTGATGTAAGATGACAAAGGAGAGAGAAAATGATAGAAGAAAGTATGATTCGGAAAAAATTTATAAAAGGATATGATTGCTCTCAGGTCGTTCTGTCTTATTTCGCAGAGAGACTTGGGATTACGGAAGAGATGGCGAATAAAGTCTCGGCTTGTTTTGGAGGTGGAATGATGCATGGGGATACATGCGGTGCATTTACCGGAGCAATCATGGCTGTTGGATTAAAATATGGACACTGGGATGTGAATACTCTGCTTCGGCAAAAAGAAGAAATGATGAACAAATATGCAGAATTTAGAGCATTGTTTCTGGAAAAGTTTGCAACAAACAGTTGCAAAGAGTTATTAGGCTATGATGTATCGCTTCCGGAACAGCTTGAAGAAGCACTTTCGAGTGGCAGAATGCTGGATTTTTGTCCTAAAGTAGTGGAAAGTGTGATTGAAATGTTGGAGGAAATATTATAGATGAAAGATGCACTTATTTTATTTACGAGGGTGCCGATACCAGGACAGACAAAGACCAGGCTGATGCCTTTTCTAACTGGGGAAGAGTGCGCGCGTCTACATGCCTGCTTTGTAAAGGATATATATGAAAAAGCAAAGCAGGTGGATGCGGATATTTTCGTGTTTTTTACACCAAAGGATGAAAAGAAGCTGCTACAGCAAGTTCTTGATAATGAGACAGTATGTCTTCCACAATTTGGTGATGATCTTGGTGAAGGATGAAGAATGCGATTGGAATCGTACTGAGAATGGGGTATGAGAAGTAATTCTGATCGGGACAGATATTCCGCAGATTCATCCGGAAACACTGAAAAATGCATTAGATAATCTTGGGGGAAAAGATATTGTGATTCATCCTACATTTGATGGAGGGTACTATCTGATCGGAATGAAAAAAGAATATGATTCTATATGGAAAATTGAACGATACGGAACGAATACAGTTATTTATGATACATTACAGCACATGAGAAATGAGAAGCTCTCTACGGCGGTAGGTCAGATGTATTATGATGTGGATGATAAGGGAGATTTGTACCACCTGTATGAGGATATTGAAAAGGGAGCAATTTGTAACTGTCCAATTACGATTGATTATCTGGAACTGGGACTGAAAGGAAAGCTGGATAAAAATTATGAATAAGTGGGATTTGGATGCATGTATCATTGTGGAAAATGTACCAGAAGTTGTCTGTTTCTGGAAAAATACGGAATTGATCTGCCGGTATTAAAAGAAAAACCGGAGCTGGCATATCATTGTTTCTTGTGTGGAACCTGCGGGTGTGTCTGTCCAAAAGGAATTGATGGAAAAGAGATTGCACTTGACAGTCGGAGAAAATTGGTTGAAGACGGAGGTGGGAAGCTTCTTGATAATTCATATGACGGACTGCTCTTAGAAAAGAATCCGTATAAATTTGCAAATTACCGCCATTCAAAAAAGAAAGCAGTTTTTTTACGGGATGTAATTTTCCGTCTTTTTTTCCGAAAACGACAGATAAGTTGGTGGAAGAATTCGCAAAATATGATGTGGGAGTTGTATATGACTGTTGTGGGAAACCGATTGAAGAACTGGGACTTGTTTCAGAGGCAGCGGGGATCATTGAGCGAATCAACTGGAAATTAAAAGAGTCAGGAGTAGAACAGGTGATCATGGCATGTCCGAACTGCTATTATTTTTTAAAAGGACGACTGGATGCGGAGATTATCAGTGTTTACGAAAAAATGGCAGAGCTTAAAATTGGAAATATTTATCAAAAAGAAAGGATTCCAATGTATTATCCATGTCCGGACCGAAAAGACAGAAGTTTGAATATGATATGAAGCCATTCCTTGTCGGAAAGGTAGAAGATGCATTCAGAGATGTACAGTGTTGCGGGCTTGGTGGATGCGCAGCTGGAAAAGAAGCGGATGTGGCACAGGCACTGACAAACCGTGTAAAAGCATCGAGGGAGCCGGAACTTATACATATTGTGCTTCGTGCATCTGTAGTTTCAGAAGGAGAGGATATGAAGATGCAAAGCATTTGCTACCGCTTATTATGGGAATCGATGAAAAGGTACCTCTTGGGAAAACACCTATTTTGAATCGGGCAAAATGTAAATTTAAATAGGGGAGTCGTGGGAAAAGAATGACGATTAAAGAATTAGAGGAATTTCGGATGATTTGTCTAAGAGGAAGTCTTGCGAGGCTTCAAAAGAGCTTTTTATGTCACCACAGGGACTCAGCCGTGTACTGAAAAATCTGGAAAATGAACTGGAATGTACGTTGCTTGACAGGGTTGCCTCCGGGATAGAACTGACAGAGAGCGGACAGAGGCTGTATGATTATGCAAATACGGTTCTTAGCGAATATGACAAATTGAAAAAAGAAATTGATATGATACGTGCGAGTGAGGAAGGGACAGTAGAACTTCTGGTTGCCTATGATATCCTGCGTTACCTGACGCCAGACTGTATTCTGGAATTTCAGAAGAAATATCCGAATGTGACATTTTCTTATATGGAATATCCGGATCGGATCGTAGAGAAAATGCTGCTTGACAAAGAAGGGAATGTGGCATTGTCGATCGGACCATTTGCAGGAGATTGTTTTGATATGAAAAGTTTAAAAAAATGCAGTCTGGGGCTTCTGGTCTATGAAGGACATTCTCTGGCGAAAAAAGAGAAGCAACTATTCTGGATCTGGAAGGCGAGCCTCTTTATCTTGAAAACAGCAGTTTTAAACTCAATGAGTTTATTCAGAGCAGATGCTGGAACCGGGGATTTGAACCGGATATTGTATTTGAGACAAATGGATTTGATCTCTGCTATAAAATGTGCCGGCTGAAGAGAGGGATTTCTGTGACGATTGACTTTGTCCATGAAGATATGAATGCAGAGGGGCTGGTCATGATTCCTTCGCAGAAGATGATATGATCTGGGAAATCGGTCTTCTTACGCTGAAGGACAGAGCAATGGAATCATCGGTAGAAAAATTCTATAAGTATATAGAAAAATACAATAGCTAAACGAAGTGTTGAGGGGCAACAACAAAGCAGGAATGAAAAACAGCGTGCTTTTGTTAATAATTTGTTATAATGAAGGACGGAGAAAATGAAGGAGGAAAATTTTAATGAAAAAGAGAATTGCAGCGCTGCTTTTAAGTACTGTGATGGCGTTTTCCTTAACAGCATGTGGAAACAGCGCAAAGACAGAAAAAGCAGACAACAAAGAAACCAAGCAGACAACCGAAGCCGTAGAGGATATGAGCTTCGATGAAATGGTGGATGCAGCCAAGGGTACAACCGTTACATTTTACGGATGGGGCGGAGATGATAGCTTAAATGACTGGCTTGATAACTACTATGCACCGCGTCTGAAAGAAAAATATGACATCACACTGGAACGTGTACCGATGGATATTGATGCGATTTTAAGTCAGCTTTCCGGTGAAATTTCAACAGATAAAAAAGATGGCGATATCGATATGATCTGGATTAATGGAGAAAACTTCAAGACCTGTAAAGAAAACAACATGCTTTACGGACCGTTTGCAGAAGAACTTCCGAACTTCCAGTCTTATATTGATACAGATGATGAAGAGACAAATGCAGACTTCTGCTTTCCGATTGAGGGATATGAAGCTCCATACGGAAAAGCACAGCTTGTTATGATCGCAGATACAGCAGTAACACCGGATCTTCCGACAAACACAGATGAGTTCATGGAGTTCTGCAAAGCGAACAAAGGAAAAGTAGCTTATCCTGCATTACCTGACTTTACAGGAAGTGCATTTGTTCGTAATGTGATTTACGATATCTGCGGATATGAACAGTTCATGGATATGGAAGCTGATAAAGAGACTGTAAAAGCAGCAATTGAGCCAGCTCTTGAATATCTGCGTGAACTGAATCCATACCTGTGGAATGAAGGAAAGACTTTCCCGAAGGATTCTACGGCACTGACCAATATGTACTCTGACGGAGAAGTTGTAATGGATATCTCTTACAGTGCATATTCAACAGCTACCAATATTGAAAATGGTACTTACACAGAAACATCTCAATCCTTCCAGTTCGATAAAGGAACAATTGGAAATACAAATTACATTGCAATTGCAGCAAATTCAGGAAACGTAGCAGGAGCCCAGGTAGCAATCAACGAGATGATGGATCCGGAAGTACAGGCAGATCGTTTCACAGAGATCCGTACCATTCCGGTTGTAGATTACAACAAATTAAACAATACACAGAAAGAAGTATTTGATAAAGTTGAAATCGGTAAGGGAGCAATCTCTCAGGATGAACTTTTATCAACGTCTTCCGGAAATGCCTTCCGCACTTGTACCGATCATCGAAGAGATCTGGGCAGAGGAAGTAGTAGGAAAATAAAATGAAGAAAAAAATGACACCTTATATACTGTTGGTGCCGCAACTTATATTAGGCGTAGTTTTTATTATTGGTCTGGGAACTGGAATCATCCAAAGTTTAGGGGTGATTCCAGCTTTTGGGTTAACGGAACCGACGCTGAAATATTATAAGGAGGTACTGATAAGACCGGATCTTTTGCAGTCATTAAAATATAGTCTGTACATTGCATTTATGTCGCTTTTCTTGCCACAGTAACAGGAACATTTCTGTGTGCAGTTCTGGTGAGTGCCGGAAAAGTGCGCGGAATCATTATGCGGATTGTTCAGATTCCGATCATTGTTCCCCATGTTGTTGTGGCACTCTTTATTGTAAATATTCTTTCGCAAAATGGAATCCTTGCGAGAATCCTGCAAATGCAGGACTGATTACGGATCAGCAGCAGTTTCCGATGCTGATCTATGACAGATATGGACTTGGTGTAATTCTTGCCTATCTGTGGAAGGAAATTCCATTCATAATCTATTTTGTGATTGCTCTGATGGCGAATATCAATGGCAGTCTTGGAGAAGCAGCGACCAATCTTGGAGCGAATAACTCAGACCTCATGAAAGTAACGCTTCCTTATGTATGAATACAGTGCTCAGTGGTTTCCTGATCATCTTTGTATTTACACTTGGAGCATATGAGCTGCCGTTCATACTTGGAGCAACGACACCAAAGGCGCTGCCGGTTCTGGCTTATCTGGAATATACCAAGCCGGATCTGCGGGCGCGACCGTATGCGATGGCGATCAATGGAATCCTGATCGTGATCTCTCTGATTGCAGCAGTTTTTATATTACATATTACTTCGCCGGAGCACGAAGAAGCTGGCAGGTTAGGAGGAACAGGAAGATGAAAAGAAAAAAGAACATCTGGGAAGGTCTGATCATAGGCATTTTTATTTTCCTGGTGATTGTACCAATCTTACGATCCTTGTCTGGGTAGGGACAGAGAGATGGGCATGGCCGTCACTTATCCCGCAGAAATTTTCGATGAGAGCGGTGAATGGAATACTGAGAAACAGGCAGCAGCTTGTGCGACTTTGTATGTCCAGTCTTTTCATATCGGCTTCGGTCGCGTTCCTGTCGGTTGTGATCGGAACAATGACGGCGAGGGCGCTGGAATGCTATGACTTTTTTGGAAAGCGGCTGTTTTCATTTATGTCGATGCTTCCGTTTCTTGTTCCGGGAACCGTGTTTGCGATGGGGGTTCAGATTACATTTATTAAGTGTGGACTTAGCGGAACTGTTCTGGGGGTTATTATTGTCCATCTGATCTGCTCTCTTCCATATGCAGTGACACTGATGCAGGATGGAACAAGAGCAATGGGGGTAAAGCTGGAGGAGCAGGCAAGAGTTCTGGGGGCTGGTGCGCTTCAGGCGTTTTTTAAAGTGACACTTCCGAATCTGTTTCCGGTCATGCTTTCTGCGTTTTCGATGGCATTTGTTGTTTCATTCAGTCAGTATTTCCTGACGTTGATGATCGGCGGGGGAAATGTCAAAACATTTGCGATCGTCATGGTTCCATATCTCGGAAGCGGAGAACGTAATTTTGCCAGCATTTACAGTGTGATATTCCTGGTGTTCATGCTTCTGGTGTTTGGAATACTGGAATGGATCGTGGGACGTTTTACAAAGGCACAGGAAGTAGAATATTATTAGGCAGGAGGAGCACATGAGTCTTACAATTAAAGAACTTTGTGTAGATTTACAAAAGACAAGAATACTGAAGAATATAAATCTGGAGATTAGAACGGGAGAATTTATTTCGCTTCTTGGCGCCTCAGGCTGCGGAAAGACAACACTGTTAAAAAGCATTGCAGGTCTTCTTGAAACGCAGGAAGGGGATATCCGGATCGATGACACATCGATTACAAATCTTGCACCGGAAAAAAGAGGAACCGTGATTGTTTTTCAGGATCTCAGACTGTTTCCGCATATGACAGTAGAACAGAATATCAGTTTTTCGATGGATCTGAAAAAAATCCCGAAAAAGATAAGCAGGCGCGGGTAGGAGAACTGTTAAAAGTTGTTCAGCTGGAAGGATTTGAGAAGCGTAAGATCCAGGAAATGTCCGGTGGACAGCGTCAGAGGGTCGCGCTGGCAAGAGCGCTTGCGGCAGATCCGAAAATTCTTCTTCTTGATGAACCATTTTCAAGCCTAGATGAGAATCTGCGGTGCGAGATGGCAGATCTGGTAAGAAAGCTGCATCATGAGATGGAGCTTACGGTCGTTATGGTCACGCATGATAAAGAAGAAGCAATGAAGGTGTCTGACCGGATCGCTCTGATGAAGCTGGAGAAGTGCTTCAGTATGATAAGCCGGAGAGGATATTTTACCATCCAGAGTCCAGAGCGGTGGCAGATTATATGGGACAGACAAATTATATTTTGGGGAAAGTGGAGAATGGCAGATTCGTAAGCCGGGCAGTTTCATTTGAGACGCAGAAAGCAGAAGGAGAGTATGAGCTGATGGTCCGACCATCGGCGATCACGCTGACTGTAGATGAGACGGAAAGAATGTATCAGATTGAAGAAGTTATGTTTGAGGGGGAAACAGCAGAAATCCTGTTGAAGTATGCAGATGGAAAGCTGACAGTATGGCTACTTCACCGTGACTGGATGAAACTGGGGGTAAAAACAGGAGAACTGGTTGGCATCAAAATTGATGAAAGACAGGGGATTTTGTTTCAGAAGTGATAAAAGGAGAATGGTATGCGAAAATAATTCATGATTGTGACTGTACGTTTGGAATTAACGGGTGTGATGTAGATGATGGACTGGCACTGCTGTATCTTCTGGGGGATCCGGAAGCAGAGGTTCTGGGAGTGACGACAACTTATGGGAACAATACGCTGGAGAAGGTTTACGAAAATACAAAGAAGTTTGTAAAGAAAATTGGGCATGACGAGTTGCGTGTTTACAAAGGTGGAGCGGCACCGGGAGAAACCGAAGGGGAAGCGGCACATTATCTTGCCGAGATGGCAGAAAAATATGCCGGGGAGCTGGAAATTCTGGTGACGGGTTCCGTGACAAATCTTTATGGAGCCTGGAAACACAATCCTGAGTTTTTTCATCAGGTGAAGAGTATCGTATTGATGGGAGGAACAACAGAACCACTGATCTTTGCAAAGCGGGAAATGGATGAACTTAATTTCTCCTGTGATCCGCTGGCAACTTATACGACACTTACCAGTGGAACGGATGTTGCGGTTATTACGGGCAATAATTGCCTGAAGGTACTTTTTACAAGAGAAGAGTATGAAAGAGAGCTTTCGGATCTGAGTAAGGGAGTTGTAAGGCTGATTAAGAATGAGACGGATTACTGGTTTGACAATAACTGGGATGAATATGGAATTCCCGGATATTATAACTGGGATGCGATTGCTGCGGCTTACATGATGCATCCGGAACTTTTTTGAGATACAGAGAGTGGACATGCAGCTGTCAACAGAAAAGCTTACAAAGGGAAGACTGATTCTGGCAGAGGATGAAACGAAAAAGAACTGCACTCTCAAGATCCCGGTGATCAGAGATGCGGACGAGTTCCGGAGAAATCTGTATGATACCTGGATGAACGTAGAAATTGAAACCGTGAAGTAGAGATGAAAATATCAATTATTATACCAACATACAATGAAGAATCGACAATTGAAAGGCTGATGAAGACACTGGAGCCGCTGAATGAAAGATGTGAGATTCTGTTTGTAGACGGGGGAAGCACGGATGGAACACTGGCACTTTTGAAGGACCGGTATCCGGTAATTCAGTCCCCGAAAGGAAGGGCAAAGCAGATGAACAAGGGAGCGGAAGAAAGCAGTGGAGATGTACTTTTTTTTCCTGCACTGCGACAGTGAAGTTCCAGCTACAGCATTAGAAGAGATTGAGACTGTAATGAAAAATACCGGCAGGGTGTTTTGGAATTGCATTTCATTCATATAACTTTTTTATGTTCACCTGCAGGGTGATCTCCAATCACAGGATTAAAGACAGAAAAGTAATGTTTGGAGACCAGGGGATTTTCATTGACCGGAAGTTGTTCTTTGAAGTGGGAAAATTTCCGGAGATGCCGATTCTGGAGGATTATCAGTTTTCACTGACACTCAAAGAAAGAGGGATTCCGCTTGGGATGACAAGACATAGGATCTATACTTCAGACAGAAGATTCGTCGGAAATACAATCGAAAAGCTGAAAGTAATGTGGCTTATGAACCGGCTGAGAGCCATGTATCGGGATGGTGTTCCGGCAGAAGAGATTGCAAAAATATATAAGGATATCCGTTAGGGAGTCTGCTTTATGCAGACTCCTTTACTTATTCAGTAAAACAATAAAAGAAATAGAGAAAATCAATAATAAGTGTAAGCGATTTGATTGAATAAAGACTGAAAAAATAATATAATTATAATTTAAAGGGGAAGAAAATATGTCAGTTTATATTCAAAATTTTGTTAAATTTAAGCCGTTTTTAAAAGAACTGGTTTCAAGAGACGTGAAGGTGAAATACCGGCGTTCCATACTGGGGGTTTTATGGACACTGCTGAATCCTCTTCTTATGATGACGGTTTTATCCATCGTTTTCTCAAATCTGTTTAAATTTGATATAGAGAATTTTCCGTTGTATTTGTTATGTGGGCAGGTTATTTTTAACTTTTTCAATGACGCTACGACAAATGCAATGTCAGCAATTATCGGGAGTGCATCTCTGATAAAGAAGGTGTATGTACCGAAATATGTATTCGTGATGTCAAGGGTGTGTTCCAGTCTGATCAATCTGATGTCATCCTGTGCAGCGTTATTTCTGATTATGATCGGTATGCATGCGGAACTTCACTGGACAATGCTTCTTTCAGTTGTGCCACTTTTTTTGTTGGTGGTTCTGGCTCTGGGGATTGGACTGATTCTGGCGACGATTGCGGTGAAATACAGGGATGTTCTGCACTTGTATTCGGTGCTGATGGCAGTGCTGATGTATCTGACACCGGTTATCTATCCAATGTCGATTCTGCCGGAATGGTTATACCATCTGGTAATGATAAACCCTCTGACCAGTATTCTGATCATGTTCCGGAATGTTGTGATCTATGGCAGACTTCCAGGTCTGGTGATGCTTCTGGTGACAGCAGCAGAAGCTGTACTGTGTCTTGGAGTGGGATGCTGGGTTTTTTATAAGCATCAGGACGGATTCATCTTTGATTTGTAGGAGTAACAATGGAGAATGAAGTAATCGTAAAAGTAGAGAATGTTTCAATCAAATTCTGTCTGGCATCAGAGAAATTTGACGGATTTAAAGAATATTTTATACAGAGAGTAAAAGAAAAAAATTACCTATCAGGATTTCTGGGCATTGCAGGATGTGTCGTTTGAGGTCTATAAAGGAGAAACACTGGGCTAATCGGTGTAAACGGAAGTGGAAAGAGCACGATGTTGAAAATCATTGCAGGTGTCATGAAGCCAACCCGCGGCAGTGTTAAGACTTCTGGTGTGATCGCACCGCTGATTGAGTTGGGAGCCGGGTTTGATTTTGATCTGACTGCAAAAGAAAATGTATTTCTGAATGGGACGCTTCTTGGATATACGAGAGAATATTTGGAGGAGCATTATGAAGAAATCGTAGAATTTTCAGAATTGGAGCAATTTATGGATGTGCCGGTGAAAAATTTTTCAATCTGGAATGTTTTCACGGCTTGCATTTGCGGTCGCAACGATTGGGCAGCCGGATATTCTGATCGTAGATGAGGTATTGTCGGTAGGAGATTTCCATTTTCAGCAGAAATGTGAGGCGAGAATTAACCGGATGAAGGAAAATGGTGCCACGATTCTTTTTGTTTCACATAATATGGAGCAGGTGAGAAATTTGTGCAGTCGGATCGTGTGGCTGGAGCATGGCAGGGTTCACAGTATCGGAGACGCGGATGAATTGTGCAGGGAATATCAGGAAGCAGAATAAGAGGGAAAAATGAAAAAAATAAAAAAAGATGGCAGCAGTCATTATACTGATTCTGATTGCATTTATTTATGGACATATTCATAAGACCCATGCGATTTATGACCGGACGGTTGAAAATGATCAGTATATCATGCTGGACGGATCACAGAGTCAGATAACACAGGAGTTTATCTGTGAGGAAGATTCGCTGGATGGAATTCAGGTGAAATGTCAGAATTTGCAGGAAGATCCAGAAGCAGAGATTCGAGTTTATCTTCAGGATTGTGAAAATGGAGGAATTGTCGCAAAATCTGTGAAGAAGGCAGGAGAAATCAAAACGGGCAAATTCAATGAATTTTCGTTTGATACGGTCAGCAGATGCAGAGGGAAGGCGTATAAAGTAGTGTTTGAGAAAGATTTTTCTTGCACTTTATGCAGAAAAGACATCAGAAGAAGGAACAAATTTGAAAATAAATAGTGAAGAAAGTGAAGGAACTTTAATTTTAAAGACGGTTACATATCGGTTTGATATAGAAACATTTTGTGTATTTATGTTATTAGTATCGTACATCTGTGTTTTCTTTCAGTTTTTGAACTGGTTATTTTCCAGATAGTATGGAAGAGAGGACTTGAAAATGGAAAATGCTTTTTATATTGTGGCATGTCGATTTCATGTAAGAGAAAAAGACAGATTGCTTATTACAGGATATTTTCTGGAAAACAGACCGGATGGAAACCGGATTGAGATCCGGCTGGATGGTAAGAAAATGTTTTATACAATGGATGGAATTCGTCTTCACCCAATGAAATTCCGCAAGATAAAAAAAGACTTATTACCAAACAGTTTTTTTTCTGGGTACATCTTCCAAAAGACTGGAGAGAGGCATCCAGACTGGAGGTAGCACAGTCGTACCGTGGAAAAGAAGAAAAGATGAAGACATTTGCAGTCAGTGAGTTGAAAAAACTGGAAAAATGGCAGGCAAATAGTATTGATAAAGTGAATATGGAAGGGAAAGGCTTCTCAATCGAGGGATGGTATTATAACAGGAAAAATGCATCAATCCGGTTTTTAGATGAGAATCAGAATGAGCTGGAGATGAAAGAAGAAAAAGTACGGCGGCTGGATGTTTTGCGGGAGTATCCGGAATGTAAAAAAGAAGAAATTGTCGGATTTAAGGCATTTTATGAGGAAGTCGTTCCGCGAAAATTAGAAGTGTGCTTTGAAGAGGATGAAAGGCATGCGGAAGAGACAATGAATCTTAAAAGAAAACTGAGACGCCAGAAAATGCAGGATGATCTTCGCAAAGTCAGAATCTATTATCGTCAGTTTGGAGTCCGTGCGGCATTTATAAGTTGGTGACAAATTAAGTGGAAAAAACGGTACTGAGTATGAAGAATGGCTGCGAAGACATGAGCCGTCCAAAATCAGGCTGTATCAGCAGAAGAGAAAGAAGTTTGCCCGGATGCCAAAGATTTCGATTGTTGTTCCCCTTTATCGGACACCAGAAGAATATCTGCGGGAAATGCTGGATTCTGTAAGAAGACAATCCTATCAGAACTGGGAACTCTGCCTCTCAGATGGAAGTGGGGAAGATTCACCGATTACAGAAATTCTGAAAGAGTATATAAAGAAGGATAGCCGGATCCAAGTGAAGAATAATAAAAAACAGCTGCATATTTCAGACAATACAAATGTGGCACTGGATATGGCAACAGGAGATATATCGCTTTTATGGATCATGACGATCTGCTGACACCGGACGCATTGTATGAGTGTGTGGCAGAGCTGAATGAATATCCGGATACAGAGCTTATTTATACGGACGAGGATAAGATTACAATGGATGGAGAAGAGTATTTCTTCCCTCATTTTAAATCGGATTTTAATCTGGATATGCTCTGTACAACAAATTATTTCTGTCATCTGGTGGTTGTTAAAAAGGAATTATATCAGGCGGCAGGAAGTTGAACGGCGAATACGATGGTGCACAGGACTATGATTTTGTACTCCGGTGTGTTGAGAAGACCGATAAGATCCGGCATATACCGAAAATCCTATATCACTGGCGAGCATGCGAAGGATCTACAGCAGGCAGTGCAGACAATAAATCCTATATTGTGGATGCAGGTGCAAAAGCGGTAAGAGCGCATTACAGAAGAATGGGAATTGAAGCAGAAGTCATTCCAACGAAGTATCCGGGAATGTACCGGACAAAATATCCGGTGAAACAAACGCCTAAGATATCAATCATTATTCCGAACAAAGATCATACCGATGATCTGATCAAGTGTCTACGGTCGATCCGGGAGAAAAATACATATGAGAATATAGAAATCCTTACTGTGGAAATAACAGCCAGAAAAAAGAACTTTTAAAGATTACAGAAGGATCATGTATGAGGATTCCAGAGTTAAAGTTCTGTACTGGAAAGGAGAAGGGTTCAATTATCCGGAAATCAACCAATATGGAGTTGACCATGCGGCTGGAGAATATCTGCTGTTCCTGAACAACGATACAGAAATGATCGGCAGTGATTGCATCAAAGAAATGCTGAGTTATTGTATGCGGGAGGATGTAGGTGCTGTCGGAGCGAGAATGTATTACGAAGATGGAACGCTTCAGCATGGAGGAGTGATCATCGGACTTGGAGGAGTGGCAGGACATGCATTCCTTGGCATAGACGGAGATTCGCCGGGATACTTTGCGAGGGCGCAGGTGATCCATGATCTGAGTGCGGTGACCGCAGCCTGTATGATGATGAAAAAACGGGTGTATGAAGAAGTTGGAGGATTTGACTCGAAGTTTGCGGTGGCATTTAATGATGTAGATCTGTGCCTGAAAATACGAAAAGCCGGATATCTGATCGTATATGATCCATATGCGGAACTGATTCATTATGAATCCAAGTCAAGAGGATATGAAGATACGGAAGAGAAAATCGAACGTTTCCACGGAGAAGTAAATCTGTTTCAGACAAGGTGGAAAGATTTCCTGAAAAAGGGTGATCCATATTACAGTCCGAATCTGACACTGGATCATAATGATTTTGGACTGAATCATCTGGCAAAAGTGGAGAGGAGATAGGAGATGTTCAATAAAATGTCTCTGTATCGGGTAAAAAAAGGATTCGTATATCTGCGGTACTTTGGACCAAAAGAGTTTCTGATACGATTAAAAGAAAGAATCCGTATTCAGAAGATTGATTATGAAAAATGGTATGAGAATCACAGACGAACAGAAGAGGAATTGGAAAGTCAAAGGCAGGAAGAAACGTGACAAAAATCGTTGCCAGGATAATTCCTGGAACTGCAAATACAATCTGTATCCCTGCACTTTCAAGAACAGAATAAAGAGGACTCTGCTTTCCAAAAACCAGGATATAGATAAGACCTGC
>ENA-OQCS01000598-OQCS01000598.1-human-gut-metagenome-genome-assembly--contig:-NODE-598-length-20182-cov-4.783146_pt1 | contig 20182 bp, 31 predicted proteins | sample MGYA00242757_ERZ504575 | MGnify/ENA primary metagenome ERZ504575 (study PRJEB26092, sample SAMD00036297) | human gut metagenome | host: Homo sapiens | study: EMG produced TPA metagenomics assembly of... | reverse complement strand
CCCACTTGGCCCAGCCGCCCTTCTCCCAGACGAACTTGTACTTGAGGCCGGAGGCGTCGCCGGACACCTTGGCCTGCAGCTTGACCGGCTTGCCGCAGAGGGCGGAGCCCGAGACTTCGAGCGACTCGACGGAGTAGCGCTCGCCGACCGTGACCTTGCGGGTCAGGTGCCTCTCGGCGGAGCGTCGATCACGTCGAGGTAGACGGTGTACTCGCCCGGCTCGGTCGGGGTCCACTCGCAGGAGGAGGAAGCGGAGGGCTGCTGGGCGACGCCCCACTTGGCCCAGCCGCCCTTCTCCCAGACGAACTTGTACTTGAGGCCGGAGGCGTCGCCGGACACCTTGGCCTGCAGCTTGACCGGCTTGCCGCAGAGGGCGGAGCCCGAGACTTCGAGCGACTCAAGAGACCAATTAACAACTTTGTATTTAGAAGTGCTAGTCACATACCCATTGGAGTCAATGACATCAGCATAGATCTCATATTCACCAGCCTGGGGCAGGGTCCAAGAAATCGACGGCGAAGTTAAGTCTTGACCGATTACACCCCAATTGGAATCACTCCAATCAGACCCAGCCTATGCCAAACAAACTTATATCTAAGGTCATCAGTCTTGCCGCTAACATTTACACCGATTTTTACCGTTGACCCCGCATGTCCCAGTTCTTCCGAGAAGGAAATTCCATTGACGGAGTAGGGATGCGGGAACTGCGCGATGATTGCGGCAGCGTCAGCCTCGCCAAGACGGCGGCAACCATCGTCCGAGAAATAGTTGACCACATCACCGTAATTCGAGATAAAGCCATGTTCGATAAGAATACCTGGAATTCCCTGCTCGCGAGCGCAGCGGATAACGGCGAACTCGTCGCCTACCTCCATTTGAAATACGCCACGGTATGTTAGTCCCATAGCAGCAAGGTTGTTCATGACCTTGTTGGCAAGCTCAACAGAGACCTGCGTGTAGTCGGTACCATTTGCGGTAGGAGCATAAACTTCTGCGCCGTGAGCTCCAGAAGACCCAGAGTTGATATGGAAGCTGACAAAGGCCTGTGCTCCCTGATCGATGCAGCGCTGTACGCGATAAAGGTAATCATTGCTGGGATAGTAGCCGGACTGCTGGCGTGCAAGAACGATCTTAAAGCCGTAAGCTTCAAGTTTATTTTTGCAGGCTGTCATGATCTTCCAGGTAAGGTCGGCTTCACTCTTGCCATTTCCCTGCGCGCCGGAATCAACTCCGCCATGACCGGCATCAAGTGCAATCACCCCAACATTGCGCGCGGAGCGCTCAGCGTAGGTAGATATGCCATCAGGCGAATCAGCGCATTCCAATGCCTGCTGAATCGACTGGGCCTCAACGGCATTACCATCGCCGTCCGCATAGTAAACAGAAGTGCCCTCGGAGCTCGCGGAGCTATCAACGACAGTAAACGAATAATCCCTGTCAGAAAGATCCACTACATGTTCAGTGCCATCACCCTGCAAAACGTAGGTTATCGAAGTCATAAAGTAAGTATTGGATTTCAACGTCGAGCCAAATACAAAAGCAGCCGAATTACCAGCGTTTGATATGTATCAACGGTTCCCCTAACACCATCGGCGCTTATATAGTTAAGCGTTTGCGGAAGCAAGGGCATCGCCATCATCAGGAGTAGCAAAGGCGACAACCTGTCAGTCCCACCGGGAAGGTTCGGGTAAGCCAGGTAAACATATTGAAAAGACGAATCACTCGGTTCAACCTGCCGCTCATCCACAGAAGCATCTGCGCGGAAATCCCCCTCAGTCGAATCGTCTACGTCCGTTGATGGCGATTGATTGGCAGCTGCGTCGCCACCGGCGGAGTCCTCGACACGCGAGGCTACGCCATCACCCGCGAGAACGACATCTGACGCAACATCCATAGACTGCACGCCATTCGCAGCATAAGCAGCATTTACAGGACTCATCAAGGATGAAATGGCCAAAAGACCGGCAAGAGAAAAAGCTGTTGAGACGCGTAATGCCTTTTTCATATCGAATCCCCTCACAAATATACATTTCTAACGGTAGATTATCTTACAACCCCACACGCATCGGAAGTCCGGTTATCCAAAGCGCGGAGATTGCTCACTCGAGCATCCCGTTCGACGGGCGCTTCTCAAGCAGCAACCGGATCTAGAGCGAAATGGTTCGCTCTCGGTACCCAGCTCTCAAACACACAAGCATAAATCGCCACACCAAAATCACCGAAGTTCCAAGAGACGTTATCAGCTGGTGGAAATAAGCCCCGATTAATTAGCAGCCGCCAAACTCGATGATGTTAGCGCCGGGTGATTTTAGCCACTAATGGTCAAACGATTTTGACAATCCCGGTCACCGAATAATGGCCACCGCGCTCCCCGCTGCCATTACGCCGGTGGTGCCAACACGCCAGCGTAAGGAGGGCCATTAAGGTGAACGAGAGACACGATGACCTAAAGGTGATTATAGACGTGGCGCTCCGGGAAATGGCCGCGGAGGGGGCGACGGGTTCGGCCCATCGGCAGTTTAGTCCCCGCTGCAAATGGACCATTTCTGCTTGTTGCATTCTATTTTTCCTTCTTTTTTAAGCACTAGACTATACGTACGCCAGTCCTCATCCGTAATACCGAGTTCGTTTTTTATTTTTCGCTTTGTATTAATGCCATCGCTAATTGCTGAGAGGATTTTCTCTTCGATGTCAACCGTTTTTCCAGGTCCCTTTTGTATGGTATTAATCGCCAAGACCAATGAATTAAGCCTAATGACGCCTCGCGCTGTCAAATCAAATTCCTTACCATCGGATGTAACGGTTCCATCCTCAAAAATAAACACAAAACGCTCTAATGTGTCGGTTATAAATGCAAAACGACCATGCGCGAGAGCATTTCTTATGTGATAAAACAAACTCATGTATTTGCTCGTATTGCCCTTCGAATTAACTTTCACAAACGCCATGCGCTGATCATCAACATTTTCGTAAAAATACTCGTCTAAGTTTAGCTTTTTGCAGGTGCCCTCTAATTCTTTCTTGCTTCTTACCGCAAGCATCACATCGACATCCCTGCGACTAAATATAGCTTGATTTAGAGAAGTCTTTAAGCTTCGAATCCCTACCCAAGGGGCGGGCGCCCATTTATCAATCTCATTATTTTTACGATTACTCTGACCAGGGCAGGGAGACTCAATCAGGAAAAAATGAACTATACGCATCCAGTTAGAGTCTTCCAGAACCTGTTGCGGCAGGGGCTCGTTTAGCCATGAAGTTCGAAGTATTGCCATGTCTACCTCCAGCTACAGCTTTGTAATCAACATCACAATGCATTTCTCGACATTAGCAAAAATACTCCCGTGCGAAAGGCTTCTTAAGAGTCTCAAGCATTTCAATCTGTCGTTTCATGTCAAATCGCATCTTTATATTCCTATCGTAAGTTATATCGAGATTTATCGGCTTATATAAACTTGTATAAGCTTATCGTGGAATATCGTTAATTTCGACCTGCTAAATCCAACATATCGAGACAGCCAATTACCGCAGGATAGAAAGTTGTTACACCTGTAAAAGTCATCGGTTCGTTCTAACAGACATGTTGATTGACCCGTTATCCACAGCTTGAGGGAAATCGACCCCAACATGGTAAAGTAGTCGCAACAGGCAACCATGGAGGAACAATGCTCAGCATTCACTACGGCGACAGAGACGATGTGATTTATGACACGTCGACATTCTTTGATTACAGCTATTCTCCCTCTTGGCTGCAAGATCCCCTGTCACAGTGCCATTATCAAATCTATTGATAATGCACTGTTCTTGGCGCAGACGCAATTGACACCAAGGTGCTAGGCGTTATTCCGCCAGAGAAACTATCAACGGGCACCAAAACACTTCTACTGATGCTCTTTATGCCTCAAAACCTCTACAACGCCTCAACCTGCGGAGATAATTGCGCCTATTGGATCTTGCGTATCGCCTCCAAACACGACATCACCATCAACCTCTACCATATGATGGATTTTGGCAAAGCGCGTTTTACAGCCCGTGTCATCAATTCCGGACAGATTGTTCATACCATGGATGAGCTTGTCCTTATCTCGGCAAAATGTCTGAGGGAGGCTCGAGCATGAGAGGGGAATACCAGCTGACCGTAAGGACCAATAAAGTTCAGGTCAAACTCACCATTCGCCGAAACCTCACCATCATCACAGGCAAAAGCGCAACAGGCAAAACCACCCTGCTGAACAGCCTCCGTGCATACGAAAACCTAGGAGCAAAGCGGGATAACCGTTAATTGCGCAGCCCCCTGCCGCGTCATCGGCGGCATCAATTGGGAAGCGCAACTCAGCCGCATCGATAACAGCATCGTGTTTGTGGACGATACGCAAAAATTCGTAAGGAGCCATGCATTCCAGCATGCAGCTCGACACAGTTCCAACTACTACGTCATCGTTGCGAGGGACGAATTGCCTCAGCTCCCCTATAGCGTGGATGAGATCTATGGCCTCAAAAACACCAACAAGGCCACAACAAAATATCCTGTCTACACACGCACGTACACTTCTACCTACCGCATCTACGGAGACGAGCTCTACGATGGAGACCAGCCAGAAGAAGTCATCGTCGAAGACAGCAATGCCGCTATGAGTTCTTTAAAGTTCTGTGCGCCAAAAGTAAAATTCGCTGCGTAAGTGCCGGTAGCAAATCAAACATATACGAAACCGCTCTGAGCTCCCCAGCCCAAAAGTTGCTCGTAATTGCAGATGGGGCCGCTTTTGGCCCGAGATGCCCTATGTCTATTCGCTCAGGAGATTTAAGGAGATCGAGCTCTTTTTGCCGGAATCGTTTGAATGGCTTGTGCTGAGATCGGGACTCTTCAACGATGTCGAAACGCAAGACATGCTCCTTCATCCTGCCGATTTCATCGACTGTGAGAAGTTCTTCAGTTGGGAACAGTTCTTTACTAAACAGCTTAGGGAACTGACCAGAGACAGCTACCTAGCCTATAGAAAAGAAGCTCTCAATCCCGCCTACCTACAGCAACATGAGCTCAACACGATTGCCGAATCGCTACCCAAACTCGGAATCACTTCGCGCTAGATCGAGAAATACTCGCTCTCAGCGGATAGGTTCGGCCCGAGCCAAGGGTCGCCATCGAGGAAGAACTCCGACCAGCGCTGCATGAACAGGGCCTGTTCGCGCTTCCAGCGGCGCAGCTTTTCCTCGTTGGCCTCTTCCCTACCGCGCGAGGTGAACTCGTAGTGGTACAGCTCGGCATAGGGTGTAAAGATGGTGCGGTAGCCCGCCTCCCACACGCGCAGGCAAAAGTCTGCGTCGTTAAAGCCGACGGCGAATTCCTCGTTGTAGCCGCCGACCCGCTCAAATACGTCACGTCGGACCATCTGACAGGCGCCCGTCACGGCACTAAAGTTGCCCGGGCGCACAGCGCGGGCAAGATAGCCCTCGCGCTTTGCCGAGAAGTCCTGGTTGGCATGGGCAAGTGCGCCACGCACGCCAACCAAAATGCCGGCATGCTGCACCAGATAATCGGCAAAGTAGAGTTTGGCGCCCACCACGCCCGCATCGGGACGCTGTAGATACCCCATCATCTCTTCGATAAAGTCGGGGCTTATGACCTCGGTATCGTTGTTCAGCAGCAGCAGATAGTCGCCCTTGGCATGCTCAACACCAAAGTTGATGATCTGGGAGTAATTGAACTCGCCCGGCCAGTACACAACGCGCACAGCACCCTTACCGTCAGATGCAACGGCTACGCGCTCCGGCAGCGATTCGTAATACGCAAACGTCTCCGGGGCTTCGCTGTTGTTCTCCACCAAGACGATCTCGTAGTTGGCATACGTTGCCTTCTGGGCGATCGACATCACACAGGCGTCAAGCGTCTCAATGTGATCCTTGGTGGGAATCACAATACTCACCAGCGGCGCAGGCTCCGGCAGCGCATAGCGCATGCGGTAGACAAACGGCGTATCGGCCTCCTCGGCCGTTCCGCAAATGCCCAGCGAGTCAAAGTGGCGCTGAAGGGCAAGGCGCCCGGCTTCAATAGCATACGGCTTGCTATCGGCAGAGCCATCGGCGGTCGATCCCGGATGCACGCGCCAGTGATACAGCACATGCGCAACATGCTCAAACCGCGCGTCCGCCGAAAGGCAGCGAAGCGTCAAGTCGTAGTCCTGGGCACCCGCGACGTCTTCCGGGGACGTGCCAATACGATCGATAAGTGTCTTCTCCACCATCAGGAAATGCGTCACGCAGTTATGGCTATAGAGCAGGTCGACGTTGAGCTGCGTCTTAAAGACCGGCTGACCCCACTCCCCCGTTTTCTGGAACATGTCCTCGTCGCAGAATAGGACCTGAGGACGCTCGTCCTCGTCCTCCTTGTTCAGCGCGGCGACATAGTGGAACAACGCATCCGGCTCCAAGATGTCGTCGTGGTCCAAGAAGGCGATGTAGTCGCCTGTCGCTTGCTCGATACCTGCGTTGGTGTTGAGCACAATGCCGCCGTTGCCGGGAAGCTCGATGCGACGGATGCGCTCGTCGTTGGCGTCCGCCGCAAGGTCGGCCACCGCATCCCATTCGGGTGAGGCGTCCATCAGCAGCAATTCCCAGTTGTCATAGCTCTGGGCTAGCACCGAGTCCAGCAGCTCGCGCAGGTAGACCCGATCACTCTTGTAGCACGGCACCACAATGCTCACGAGCGGCCTATAGGCAAAGGCCGCCGAAGCGACACGCTGGCACGCTAAATCGCCCGGCTTTGCGCGATGCTGCTCAAACCAACGTCGATAAGCCGCGTCGTCTGCACGCGCGTCCTTCATGCGGTTCCAGCTGTCGTCGACCATGCCGTTGTACAGGCGACCGTCCATGGCGCAAAATCCGCTCTGAATCTGCTCCGTGGGGTCGCTCGCAATCGCAACAAAATCTCGTATATCCTGAGGCATCTCTACGCTCAGATACGTTTTATTGACGCGGCATCCGTCCTGCTGCGGCACATCGACCTGCGACTCAAACACATGCACGGTGGCATCGATGGCGTTCATATGCGTATCGAAGATCAGGAGCTCAGGTGCGCACTGGGGGTCTCCCGCCCAGGTAACCTCATAGCGCCACACCGCGCCGGCGTCTGCCGGCAAATAGCGAATGGCATCGATCTCGTAGAGGCCGCAGTGTTCGCCACGCTGCGCATCGCGGATAAGCGCACACAGCGCAGGCTTAGCTTTGTAGTTAATCTTGGATTCCAGCTTGGCCACGCGGCTATCGAGGCGAATGGAGCCCAACCTTTGGTCACCGGATGCAAAAACGACATCCATCGACGAGCCATCCAAAAACGGAAGCACCAAGACGGCGAGCTCGCGCTCGTAATCAGAAACGGAAGGGCAAAGCGCCAGCACACGGCCATGGTCGACCGGGAGCACCAGCGACGGCACACAAGAACCGCTCGTCGTCGCATGGGCAAACGCTTGAGAACCCTCCCGCTCAATAAGCGCGGCGACATCCTGACCGGCAAAACGAAGCAGCACAAACAGACGGCCCTGACTGCGGCAAAGTGCCAAACGCTTGATACTCATCTACACTTCTCGCTTTCCCAGGGCGTTCGCTGCCATGCGCTTGCAGGCACCCAGACGCCCAAACCTCAAGACGTCGTAATCGAACATGAGCTTTTTGCACTCACGGGCATTGGGGGCCTTGCTGGTAAGCGCCGCACGCACCATAGCGGCAACAGAAGGAGCGCATTGTGCGAGCGCAGCATCGCTGCCCACGGCAGAACCGGCAAGCGCCGTGGCAACGGCGGCAAACACCTTGCCGCAGTCCGAACCCAGCAACCTGAGCGCATCGTACAGCACCAGATCGCAGAGGAAGTACGCCAGGTCCTCGGCATGCTGTACATCGAGGCCGTCGCGCTGCCAGTCAGCCATCACCGCGGAGTAAATCTTCACGTGCTCCAGCAGGCGCGTCTCGTCGTCATAGCGCATAGTGTCCATAAGCGAGCCCTTGCGCGCGACACGGTAGTCATACAGCTTGTTCGAGATAAGCGCGGTCTTACGCGAACGACCGTACACGGCAAAATCGAAGACCTGGTCCTCGCCATACTTGACGGTTTCGTCGAACACGATCCCGTTACCCAGCAAAAACTCACGCTTGCAGGCGGTGCGCCATGCAAAGGGGCGAGACGCTTCCTTAAACAGCAGGTCAGAGCTATAGCCTTCAAACGACACATCGCGCGGGCTCAGCACATAGTTAAGCCACGGATACCCCGCCTCCAGCGGATACGGATTCGCACCAAAGGTCAAAACAACGCAGTCCTCGCGCTCAAAGGCATCGACGATCACGCGGCATGCATCGGGCGTAAACCGGTCATCGGAATCCAAGAACGCAACGATGGACGCCGTGGACGCGGCGATGCCTGCATTACGCGCACTCGACAGGCCGCCGTTCTCCTTATCGACCAGCGTAAAGCGCGCGTCCTTTTCGCAATAGGCAGCCGCAATATCGCGCGAGCCGTCCGGCGAGCCGTCGTTGACCAGCACGCCTTCCCAATCGGGCATGTCCTGCGCAAGCAGGGAGTCCAGGCACCAGGCCAGGCACTCCTCCACGTTATAGATGGGAACGACAACGGAAATCTTGGGGGTAGCCATAGTCAAGTGCTCCTACTGTGCGACCGGAACGTCATCGGGGTGCGGATTATCACCGTAGGTGCGCTGATACGTCAGCACGCGCCAGACCAGCGGCAGCCCGCCAATCTTAAAGTAGTGCTTAAACGTATTGATCTTGCCCGGCTTTTTAAAGCCAAAGCGCGAATCGATATAGGCGCGGGGCGACTTGACCATCAGGCGCAAGTCGGTCTCGCCACGCGGATCGAACAGCGACAGGTCAAAGCGACCGGCATCCCAATCGGACTTGAGCTCGGGAGAGGCCTTCTCCCAAAACTGCTCGCGCAACTCATCGACCAGGCGCTCATCATTCCAACGGTACGTATCGACCTTCATGCGCATTAAAATGCCCTGAAGCTGAGCCTTGAGCTCGGGACGCTCGTCCAAAAAACGTTGCATCTCAGCATATTCGTCGCACACGCAAAACACCTTGTTGGGCGAATTAACTGAGCTCTTCTCGTTGTCTTGGCGATAGCACAAAATGGGGTCCGCAATAAACGCGGCACGCTCGGCGCATGCCCAGACCTTAAAGTTAAAACCCGCATCCTGATACGAAGCACCCGGCGTGGGAAGGAACCGAATCTGATTGTCGTTGAGGAACTCGCGCCGATAGATAGCCGACCAAATGGAAGGTTTGCGGTAGAAAATGCCCGGGCGATCGACGGGGCGATAAGCGGCGCCCGTCATATGCTCGTCGATGATCCCAAACACTCACGGCGTTCGCTGGGCGTGGACCAATACAGGTAAAAGTCGCCCTTTACCACATCGGCATGTTCAGCATCGGCCTTGGCGACCAGCTTTTGGAGCGAGTCCTCAAACATAAAGTCGTCGGACTCAAGGATGCCCACGTACTCGCCGCGAGCCATCTCCAGGCCGCGGTTCATCGAGTCGCCGTAGCCGCTGTTGGCTTTATCGATCATCTTTACACGGGGGTCGCGCTCCATGTACTCGCGGATGATATCCGGCGAGCTATCGGTGGAGCCGTCGTTGATACAGAGGATCTCGATGTCCTTGAGCGTCTGCGCCACGGCGGAATCGAGGCACTCGCGCAGATAGCGCTCGACATTGCAAATGGGGACAAGCAGCGAAACTTTAGGGGTATCAGAGTTCTGCAAGAGAACCTCCTGTTGAATAGCGTGTAACAGGGTTATTTTAGCAGCCGAGTTGCGGCGGGCGGCAGCGCTTGGAATTAGATAAAGCGCTCCAGGCAGGCTTTGAGACCGCGAGTCGAAAGATAGAACTGCGTGGCGTCTGCCATCGAAACGCCCGAGTCGCCGCAACGAGCTTGTGGGCGACACGACGAACGGCACCCTTAGCAGGCATATCCGCCCACTCCGTTCCCAAAACGTCGTGAGGTCCATGTTGACGCGAGCCGCCACGCGATGGAAGCCATCAGCATCCAAGCGCACCAGGTCGAACACAATGAGGTCCAAAACCAAGTTATCAGCTCGCCGGGGCACAGGTCCAAAAGACCGTAGGCCGCCCAGCCCTCCAAGACCTCCTCGAGCATCCTCATGTGGGCGTCAAGCTTTTTGACGCGAGCCTCGGCACTGTTGACTCATGCGTCGCCGATTCGCTCTCCATCACGTAGTGGTAGAACTTGTCCGGCATGACAACGGCCTTGCGGGCAAGCGCATAAGCCGCAAATTGGAAGACAACGTCCTCGCCCAAAGCCAAACCGGGGGCGAAGCGAATGCCTTCGCGATTGAGCAGCTCGCGCGAAAAAGCCGCACGGCAGGCGTAGGGCTGCGCATTCGCATGGAACAGCAACTGGGGATCACGGGCGCGAAGGTACCGGCTTTGGGGCTCATGAGTTGTTGGACGCGTTTGGGGGCAGCATCGGCTGGTTCACAGACGCCGCCAAAAACGGAGACCTCGGCATCTGCAGGCTCCATGGCATGCAGCACGCGCTCGACCGTCTGGACATCGATGTAATCGTCGGCGTCCACAAAAAAGACGGTCTCGCCCTCGGCGCATCGATACCGGCATTTCGAGCGCACGAGACGCCCGCGTTTTCCTGGTCAATAACCAGTACGCGATCGTCGGCCAGCTCGATCTGGCGCAACACGTTCAACGAATCATCGGTCGAACCGTCGTTGACGCAGACAACCTGAATCGAGCGCTCGGACTGGGCCAACAGCGAATCGACGCATCGCTGAATGGAGCGCGCAGAGTTGTAAACGGGGACGACAATGGTAGCTTTAGGACACGAGGCCTCTCCCATGCCGACCTACCCCCTCAGCGATTCGATGAGGAAGGCGGCGACCACGCCTGGGCCTCCAACCGAGGCGTAATACTTAGCACGCCCCAAGGCACCATCCGTCGCAAAACTCGGATGCTCGTCAACCCAGCCCTCAGGATCTTTGAGGATGGCAGCGAGATTTGCGCGCTTCCACGGCTTGAGATCGTCAAGCGAAAACTCCCCCGCGTCCAAGGCCGCTTGGAACTCCTTGGCCATCTGAACCAGGAACTCCTTATAGAACTTAGGCGCTAGACGCACGTAGTTCCACATGTACGAATCGTACTTAATGAGCTGATTGAACTTGAGCATGCGCGCGACGTCATCACTTGCGTGGTCACGGGCATAATCCTCTCGAATCCAACGCTCAATCTCGCATACTCGGTATTGACGCAAAAGACCTTAGCCGAAGAATTGACCGAGGAATTCTCGTTGTCCTGGCGATAAGACAACACGGCATCATGAAGGTAAACACCTTATCGGCGCACGCGATCACCTTAAAGGCGAATGACGTGTCCTGAAAGGATGCCCCCGGAGTCGGCAGGAACTTAATGCCGTTGCGCTCAAGAAAATCGCGACGTACACGGCCGACCAAATCGACGGCTTTTGCTTAAAGAACTGCGTCGTATCGCTCGGGTGCACCGGCTTGCCACAGTCCTTGGCTTTAAACATCTCGTGCAGCGAACGGCGCTCCTCGGGCTTAGACCAGTAGAAATCAAAGTTCGCCTTCGCGAAGTCGGCATTATTGCTATCGGCGGCCGAGACAAGCTTTTCGAGTGCGTCGGACGCCATAAAGTCATCGGACTCCAAGATGCCCACGTACTTGCCGCGCGCCATCTCCAGACCGTGGTTCATCGAGTCGCCGTAGCCGCTGTTGGCCTTGTCGATCATCTTGACGCGCCTATCGTGCTCCATATACTCGCGAATAATCGCCGGCGAGTTGTCGGTCGACCCGTCGTTAATGCAGATGATCTCAATATCCTTGAGCGTCTGCGCCAGGGCGGAATCGAGGCACTCGCGCAGGTAGCGCTGAACATTGTAAATGGGAATAAGCAGCGACAGAACAGGGCTGCCAGAGGAATTAGTAGACAAATGTGCTCCTTAGGAAATACCTGTCGTTTCATGGTATCAAAGGGTTAGCGCGCCAGCGTGCGTTTATATAATCTATGGAGCCTCTTGCGGGCAAAGTAGCCGCACGTCATGCGGCGGGCCCGTGGCAGGTTCCTGCGTTTTATTCAAAGCTTGCCGTCAAAGTGCGCCGAGCCTTTACAATAGGACAGTCCCAAGGACGTATTCGATAGCTTCCGTGCAGCGCATGCGCGCCGCGCGTGAAAGGATATATTGCCCCATGCCTTCAACCCTCCCCGCCCCCATCGATAAGCTCGCCATCGTCGTCGTTACGTACAAGCGCCAGGAACTCCTGGCCAACTTGTTCGACTCTATGACCGAGCTCACGGCAACGCCTGGCGCATCGTGATTGTCGATAACGAGAATTCGCGCGAGACCGAGGCCATGTGCACCGCATTCAACGAGCGCCTGGCCAACCTGTGGGCATCGACACCGAGCAGCCCGACGCGCAGGGCGGCACCGACCGTGTCATCTACGCCCCGCAGCTCGAAAACGGCGGCGGTGCGGGCGGCTTCTCCGCCGGCACTAAATGCGCATACGACCTGGGCGCCCAGTGGTTCTGGGTCATGGACGACGACGTGCTCGTCATCCCCGAAGGCATCGAGCGTCTTGCCAAGTGGACCGACCGCTACGACGTTATCCAGGGATCGCGCCTGGACTTTGACGGCGGCGCTTTCTTTTGGCAGTACCAGCTCATCCTTTCGCTCGGCATCCCTAACCCCATCGCCAAGTGGGATCTGGGTCCCGAGGCTACCGCACCATGAACCAACTGTGCTTTGAGGGCGGCATGTTCTCGCGCCGCGTGGTCGACAAGATCGGCCTGCCCGACGCGCGCTTCTTTATCTACGGCGACGATGCCTGCTACGGCTACGTGGCCAGCCAGCACTTCCCCGCCGCCGTGGTTGCCGACGTGGTGCTCAAGCGCGCCCGCGCCGTCTCCAACTGGGATATCGCCGGCAAGCGCCAGCTCAACTCCACGAGCGACACCAACCGCTACTACATCATGCGCAACCGCGGTTATCTGGCACGCTACATGCAGATCTACGGCGACTACCACCCGTGCTGTTCCGTCTGGGCAATGCCGCGACCTTCTGCAAGGAGTTCATTCGCCTGGCTGCGGTCGATAAGTGCTTTAAGACCGGCATTCCGGCGCTGCGCCGCGGCATGAAGGACGCCCGCAAGATCATCAAGGATCCCAACTGGAAGCCCATGCCGCCCATGAAGGACACCGAGTAACGGAAGCCGGAAACACCTCAGCTCTTAAAGCCGCTGGTACACCGTAGCCACATGCTGTCCATCAAACCCAAACCCCCAGCGCATGCGGCCAACGCCGGGGCGTGGTACACGAATTTCGTCGATGCCGTCGCGCTCTATGTCGAGTAGCGACTGCACGGCCAGCAATTCCAACCCCAGCGCATCCACATCGGGGTCATACATCATATTGATCGTTATAAGCGGGCGCTCATCCAGCATGCCGATCGTGTCAGCTACGTCGAACACAGCGCCCGTAGGAAAAACCTGGATGTCCCAGCGACCCGCGCCACACTTTCGCCTCGAAGCAGGATTGGCATAGCCCGGCAAGCCAAAGCAGAGCCCCTGCAAGAGCAGATGATATGGCAGCGGCTTATCTGGGTCGGTCTCACCGATACCCGCATCCCCCAGGATGCGGCTTAGCGCCCGCCTCACGGTATCCTCGTTCCCACGGCACAGCCCGTCGCGAAACGCATCGACATCTCGAGTGTCTTCGGCAGCGCACTCAAACCACTCAACAATCACTAGACGCAAGGCCTGTCGAAGCTCGTTATTGGGCAATCGCAAAGCACGGAGCGATTGCCATGCTCTGGCTCCTCAGTCATATCCGTCGTGAGAAAACCGGACAGATACAGCGCTGTCCACATGCCATCGTCAGGCGAGACATCTGGCTCTGCAGTGCCCAAACAAAGCGAGACCTCAGCGCACCCATGGGCCTCGAGCAAATCAAACAAGACCGAAAGGCGGTCGAGATTCCACCCGGCAACTACCCTACTCAGGCAATCGGCATATCCATACAGATCGGCACGCACAGCGCCGTGCAGCTCGGCCAAGAAAACCGATCACACGCTCTGGACTCGAGCAATAGGCCCTGCCAAACCGATAACCCTCGAGCCATTCACGCGCATCATCCAGGTATTCCTCGCGCCCAGCATGATTCAAAAGAGCCTCGACCTCGGCATCCGAAAAACCGAAACATCGGTCACACCACGCCGACAGCGGCGTCGTCAGACAATACGAGCAGCCGCGCGAAGAAAGCGCCGCTTCGGCAGGACCGGGACACTCCCCCATCAGACACGTCAGCCGCAACGAATCGCGCGCAGTGGCAATGGCGTCAAACAGCACACGGTCAAGTAGTTCTGCCGGATCGGCGTCGGAAGCGTCCCTCGCGCTCGCACGGCGAGACCACGCCGCATCGTACCCATCAACGAGCAATACAACCTGCTCATCGCTGCAATCTCCAGCAGCTCTATGAGCACGCCAAGCACCGAGGCGACCTCGTCCGCGCTCGCCGCGCCACGCGCAACGCGTTCGATGTGACGCACCTTGTCTCGAGCTAAATCAGGAGCCTCCAAAAGCGCCAGCAAGCGGGCGCACTCGCCCGAAAGAGCATCGCGCACGACGCCGGCAATAGCGGCGCCACGCCTCGTAGCGCCAGAAAAGTCCAGCGATATCACCGGATAGCAAGCATACTCATCCGATAGCGCCCGCCGTCTGCATCCCAAATCTGAGCATCGGCAAACAAACGCTGACTAGAGCGACCGACCGCCGGACGCTCCAGAAAAGCCCTGAGCATCGACAAATTCATGCTCTTGCCAAAACCATCGGGTCGACAGCACACCACAACGGACGCGTCGCAGTCCAACACATCGGCAATAAACATGGTCTTATCAACCAGCATGCAGCAACCAAGGGCCTCCGCATAGTCGTGCATGCCAATGGGCAAAACCGCATCGTCGGCACAGCCGATCAAGCGCACGCCAAAGCCAGCAGCACAATCAACATTTGCCTGTTCAGACACCAAAACGTTCCCCCTAAATCGCTGCACGATGCCAATTGTAATGACCGCCTCGCGCGTACCGACGACGCCGCGCGAACATATCGGGCAACGGTAGCAACAAGAGGTGTGAGGGGGCATAACTAATCGTTGCACAACAAAACGGGACCCGATGCATTCGCACCGGACCCCGTCCCAACTCTTTAGTTATCTGGCAACCGAGAGGCTACTCCTCCGAGCCATCCTCCCCAGAAGCCTTCTTCTGCTGATCGAGTTTATGCTTACCGCTCACAATAGACGTGGCGCCCAGCGTGGCCAAGCTTGCACTGGCAAGGCTCGCCATCACAATCAAATCGCCCGTCTTGGGCATATTGCCGCCAGATGACTTGGTAGTTGTGGTCGTCGTGGTTGTAGTGGTCACCGTCTTGGAGTCATTTTGCTCTTGGCTCTGGTTGTCGGTGTTGCCCTTACCGCCGTCCTCGCCCTGCTGCTTTCCGTCCTCGGTCTTGTCCTTGTTCTCGTCCTTCTCCTCAGATTCAGACTTCTTACCCTCGTCCTTCTTCTGAGTGGACTTGTCGTCCTTCTCCTCAGAGCTAGAACCCTTATCAGATTCGGTCTTCTCGGAAGCCTTGTCCTTGGAGTCGCCCTTTGCGGCCTCGGTCTTTTCCGTGGAAACCTGATCAGAGTTGTCCTTGTTCTGGGTCGAGCCATTATTGACGCCAGCCATCAGCGAAGAGCCCAGCGTAGAACCAAGCTGCTCGGAGAAAGAAGGCTTCTTGTCCGGCGAAGCAACGGGAGCGTCCGGCGCCTTATTCGAGTCGTCCTTGGAAGCATCGGAATCAGGGGCTGCGTCAGAGCCGGAGCCGTTGTTAGAGCCGGTGTCAACGGACGAATCGCTCGAGCCGGTAGATGAGTTAGAGGTGTCAGCGCCAGTCGAACCAGAAGCGTCGCTGTCCGTATTGCCGGCAGAGCTTGAAGGCGAATCGCCCGCAGCAGAGCCGTTCAAATTGGAGCCGTTCGGGGTAGAGCCGTCGTTGGTAGTGCCACCAGCAGAGCCATTACCGTCAGCATCGGTCGAGGGCGCATCCATCCTGTCATCGTTGGCGTCGTCACTCGAGTCGTCATTCGAATCAGGTGTCGGCGAGGGCACCGGCGTAGGCTCGGGCTGCACGGGCGTCGCAGCGGCAGCCTCATCCTCGGCGATAAAAACCAAGCAGTCCTTCAGCTCGTTGCGGTAGCGGTTCTTCCAGCCTCATGATACTGGGGCTGACTTGAAAACTTGGTGGCGACATTGTTGACCACGCTATTGGAGAGCGCCGTCACAAACTCGCGGTCGGACATATCGTTGGAAAGATTCGCCCAGCGGAAGAAGTCTCTGCAGCCACCGGTACCGCACATGTTGGTGATGCTCCACACCATGCCCTTGACGCAATCGGCGCGGCCGGAGATGTCAATGCCAAGAGCGCTCTTAAGCCACGCCTCGGTCACCGCATAGTACGAGTTGTACGCATAGGCATCTTGAAGTGCTGAGAACTCAACAGGATCGGTGTTATAAGCACCTTGGAAGGCATCCTGCGCGATATGGCCCAGCTCGGTGAGCTGGCCGTTCTCGTACATGGCATTGCTCGTGTTGGAAATCTCGCTGCCGCGATCAATCGCAGCTTTAAGCATGCCGTACTTAGCAGAATCGTAGTTGTAGACCTGCTTCATAAACGGAATGAGCGACCAACGACGGTCGAACTGGTAATAGCCCAGCGCGTTGTAGCCGTCACCATACGAAAAGCCCTGGTTATAGTTGCCGTGGCTCTCGTATTTGGTGAAGTACTTCATCTCGGCGGTCACGTTGACAAACGAAACGCCTGAACCGACCTCAGCACGCCCGAGAAGGATTGCTGGGTGTAAAGGCCCTTATCGATATCGGTGGCATCCGAGGCTACGCCCGGCGTGGGCTCCTCGGCAGCGGCGGGTGCCGGCGCGGAAACGGCGCCAAACGAAAGCGCCAGCGTCAGGCCCGCGACAATCGCGGAATGCTTGGGCTGCATAAGATCCTCCCTGCATTGGTGTAGTTAAAGTTCAGTTTGCAAAGATAAAAATAAGTATTGCAGCTCGCCCGTTGTTACACAACAACCCCTCGGTAAACGGCAACAACCCTCCGCGAAATCTTAAGGAATTAGACAAACTGGTCATCGGGCGCCAACAGAAGCTCGCCGTAACGTTTCGTCAGCCCGTCTCTCAACTGACAGAAAGCGGGAATATAGACGTTCAAGATGCGCTGAATCAAATCTTGAGCGAGCTTGTTGTCGTAGATATGGACGTTCGTATTGCGGTCTCTGAGCATATCCAGCCAGGCTGCCTCATCAATAAGTCGTAGATCGGTAGGACTCCTTCAAGATGGCACGAGGAGACCCCGACGCGGCAAGTGTGGCGCCCTCATACTCGAGCAGACGCTTAAGGAGCTTCCAGCTCAGTTCAAATTGAAGATTGAACTTATTAATCAATCCACTCTGAACAAAATCATTGTTGAGATCCTGATTGGGCGCATCCTCAAGATTCGCCAAGGCGCTGGCAAAGTTCTCATATTTTTTCATACAGAATCACACCATCCTGGCAATTTCATTGAGCAATTGCTGCGATAAGGCTCATCGAGATTGACGACATCTACATCTAAAAGAGTATCAAGATGTTCCTCGATCAAATATGACAACCGGCCGAAATCCCGGCAACCTGCTACGGCGATGTCAATATCGCTCTTAGGCAAGTTGTCACCTCGAGCGCGGGAGCCAAACAGCACAACCTTCTCGGCGTCACATTCCCGAGCAAAAACTTCAATTTGCTTATACACCTTGTCGAGAGATGCCATTTGCAGCCCTACAGCTTAATGTCGAAGTTGATTTCGGGGACGGCGGCCAGGTCGGCCAACGTCACGCCGTCGACATAGTTCTCGATGACCTCGTCAAGGCCACGCCAGAACTTGACGGTGGAACACAAGTCACTGCGGGCGCAGCTGTTGTCGATGCCATCGCACGCCACCGGAGCCGTGCTGCCCTCAACGGCACGCAAGATGTCGCCGGCACGCACCTCGGCCGGGTCCTTGGCCATCATGTAGCCGCCGCCCTTGCCACGCACGCTCTTAAGCAGGTCCGCCTTCATAAGCGGACGCACCAGCTGCTCCAAATACTTTTGCGAGATATGCTCGCGGTCGGCAACCTCGCGCAAGGCAATCTTGCCCTCGGCGTCGCCCAGCGCCGCGATATAGATCATCAGTCGGAGGGCATAGCGGCCCTTGGAAGAAATGAGCATACCTACCCTCCCATCGCATCTGGGACAACATAACCAGGTTTGTTTGTCCCAAATTTAAAGTAAGTGGGACAAACACAACAGGTTATTTTGTCCCAGAATTTGAAAAGTCGAGTGGATTAGTCGGGTTTTCCCTTGACTAACGCCGAACCCATAGTAACTTTATTCCGAGAAGATTCCTAGGGTTTAGTACACCTATGAGTACACCATATACAGAGAGGGACAGCATGAGCGCAAATCCGCTGCTTTCCATCGAAGGTCTGACCGCCTCCGTGGACGAAAAGACCATCCTCCACAACGTCAACCTCAACGTCGCCGCCGGCGAGACCCACGTCTGATGGGACCCAACGGCGCCGGCAAGTCCACCCTCGGCCACCTGGTCATGGGCGACCCCGTTTACGCGGTCAACAACGGCCGCATCGTCTTTGACGGCCAGGACATCACCGAGCTCACCACCGACAAGCGCTCGCGCGCCGGCCTGTTCCTGAGCTTCCAGGCCCCGGTCGAGATTCCGGGCGTGCCGCTGTCGAGCTTTTTGCGCGCCAGCATCGCCGGCCGCCCCGGCCTGGAGATGAAGGGCAAGGAGTTCCGCCGTCGCGTGAAGGAGCTCGCGGCCGAGCTCAACATGGATACCGCCTACCTCAACCGCGAGCTGGGCGTGGGCTTCTCGGGCGGCGAGAAGAAGAAGGTCGAAATGCTCCAACTTCTGCTGCTGCAGCCCAAACTCGCCATCCTGGACGAAACCGACTCCGGCCTGGACGTCGACGCCCTGTCCACCGTCAGCCACGGCATGGACGCGTACCGCAAGAGCTGCGACGGCTCCATGCTCATCATCACGCACAACACACGCATCTTGGAGCACCTGAATATCGACCGCGTCCACGTTATGGTCAAGGGCCACATCGTGCGCGAGGACGACGCTTCGCTCATCCCCTGGATCGACAAGAACGGTTTTGAGACCTTCGAGCGCGAGGCCGCCGAGCAGCGCGCCCAGGCCGAGGCCGCCGCTGCCGAGCAGCAGGCGTAAAGGGCGACGCAATGACCAAGAACCGCACCGAGGTCGCGGACATCGACCGCAGCCTCTACGACTTCACCTATGGCGAGGAGGGATTCGAGCGCCTCGACGCCGGCATCACGCCCGACATCGTGCGCGAGATTAGCGCCAAAAAGGACGAGCCGCAGTGGATGCTCGACCTGCGCTTAAAGTCCCTCGAGATCTTCAACCGTTTTCCCGACCCGACGTGGGGCCCCTCCATCGAGGGCCTGGACATGGACAACATCGTCACCTACGTCAAGCCCAACACCGACCAAAAGCACGACTGGGAGTCGGTGCCCGACGACATCAAAAACACCTTTGAGCGCCTGGGCATCCCCGAGGCCGAGCGCAGCTACCTGGCGGGCGTCGGCGCGCAGTACGACTCTGAGCTGGTCTACCACAACATGCAGGACACCGCGTCCAAGATGGGCATCGTCTACTCTGGCATCGAGGAGGCCCTGCACGACCCGCAGTGGGAGCCGCTCATCCACGAGAAGTTTATGACGCTCATCCCGCCCACCGACCACAAGTTTGCGGCCCTGCACGGCGCCGTGTGGTCGGGCGGCTCGTTTGTCTACGTGCCCAAGGGCACCAAGCTCGATTTTCCGCTGCAGAGCTACTTCCGTCTTAACGCCAAGGGCGCCGGTCAGTTTGAGCACACGCTCATCATCGTCGAGGACGATGCCGACCTGCACTTCATTGAGGTTGCTCCGCGCCCAAGTACAACGTGGCCAACCTCCACGCCGGCGCTGTGGAGCTCTTTGTGGGCAAACGCGCACACCTGCGCTACTCGACTATCGAGA
>ENA-OQCS01000597-OQCS01000597.1-human-gut-metagenome-genome-assembly--contig:-NODE-597-length-20193-cov-2.730190_pt1 | contig 20193 bp, 27 predicted proteins | sample MGYA00242757_ERZ504575 | MGnify/ENA primary metagenome ERZ504575 (study PRJEB26092, sample SAMD00036297) | human gut metagenome | host: Homo sapiens | study: EMG produced TPA metagenomics assembly of... | reverse complement strand
CCGTTTCAGCTATCCAAGGCAGCTCGGCAATCGTCAAGGCGCATTGCATACAGCGAACCGTCGCAATCGAATTGCCAATAATCGACCTCAAATCAGCAACGTTGAAAGAGAAAGGCTGGATGTTCGCCGTTGAGCAGGCAGCCTCTGACGCAAGGGTAAATTGCGTCACTCGTGAGTGTACTCGATAAAAAACGCTCGTACCACCATTTCTTCGCATTTCGCTGGTTTTACGGTCCTTTCGGGGATATATGGGAAGCATGGCGGCTCCCCCGCAACCGTTACGTCAAGCCTTTTTTCGAACGGATACAGCGCGACACCAAACACTTGATTTTTGACGGAATAGCACCATTGTCAGTTCATACAAAGTTGATGAAATATTTCTTGTCGCTTCTCACAATGCAGACTTACGGCCCCGTAACTTAGAATGTGCAAGGTGCGCAAGGGGTAGGAAACGCGGACACACGGTTTGTATCGCTCCCGCACGCATCACAAGCAGAAATACGCGGAAACAACGCAAAAACCGCGAGAAAGAGAACGCTTCATGCTCACCGAGTACACCACCCCGGGCGAATCCGTTGAGGTGCGCGACGACGAATCCATCTATTCCCTGCTTACTGGACGCATAGCGCGCACTGGCGAAGATACCGTGATCGCGGAACGCAAAACCGCCCCCGGCCAATGGACGAAGGTCACTACCGGCGAATTCCACAATGCCGTGCTCGCCGCCGCAAAAGCCTCATCGCATTCGGCATCAACAAGGGCGATGCCGTCACCATCTTCTCCACCACCCGCTACGAGTGGGGCGTGCTCGACTTCGCACTGGCCGCCATCGGCGCGGTGAACGTGCCGATCTACGACACTGATTCCGCGGCGCAGGCCGAGCGTATCCTCAACGATTCGGATGTGAAACTGGCCATCGCCGACAATCGCGAGCGCTTCGACCGTCTCGACTCCGTAATCGACCGCTGCCCGTCTCTCAAGCACATTCTGATGCTCGATTCCAACGCCATGGGCGCGTTGGAAGGCTTGGGCGTCACCGTGTCCGACGAGGAGCTGGAAGCGCGCATCGATTCGGTGCATGCAGACGATCTGGCCACCATCGTGTACACGTCCGGTTCGACGGGAGCTCCAAAGGGTGCCGAGCTTTCGCACCGCAATTTCATATCGATCACGCGCGCAGGCAGTCTGGCGTTGCATGAGATCGTTCTCGAAGATCATCCGCGACTGCTTCTCTTCCTGCCGCTCGCCCACTGTTTCGCACGGTTCATCCAGTACGCTCGATTGCTTCCGACGACGGCGTGGTTGGTTATCTGCCGGACACAAAGACGCTGCTGCCCGATTTGCGTTCCTTCGAACCGACCTATCTGCTGGGCGTACCACGAGTGTTCGAGAAGGTGTATAACGCGGCCTCCCGCAAGGCCGGCACGGGTTGGAAGGGACGCCTGTTCCTCAAGCTGCCGAAGCCGCACGCGATTGGTCGCGCATGCAGCAGGCCGGCGAACGCCCGACCGCCAAGCAGATCGCGCAGCATCTTTCGTATGAGGCTTCCGTATACCGTACCGTGCGTAGCGCTCTCGGCCCGCGCATCCGCTACGTGGCATGCGGTGGTGCTCCTCTGGACGTGTCTCTGGCGCATTTCTTCAACGGTATCGGCCTGCCGATGATTCAGGGTTACGGTATGACGGAAACCGCTGCGCCGTTCGCCGCGACCCGCGTCACCGACAATGTGATCGGCACTGTCGGCCAACCGGCTCCGGATCGTCTGTGCGCATTTCCGATGATGGCGAACTTCAGGTGAAGGGCCCGAACGTGTTCAGGGGCTACCACAACCTGCCTGAGAAGACGGCGGAAGCGTTCACCGAGGATGGGTGGCTGAAAACGGGTGATTTGGCGTCGATTGACGACGAGGGACGTATTACGATCACCGGCCGTAAGAAGGACATCATCATCACGCCGGCGGCAAGAACGTTTCTCCGATTCCGATGGAGCAGGAGATTGTGAAATGTCCGATTGTGGAGCATGTGGTAGTTGTCGGCGACAATCGTCCGTTCATCGGTGCGCTGATCACGTTGGATCCGGAAGGATTGGAGGCTTGGCTGCCTTCCATTGGACTGTCTGCCGATACGCCGTTGGATCGCGTGGCTGCGACCGCCGCCGTTCACGACGAAATCCAGAAGTACGTCGACAAGGCGAACGCGACCGTTTCCCGCGCCGAATCCGTACGTAAGTTCGTAGTGCTGGATACCCAGTTCACGCAGGAAAACAAGTGCCTGACCCCGTCGCTGAAGGTGGTGCGTCCGGCAGTGAACCGCGTGTTCGCACAGGTGATCGATCAGCAGCTGTACTCCGGCAAGCGCTGAATCGCATAATACATAAAAGCGTGGGGTACGAGAGAACGTTTGTATTCTCTCGTACCCCACGCTTTTGTTCTGTCCGTACAACTTCAAGGAATGCAAACGAGCGCCGGTGATCGGAAGCGATCCGACCCGCCGGCGCTCATATGGCAGAGATTAGTGATGAATCCAGAATGGCTAACGACACTCCATCAGCCATTGTCAGTAAAGCGACAATCAGTGACGGTTCCGTCAGTGCATAACGCGTGCGGTAACGGTGCGACAGAAGCGAAGGCGTACGAGGGTACGTCGAGTCTTCTGCCGTGCCGTTAACGCTCCGTTATGTCAGTGACGGTTGTTGAGGCGGTGGTACATTTCGGAGATCTCAAGGTCGCGCTCGAATTCTGCGGCCTTGGTGTTCGCGTCGATGGTGGCGAGTTCGACACGGCGATGCGGGCGAAGTCTTCCCAAGCCTCGCGACCGACGGAGGTGGTCATGCAGGTGTGGTGGGAGGCGCCGGAACGCAGCCAGCACTCGGCGGAGGTCTTGAGGTCCGGCTGCGGCTTCCACAGGCCACGGGCGCACGGCAACTGCTTGAGCTCTCCGAGCGGCTCGACCACGTCGACCAGGTTCATGGTCAGGCGGAAACGTTCGCGCACGTCAGACATGGACACGACGACGGCGTCCTTCTTCGGGGCGACAGTGAAGACCAGACGCACCGGATCGGCCTTGCCACCGATGCCGAGCGGGTGGATTTCCAGCTTCGGCTTGGCGATGGTGCCGACGGACGGGGAGACTTCGAGCATGTGGGAGCCCATGATCATCTCGTTGCCCGGGGTGAAGTTGTAGGAGTAGTCTTCCATGAGGGAAGCGCCACCTTCGAGGCCGTAGCCCATCACTGCGCCGATGCGCACGAGCACTGCGGTCTTCCAGTCGCCTTCGGCGGAGAAGCCGAAGCCGTACTCGGACGGGAAGCGCTGCGGGCCAACGCCCGGCAGCTGCGGGAGAGCACCAAGTCTCGAAGTTGTCAACGCCGGCGGTGCAGCCATTGGCGCGCATCATGTTGACCATGGCGGCTTCTTCCTTGGCCGCGATGAACAGGGAATCGTACTTGGCGTCAAGCAGAGCCGGATCAACGTCGTACTTAACCTTGTAGTCTTCGATGATGCTCTTGACCTGATCGTCCTTGACGGCTTCGTAGGCTGCGACGAGCTCGTTGACGGCCCAAGTGTTGATGGATGCGCCGAACACGCGCTCGGCTTCGGTCTTGTCGCCTTCGGTGACGGCCACGTTGCGCATGTTGTCGCCCCAACGCATGACCTTCATGTTGTTGGAAGCATCCCAGCCGGCGCAGGCGCGTGCCAGGTGCGATTTCTTCGGCAACGGCCGGATCGGTGTAGTGGCCGACCACGATCTTGCGGTTGATTCCCAGACGGGTCAGGATGTAACCGAACTCACGGTCGCCGTGTGCGGCCTGGTTCAGGTTCATGAAGTCCATGTCGATGGTTTCCCACGGGATTTCGAAGTGGTGCTGCGTGTTGAGCTGCAGCAGCGGCTTGGTGAGCACTTCGAGGCCGCGGATCCACATCTTGGCCGGGGAGAAGGTGTGACACCAGGTGATCACGCCGATGACGTTCGGGTTGGCGGAGGCTTCGACCATGAAGGCCTTGACGCGTCGGAGGACTTCAGGGTCGGCTTAAGCACCACCTTGACCGGAATCTTGCCGGTTGCGTTGAGCGCGTCGACGATTTCGCCGGACTGCTCGGCCACCTGACGCAGCGCTTCTTCGCCGTACAGATCCTGGGATCCGACGCCGAACCAGACTTCCTTGCCTTCAAACGGGTTTTCCATTGCCATGTGATTGTTCCTTTACTTCGTTGTTTATGGAGTTTTTAATTATTTATTGCGATTGCGAACTCGCGCTTCGCGTTGTTCTGTTGCGTAGCGCGAGTTCGTACGATTGTGAAATTATGTAGGATTACGGAATCGTAGGATTGCAGCTCAGTGCTGGCCGTAGACGTTGGTGTAACGATCGTTCAGCTTCGCGATATCCTCATCCGAAATCGGAATGATCTCACCCAACTGCCTCGCCGCCCACATCGTATGAGCGACCTCCTCCGTCATCGCCGCGGCCTTCACCGCCGACTCCGCGTCCTTGCCGATGGTGAACGGACCATGGTTCTGCATCAGCACCGCAGGAGACTTCGGATACTCCCTGAGCGTCTCGACCACGCCCTCGCCGATCGCCTCGGAACCGATCAGACGGAACGGACCCACCGGAACAGGACCGCCGAACTCGTCGCCCATCATCGTCAGACCGCACGGAATGTTCTGCCCCGTCGCCGCCCACGCCGTCGCATACGTCGAATGCGTATGCACCACGCCGTACACGTCCGGCATATGACGGTAGATGTACGCATGCGACGCCGTATCGGAGGAAGGAGCCTCCGAACCGTCCACCACGTTGCCGTCCAGATCGCACACCACCATGCTCGACGGCGTCAGGTACTCGTAACGCAGGCCCGACGGCTTGATCACCATCAGATCCGCGGTATGCAAGCGCTGCGACACGTTGCCAGCCGTCCACACCACCAGGTTCCACTTGATCAGCTGCTCGTGCAAGGTCGCCACGACCTCGCGCACCTGCTTGACCTCGGCACGAACCTCAGGACCATAATCAGCCAAAGTAGCCATAATCATTTCCTTTCAAATTGAAATAAGTTTTTAAAATATTTATTTACTTGGTTTCCAGCGGAATGCTTTCGATTGCAACATGCTCAATCGGCAGTCCCTTGCGGAAGCGATCGAAGAATTCCTCGAATCCTGCGACATCGCCTTCATCCGGATTTTCCGTGGTCGAAGCGGCATCGGCGAACACACGAGCGTCAAGGAATTCGTCGAGCGGCTGGTCGGCGTGCCACAGGTAGTCGCAAGCACGGCCATGCCCCATGCGCCGCCTTCGGCTGCGGTGGACATCACCTTGATCGGCGTATCGAATGCGGCTGCGAGAATCTTCTGGCAACCTTCGGGGTGGTGAAGATGCCACCGTGGCCGACGAGGGAGTCAACGGCAACGCCTTCGTCCTTGGTCATCACATCCATGCCGATCTTCACCGGGGAGAATGCGCTGAACAGCTGGGCGCGCATGAAGTTGCCGAGGCTCATGCGGGCTTCCGGACCGCGCGCGAACAGCGGGCGGCCTTCGGGCAGTCCTGCGAGGAATTCGCCGGAGCGGAACGGGTAGTTGATGAGTCCGCCGCAGTTGGAGTCAACATCGTCCGCGATGGCGGCGCGGAACAGCGTGCCATACAGGGTGCCGGCGTCGACCGGAGTGCCGATTGCAGCTGCGAACTGTCCGAACAGACCAACCCATGCGTTGAGGTCGGAGGTGAAGTTGTTGGCGTGGCTCATGCCTGCGAGATCGCCTGCCGGAGTGGTGACGAGGTCCACTTCCGGGTGCAGGCGTTCCAGCTTGCGTTCGAGTACAACCATGGCGAAGATGGAGGTGCCGGCGGAAACGTTGCCGGTGCGCACGCGTACGGAGTTGGTGGCCACCATACCGGTGCCAGCATCGCCCTCCGGCGGAGCGAATGTGATTCCCGGCTGCAGCGTGCCTGTCGGATCGAGCAGCTTGGCGCCCTCTTCGGTCAGCGTGCCCGCAGGAGTGCCTGCAACCAGCGGTTCCGGCAGCAGGTCGGCAAGCTTCCACGGCTGGGCTGCGACTTCCGGAATCGCATTGAACTTCTCAATGAATTCGGTTTCGTAGGTGTGCGTGGTAGGGTCGATCGGGAACATGCCGGATGCGTCGCCAACGCCGAGCACCTTCTTGCCGGTGAGCTTCCAGTGCACGTAGCCGGCGAGGGTGGTGAAGAAATCGACCTTGCCGATGTGCTCTTCGTTGTTGAGCACGGCCTGGTACAGGTGTGCGATGGACCAGCGTTCCGGAATGTTGTACTGGAACAGTTCGGAAAGCTTCTCGTGTGCTTCGGAAGTGTTGGTGTTCTGCCAGGTGCGGAACGGCACCAGCAGTTCGCCATCTTTGCCGAAGGCGAGGTAGCCGTGCATCATGGCGGAGAAGCCGATGCGTCCCACGCGGGTGAGCTTTTCGCCGTAAGCGTTTTCGACATCTTCGGCGAGCGCCGCGTATGCGGTCTGCAGCCCGGTCCAGATTTCTTCCTGCGAATAGCTCCACAGGCCGTCTTCCAAGTGGCTGGCCCAGCCGTAGTCGCCGGCTGCGATGGTGGTGTACGTGTCGTCGATGAGCACGGCCTTGATTCGGGTGGAGCCGAATTCGATGCCCAGACTCGTCTTGCCAGCGCGGATTTTCTCGGCGGTCAGCGCGATGCGATCGTCAAGTCCCTGCTCTTGCGCCATAGTTTCAAACTCCTTGCATCCGAGCGCCTCACAACCACATTGTCGACGGAATGTTAGCGCTCACTGTTAACGCTCACTATTCTAAACAGAAAGTGGCGACTATACAAGTTCGACGTGTCACGCAATCGTCAACGTACTACCGGCAGATCGTCAGCCGATTTTCTTGATATACCGGCATTACGAAATCCGGCAATCGCAGCACATGCGGCAAAAAGAGATACGAGAATCACAAGAAATACAAAAATCGCAGGAAATATTCAGCGACGGCTGGCGGTGCCCAAAGAAGTGCGGCCGATCACCTTCGCGGGAATCAGGCCGACGCCATGCTGCGACGAGGCGAACGAATTCTCATCGCCCTCCCCCAGCAAAAACAGCGTCTCACGCATGGCGGCAACGCCAAGCTGTTCAAAATCCGGGCGAACCGTGGCCAGCGGCGGGTACATGTTGTCCATGGCGGGCATGTCGTCGAAACCGACCAAGCTCACATCCTGCGGAATACGCATGCCATGTTCATGCAGCGCACGAGACACACCAACCGCCTGGCTGTCGTTCGCACACACCATGCACGTCGGCAGATTTCCGCCGGTACGACCGATGTTTTCGAGAATATGGTTCATCTTGCCATACGCTTCGGTCGATTCCCAGGTTTCGCATTGCACGGTGACGGAACTCACCGCATTGGCCGCGCACAGCTTATTCCACGCCATCAAACGCGTGGCGGCGTCACGCCATTCCTTCGGACCTGCGAAATAAAGCACGGAACGATGCCCATGCTCGACCACCAAATGCATCACGTCGGCCATGGCCGACCATTGGTCCACTCCCACTACGGATACTCGGCGACGGTCGGCCGGTTTCATCAAGCGCAAACCATCCTGCACGCTGATGCTGCCGTGCGTGGAGGTGACGATGACGCGCGGCTGCGTGATCTGCGCACGGCAGGCGGCGGAAAACATAACATCCGTCGGCGTGAGGAAAATGAACGCGTCCACGTTCATCTCATCGAACGTTGAGCACAATTCGTCGAATTCCGTCTGCGAGCAGAGCGCCTCGTGCACCATGCTCACCGACATGAACAGGCCATGCTGCCTCGCCATCGCCTCAATCGAGGAAATCGCGGAAATCGGACCATAAAAGCGTTGCCCGCCCGCAACCAAGCCGATGGTGCGGGAGCGATGCGAAGCGAGGGCACGCGCGGAATTGCTGGGACGGTATCCAAGCGCGTCGATGGCTTTCTGTACTTTTTCGCGGGTGGCATCAGACACGTCGGGGGAATGATTGATGACGCGCGACACCGTTTGATGGCTGACACCAGCCATTTTCGCCACTTCGAACATCGAGGGGCGTTTGTTTGCCGCATTGCGCTTGCCTGCCATGCTCCGTCGCCTTCCGCACACTACCGTTGGTACTTTCGACTATTCTACACGCAACTTCGGTTAGCGCTAACAGACGCTATTTTTCAGCCATTTGAGCGAGTCGCGCAGCGAAATTCGGCCAGTCGGTACGCATGGCGGTCAACAGTTTACGATTGGGGACTTCCTCAATCGGCACCCATTCGATTTCCATGCTTTCGTCGTCGTTGGCCTTCGGCTCCACGCGGTGCCCCGGCTTTTCGAAAGCGAACACGGTGGTGTAGGCCCACGGTCCGTGGTCTTCGCAGTATGATCCGACCACGTCGATATCTTCCGGCGTGATGTTGGCTTCCTCGTACGATTCGCGCAGCGCGCCCTCGATCGGGCTTTCACCGTCGGCGGTGGCACCTCCTGGAATGCCCCATGTGCCACCTTCCGCGCTCCACACCGCGCGATGTTGCATGACAACGTGCGTCACTTCGCCGGTCTGTTCGCTTCGGCGGGCCAAGAGCACGCCGGATGCGCCGTTCGTGCCCCAATGCTTGCGGCCGCAATCGCAATCAATCCAACCATCACCCGGCTGATGCACGTTTTCCTTGGGAGGAAGCGGCTTCGCGGCACCGGTTCGCGAATCGTGTTCGACGTTCGGTTCTTGATCGGCTCGCGTCACATTCCACAGATCAGTCCATTCCACGCCGAGCTCGGCGGCCAAACGGCGCGCCAGCGGAAGGCTCAGGCCGATAATGCCGTGCGGATCGCCTTCGATGGAGTCGATGAATGCTCCGCCGAAGCCCTCAAGCGTGAAGGAACCAGCCACTTCCAACGGTTCTCCGGTGGCGATGTACCGTTCGATATCGGTGTCGGAATATTCGCAGAAGTGCAGCGTTGCCCTGCTCGCGCCTCGCGCGATACGCCCGGTGGCGAAGTCGATCAGGCAATGGCCCGTCCACAATTCACCGGTGGCGCCACGCATGGCACGCAGTCGTTCCCGAGCCACCTCAGCGCTATGCGCTTGCCGTAACATTCGCCGTCAAGCAGGAACATGGAATCGCAGCCAAGAATCAGCGGACCGACTTTCGCACGGGTCAGGCTCGGCTTGCCATCAACGAAATCAGCAATCGATTCGGTGATCGTAGGAATGGTGACTCCCGAAAAATCGCGGGTCTTCACATCGGAGGCGGACTGCACTTCGTCCGCACGCAACGTAACACGATGATGTTCTAAAGATGCGGAATCCCCAGTATTTTCAGCATTATCCGAATGTTCGGAAGATTCGGCAACGGCTTTCAGCGGAAATCCGACCACACGATCGCCGTGCGCCGCCGCAGCGGTGGCGGCAACGTTCCGATACGCCTGATGTACGGCTTCGGCTTTGGCCGTAGCGAGAATCATCACCCGCTGTTCCACGCTCAGATCGCTTACGGCAACGCCCATGGCGGCCGCCTCACGTTCGAGCGCCGCCGGCTCGTCCACGTTCGATACGCGAATCGTGGGGCAAATGCCCGCCGAGAAAAGCACGTCACGGCGAGGCTTGGATTTGGAAGCGAGAATCAGCGGAATGGAGTTGTTCATGCGCGTTCCACCTGCACACCCTTGGTGTCGACGCCCAAATGCAGCACACGCCAATGACCGGAAGCGAGCTCTTCGGAAGCAAGCTGTCCCAGCTGTTCGCGAGCGTCGCCATGATGCAGCACGAGCACGCATGGGCCGGCGCCGGAAACCATGGAAGCGAAACCATGGGAACGCAGCTTTTCGATCAGCGTCCACGACGGTTCCATCAAAGGAGCGCGATACGGCTGATGCAGACGATCCTGCGTGGCGGCGAACAGCAACGCGTTGACGTCCTGACGCTGACCAGTCGCCAGCATCGCAGGATTCATGGCGGCCGGCAGCAGGCTCACGCGAGACACATTGTGCACGGCATCCTTGAACGCCAGCTGGCCCGGCAGCGCCTGGCGTGCCTTTTCGGTGGACAGCTCATAATCCGGCACGAACACGGCGGCGGTCAGATCGTCGGCAACACGATAGTTGATGGTATGGAAGCCTTATGCAGCGGTTCGCCGCCCGGAATCGGCACGGAACCGACACCTTCGGGGGTTTCCATGTCCCAAGACATGGTGAGCCCGCCGTACACGGCCGGAGCCACGTTGTCCGGATGGCCTTCGATGGCCGCAGCAAGCTCAAACACGGCATCACGGTTGAGTTCGTCGTCCTGCGCGAAGGCGGCCGCGGCTGCGATGCCCGCCACAATGGCCTCTGCGGAAGAGCCCATGCCTCGTGCCTGAGGAATGTTGTTGTGAGCCTGAAGAATGAAGCCCACACGGCCCAGACCAAAGGTCTGGCATGCGCGGCGGAACGTGGAAACCACCAAGTGGGTTTCGTCACGCGGGAGAGTATCGGCGCCTTCGCCTTCGATCATCACCTGAGCCGCAGTGTTCACCGGATCGGCGCTCAGCGTGAATTCAAGTTCGTCGTGGTAGTCCAGAGCAAGTCCGACCGTATCAAAGCCAGAACCAAGATTGGCGCTGGTAGCCGGAACACGCACACGCACTTTACGAGTAACTGGAGTCATATCTCGTCGTCCTTCGTCACATCTTCTTTACAAATGTAGCACCGTATACCCGAAAGGGTACAAGAGTCAAATTCAAGCCCATAATCAGCGGGCGATTGAGTAAACAATCGGCAAGCAATTGCCCAACACAGCAGCCGGAATATGAATAAAGAGACGGCCGCCCAATCGCAACGATTTGAGCAGCCGTCTCATAACTGTTAGTTGAGCACGCGAAGGATGGAAGCTCGCCAACCACGCAGTCGAGTGCACACACGTCTTTCACGGTTTCACGCAGGGTAAGCTCGTCGGTCATGTGCGTGACAAGGCGCAGCTGCTGCAGTTCGCCGTCGTAGCCCGGATCCTTCAGCGTGGGCTTGAGATCCTGGTTCACACCATTGATGGACACGCCATGTTCGGCGAACCTGGCCGCAATGGCCGCAAGTACGCCCGGATTGTCGTGAATCACGAAACGCACCGCGAACTCGGCCTTGGAAGCTCGATCGGAGCCTTCTTCAAATCCTTATACAACGGAATGGTCGGGCCGGTGCAGCCTGTGCGATGTGACGCGCCTCGGTCACCACATCGCCGACCACCGCAGAAGCGGTCGGAGCGCCGCCAGCGCCACGACCGTAGAACATCAGATCGTCAGCCGCTTCGGCCTTCACGAACACCGCGTTAAAGGAACCATGCACGGAAGCCAGCGGATGCTCGTTGGAAATCAGCGCCGGATACACGCGGGCAGACACACCGGCCTCGCCATTCTCCACCACGGCCAGCAGCTTGATGACCTTGTTTTCGGCGGTTGCGGCAGCAATATCGTCGGCGGTGATCTTGGTGATGCCCTCAACGGACACATCATCGATGGTCACGTTGGTGTGGAAGCCGAGCGTGGCCATGATGGCCGCCTTGTTGGCCGCATCGTAGCCTTCGATGTCCCGGTCGGATCCGCTTCGGCGTATCCCTTGGCCTGAGCGTCCTTCAGCACGTCGTCGAAATCAAGACCCTTGGTGGTCATTTCGTCGAGAATGTAGTTCGTGGTGCCGTTGACGATGCCGAGCATGCTCGTCACCTTGTCTCCGACGAGGGATTCACGCAGTGGCTTGAGGAACGGAATAGCACCGCCCACGGAAGCCTCGAAGTAGATATCGACGCCCTTGGCTTCGGCGGCGGCATAGATTTCTGGACCATACTTGGCCAACAGCGCCTTGTTGGCGGTAACCACGGAAGCGCCGGATTCGATGGCCGCAAGCACGAACTTGCGGGCCACGCCGGTTCCACCGATCAGTTCGACCACAATGTCAGCATTGGTGGCCACGCTCATGGTGTCGGTGGTCACCACGGACTTGTCGATCCACGGGAACGGGTCGGTTTCCGACGGATCAAGCAGGCGACGCCGGTCAGTTCGATCGGTCGTCCGATGCGTGCGGCGAGCTCATCCTTCTGCTCCACCAGCAGGCGTGCGGTCTGAGAGCCGACCGTGCCCGCGCCCAACAATCCAACGCGAATCGGCGCAACATCTTCCTGTACCAAGGCATCCTCCCTTGAATGTGAAGTATTGGTGTAACCCTGCCTATTGTACGGTCCCGATATGACGTAAGACCGCGAAATCATACGAAAATGGACGGTTTCCGAGCTTTGCCCCGAAAACCGCCCATACTGCATCCACGCTGCATCCGTAATTTGAGACGAATCGCCATGAACAATACGAAACACGAGCGAAACGCCACGAATCGCTATTCGCTCACATCCCAATCCAGCAGATCATCGACCGTCTGACGGCGAATCATCACATGCGCGTCTTGCTCGGATACGGCAACAACCGCAGGAATCAGCGCCTGATTGTAGTTGCTGGCCATCGTGCGACCGTATGCACCCGTAACAGGTACCGCCAGCACGTCACCACGCTGAATATCGGCAGGAAGACGCACCTCGTTGACGATGATATCGCCCGATTCGCAGTGCATGCCGACCACACGGCACAGCTTGGTTTCGCTGGAACCTCACGATTGGCGATTCTCGCAGTGTAATCCGATCCATACAATGCCGGACGAATATTGTCGCTCATGCCGCCGTCGACAGACACGTACACGCGTTCCGTAACCGGATTGCCAGCCTTGTCTTTCGCGGTTCCGGCAAGCTGCACCGGCTTGACCGTGCCCACACGATACAGGGTGACGCCGGTCGGGGCGACCGTCCAACGGCCCGGCTCGAACGAGATGACCGGAGCGGGCATGCCGAGCGCACGGTTCACGGTGGTGACCGCATCGGCAAGGCGGGCAAGTTCCGTATCGAGATCCATCGAATCCTCGCCATCGGTGTAGGCCACGGAATAGCCGCCGCCCAAGTCAACCTCCGGCAGTGTGTATGCGTCGGTGGCGTAGAAGGTCTTGCGCAGCAGCATCATGCGCTTCGCGGCCTGGATGAAGGCGTCCGCATCGTGAATGTTCGATCCGATATGCGAATGCACGCCGACCAATTCGAGCACGTCCTGATGGCGGTAGATCTCCTTCAATACGGCGAGCGCGGGGCCATCAGCCACCATGGTCATGGCTTCGGCGAGTTTGCGGTCGCCTTCGGAAACCTTCTCGTGGCTCATGTCGTACGGGTATTTGATGTCGTACTGCAGTTGGCGTTCTGCGCTTTCGCCCGGAGTGGCTTCGCTTTCGCCTAGGCGTGCGTTCGACTGCGGGGGTCACGTCAGCCAAATCGTCGAGCACGTTCAGCTTGCTTGCATCGGCACCAACCGGCAGCAAGGCGACACCGAACTTCTGGTCCTCATGCGCGGTAGACACGAATTCGTGGCGCCCGCATGAATGCCGGACGTAACACGCAACATCACGCGAGCGCGCTTGCCGAGACGCTTGGCGATTTCGGCGATGCGGGCCGGCTCGTTCGGCTCGTCCACCACGATTTTGGCGAAGCCTTCGGTAATGGCGAGTTCGATTTCCGCATCGGACTTGTTGTTGCCGTGCAGCACGAGTCGCCGTCCGGGAACGCCCGCGGCGAGCGCGATGCGCATCTCGCCCATGGTGCAGGTGTCGATCAGCATGCCGGATTCGGTGACGATACGGCAGATTTCCTTGGAAAGCAGTGCTTTTCCGGCGAAGCTGACGTGGGTTACGGTGTTGTTGAACGCATTTGCCGCGGATTTGACGAATTTGGCGGCGCGGGCTCGCACGTCATCGGTGTCGATGACGTAGAGCGGCGAACCAAATTCGTTCAGCAGGCTTTCGGCAGCGCGGCCATGGAACGTGATTTCACCTTGCTCGTTCACGTTGGAGCCGCCGGCCAGATGGGGGTGACTGCCATGCGATCACATCCTGTCTGGGGCTGCAACGCCAAGCAGGTCAAGCCTTCGGCGATAACCGTCTTAACGGCGTCATTGAGCTTCAAACGTGCGGCTGCACGAGCCGGTTCCGGAGCTTGGCGATGCGCAGGGCTTCAGCCTGTTCGCCGCGAGCTTCCGGATCAGTGAGCTCCATAGGCACCACGCGTTCCACGTTGTACCACTTGTGGTAGGTGGCGGCGAGGTCTTCCAAGTAATGGGCTACGCGATGCGGGGCGCGCAGGTCTCCGGCTTCGCGCAGCAGGGCCGGCCACTGGGCGAGCGCGGCAAGCACTTCGCCGTCGGCGGCGGTGTCGAGCAGGCTCACGTCGGCACCCTCATAGGTGATGCCGGCAGCAGCCGCATTGCGATCCACATTGCAGGAGCGGGCGTGCGCATACTGCACGTAGTACACCGGATTCTCGTTGGAATGCGAAGCGAGCAGGTTCAGTCGATGTCGACCGGGGAATTGTAGTCGGTGCGTGCCAACGAATAACGGGAGGCATCCACGCCGATAGCGTCGGTCAGATCGTCGATGGTCACCACATTGCCGGCGCGCTTCGACATGCGCACTGCCTTGCCGTCCTTCAGCACGTTGACGAGCTGGCCGATAAGAATCTGCATGTTTTCGCCAGGTTCGTCGCCGAATGCGGCGCACATGGCCATCATGCGGCCGATATAGCCGTGATGGTCGGCACCCAGCATGTAAATGGCGATGTCTGCCGGATCGTTGTCACGATGACGCTTGTTGCGATAGTAAGCAATATCAGCTGCGAAATACGCGTAGTTGCCGTCGGACTTGATAATCACACGATCCTTGTCGTCACCATGCTTGGTGGATTCGAACCAGGTTGCGCCATCCTTTTCGTAAATGTCGCCGCGTTCACGCAGATCGGCGATCGCCTTGTCGACTTCACCATCGGAATACAAGCTGTTCTCATGGAACCACACGTCGAAATTCACACGGAAATCCTTCATGGATTTGCGGATTTCGTCGAACATCATCGGCACCGCACGCTTGCGGAATTCCTCACGCTGTTCGGAATCGCCCTCACCCAGCGGATTGCCATCGTTGTCAACGCCACCGTCGACGCGCGGCAGGTCGAGAATCGCAATACCGTCGGCTTTTGCCTCATCGATGACGCGACGTGCGATCTCATCGATATAAGCGCCCTTGTAACCGTCGATCGGGGTTTCCTCACCGTGGGCTGCCGCGACCAGCGACTTGGCGAAACGGTTGATCTGCTCGCCGTGATCGTTGAAGTAGTATTCGCGCACCACCTTGGCGCCGTTCGCCTCAAGCACGCGGGCCATGGAGTCGCCGACCGCGGCCCAACGGGTGCCGCCGATATGGATCGGACCGGTCGGATTGGCGGACACGAATTCAAGATTCAGGGTTTTGCCGGAAAGATGGTCGTTCTTGCCGTAGTTCGCGCCCTCGTTAAGCACAGTGTCAACCACGGCTGCGGCGGACGCGGAATCAAGCACAATGTTAATGAAGCCGGGGCCGGCCACTTCCACGGACTTGATGCCATCGGCATTGGCGAGTTCCGCGGCGAACAGTTCGGCGAAATCGTGAGGCTTCATGCCGGCCTTCTTGGCCAGCTGCATGGCCGCGTTCGATGCCCAATCGCCGTGTGCGCGGTCCTTCGGACGCATGACGGCGAATTTGGTCTGCGGAGGGATGAGATCGGTGGTCAGGGTGCCAGCCTTGCCTTCATTCACAAGGTTGTGGCAATATTGAAAATCAGTTCACTAAGCGCTTCTGGACTCATTCCTCCAAGTCTACCGATTATGCAGACAGAATCAGCCTTGCGTATCGCCCCGCGTATCATCCTGCAGTTCGCCATGCTTCCTGCGCCAAGCCACCGAAGCGTAATAGCCGATATAGCAGATCGCAACGAACGGAATCATATACAGCAATGTGGAACGCTGCGACGAATCGCAAATCACCAAAACCAACGCGCCGATGCACATCACAATCGCAGCAATCGGCACGAACGGGAAACCGGGGGCACGATACTTCAAATCGTCAGCCGAATGCCTTGATCAAGCCACTGCTTGCGGAAACGCAAGTGGCAGACGGAAACCGACGCCCACACCACCAGCGTGGCCAAGCCGGAAACCGCAACCAACGCCAAATACACCGTCGAAGCGGCAACCACGGAAGACAACAACGCCAACAGCGATCCAGCCATGCTGAACAGCACCGCGAACACGGGCACACCATGGAAATTCGTCTTGCCGAGCATGCGCGGGATCATACCCTCCTGCGCAAGCGACCAGACCATGCGCGAGCACACGTACAAGCCGGAATTCGCAGCGGAAAGCACTGCCGTCAACACCACGAAATTCATCACATCGCCGGCAAACGGCATGCCGATCGACTGGAACACGAGCACAAACGGACTCGTGTCGACGCCTGACCGATGCCACGGAATCAGCGCGGACATCACCGCAATCGAACCGATGAAAAAAATCGCAAGACGCAACACCGTGGTATGCACGGCCTTCGGAATCGCCTGCGCCGGATCCTTCGTCTCCCCCGCCGCGACACCAACAACCTCAGTGCCCGAAAATGCGAACACCACCGTCAGCAGCGTCGAAAAAATCGGCAGCACACCATTGGGGAACCAGCCGTCATTATAGAAATTCTCAAACAGCGGTGCGTGATCGTAACCGGCAATCGGAATCGCACCAAACATGGCAAGCAAGCCGATCACAATGAACACGATAATCGCAAACACCTTAATGGATGCGAACCAGAATTCCGACTCGCCATACAGCCTCACCGACAGAATATTGAGCATGAACACCACCGCAATGAAGGCGGCGGACCAAATCCACGCGGGCGAATCAGAAACCAACGTTGCATCAGCAGACCGGCTGCCGTGAATTCCGAAGCGAGCGCCACCGCCCAATTCAGCCAGTACAGCACGGCGATGGTGAACGCGGTGCCGGGGCCGATGAAACGCTTCGCATACAGGTGAAAGCTGCCCGCATACGGCATGGCCACCGACAGTTCGCCAAGCTGAGCATCACAAAATACACAAGCATGGATCCGATGCCATACGCGATGATCGCGCCAAGAGGGCCGGCTTGGTGAATCGTGTAGCCGGAGCTGAGGAACAAGCCCGTACCGATCACACCACCTAGCGAAATCATGGTCAGATGGCGGGTTTCCATCTTGCGTTCAAGACCGCCCTGCTCGGCTTCAGCGGATTCAGCGGCGTCAGTGTCTGCAGTGGATGCGTTGACTTGCGATTCGGCCATGCGCGACTGCTCCTTCATATTTGGATGGGCGCGTTCTTGCGTTCTTGCGTTTGCATGCGTTTGCACAATACCCAATCGCATTACTATACGGAAATCGGTGGAATCATGTTGCCTGCCGTTCACTTTTAGCGGCAATCCTGAGATTGCATAAACAAAACAGGCTCGCATGCAGCGTAAGAAACCGCATACGAGCCTGAAAAGGATTTTCTGGAGATTTGCAATCAGCGCACTGAAATCAGAGCACAGCGATGGCGTCGATCTCAACGAGAGCGCCCTTCGGAATGTTGTTGCCGCCGAACGCGACGCGGGCCGGCTTCACGGAGCCGATGAGGCTGCGCATACACGTCGTCGATCTCGTGGAAGTCTTCGACGTTCTTCATGTAGATGGTGGCGCGGCAGACGTGTTCGATGCCGGTGCCTGCGGCGTCAAGAATGTGCTTGATGTTCTTCAGTGCCTGGGCTGCCTGCTCGCCGGCGGTTTCGCCAGCCAGTTCGCCGGTGACTGTCGATGCCCAGCTGGCCGGAGACGAACACGAAACCGTTGGCCTTCACGGCCTGGCTGTATGCACCCAGCGCCGCCGGGGCTTCAGAAGTCGCAACCGCTTCCATCTTCTCGCTCATAATGTTCTCCTTTGAAGAACGTGTTATTGCATGTTGCTTGCGTTCAGGCCGCGGCAAACCACGACAACGCAATCTCAAGCAATCACTGTACCCATGGAATCGACACGCATTGTCCCATGTTCCAAATACCGGCTCCCTGCACCGGCCCTTCACATGTCTTTGTGTGGGCTTGATGGGGATCGAACCCACGACCTTCTGTTCCGGAGACAGACGCTCTATCCACTGAGCTACAAACCCGTGCGTCAAACTACTTTACACTGCCTTGAGATGAAAGCGACACTTTTTACGGAAAAACGATCTTCGAATCTCGGATCATTATTGCGAAAACATAGCTACGGCGGATCTTTCGACAGCACACCCAACTAAAGGGGAAATAACGGGCATAGAACGGGGAAGGAACGAGAGATAGCGTGCGCCACAACGAAATTTGTAGCAACATAACACCATTTGAAGCGTCTTTTCCACTAGACTGAAAATATGGTTGAGGATTCAGGCAGAAATATAGGCGATTTCGAATACACGCGCCGTTTTTTCTGCCGTGCCCTGCCGACGCAGTTGGATGATAACGACAGTCCGACGCTGATCATACAAAGTTATTACGTGCATCAGGATAATTACGCGCTGCGCGTGCGATTGAAAACAAAGTCCGTCCGCATTGCCATGACTCCGGACCTCGACCCGCTGGCTGTGCTCGAAAAGTATCGCGACGAATTCCGGATTGGATCAGTCACCGTGAAAGGGCCGTCCGTGGGAGGCACGCGATATGAGGCGAGCCGCGATTTGGATTCGCGCATCGCAGGGGAGCTCATCAAACGCGGCGGACACGTGACCATCAAAAACCGTTTCACCGACTGGATCGATGAGGACGGCTGGAACATCGACGTGTTCGGAGGCACCAACGCTCCCCTGATCATTGCGGAAGCGGAACGTATCGGGCCGGTCACCAATCTGGTGATCCCGAAATTCTGCACCACCGAAATCACCGACCAATCGCGGTTCAGCAATGAAGGGCTTGCCGCGAATCCATATTCACGATGGAAATCCGAATTCGAAGACGAACTGGAAGCAGACGGACCGCAATTCCTCGACTATTTCGGCACCAACCGTATGGAATAAGTCTTTTTTAAAAAAAACAACCGTAGGCCGTAAAGAACGATGTAGTTGCGCAGCCTACGGTTGAGCGGTACCTAAACGGTACCTAAGTCAATAAACGAGTCAGTACATGAGCGTGGCGAGGCGACGGCGGGCGCGCTTCAAACGCTCGTCGGTCGGCTCAGGAATCGTGAAATATTCCAGCAGACGCTTGCGCACCGGTTCAATATCGGCCTTATGGCCGGCCGCAACGAAATCCAGCAAACGATCGAACGCATCCTGAATCTGACCGCCGATCATATCAATGTCAGCGACGGCAAGCTGTGCTTCAACATCATCGGGATTGTCGCAGCGGCGGCACGCACCTCACGCACGTTCGCATTGGCGGAACGGGCCAACAGCAACGCCTTCGCACGCTCGCGGGCGGCACGCGCATCGTTCGGATCGGCTTCAAGCACCTTCTCGTACGCGGCTGCGGCGCCAGCGTAATCGCCCTGCTGTGCCAGCATATACGCCTCCTGATGCTCCGGAGGCACCTGCTCCTGGGCGCCGGCAGCGGAAGCCGAGTTTGCCGCATCGGAATTCGGATCGCCGGAATACGGCGCGGAACCGGTCACACCGGCCTGCTGCGCGGCTGCGACCAGATTCGGAATCACCGTATCCACGATCTGCTGCATTTCCTCAGCGGACGGCAAGCCCTGCAGAATCGGCATCGGACGGCCGTTGATCAACGCGAACAATGCAGGCGCGCCCTGCACTTGGAACGCCTGCGCGATCGACGGATTCGACGCGATATCGATACGAGACAGCTGAATCTGGCCGTTCAGCTGGTTCACGGCATCGCCCAGCTGGCGTACCATGTCGAACAGGCGATCATCGGTCGGCACCCACAGCAGCAACAGGATCGGGAACGTGGCCGACGTCTGCACCATGGCCTGGAACGTGTTCTCCGTGGTGTCGATCACATAACCGCCTGCGGCCGGAGCGCCTCCAGCCTGCCCCGCTCAGCCTTCACCTTGATGCTTCAACGCTTCAAGATCGACGCTCCCGCCAAGGAAACTCCCGGATTAAACGGCCTTTGACCTGCCATGCTTGCCTCCTAAATATCAACAATCAACAACATTAAGCGCCCGGCGTAACACGCATTGCAAACGTTCGCCCCAAGCTTACGCGCATTCGTGCGACTGCCACGATCACAGTGCCTCAACACGAACGGCTGGCGCTCGGAACCGACTGCAGTGATCTTCGCGTCAGAATTTGCCGGAGCACGTAC
>ENA-OQCS01000596-OQCS01000596.1-human-gut-metagenome-genome-assembly--contig:-NODE-596-length-20196-cov-1.703124_pt1 | contig 20196 bp, 22 predicted proteins | sample MGYA00242757_ERZ504575 | MGnify/ENA primary metagenome ERZ504575 (study PRJEB26092, sample SAMD00036297) | human gut metagenome | host: Homo sapiens | study: EMG produced TPA metagenomics assembly of... | reverse complement strand
TGAGAGAAGCAGGCAGAAGAGAGTGGTTATTCCAAATGCACTTTTTATACCTTTCAGAATGCGGGCATTTTTGCCGGCTCCGTAGTTTTGTGCAGTGAAAGTAGAGAAGGCGTTCCCGAAATCTTGTACAGGCATATAGGCGAACGAATCAATCTTACGGCAGCTGTAAAAGCGGCCATGACGGCTGTACCGAAGCTGTTGACCAGACCTTGAACCATGAGGATTCCAAAATTCATGACAGATGCTGTACGCAAGTCAGTGAGGCGTATGAGAAGACTTGTTTCATGAGCTGCCTGCTGACCTTGAAATCCTTTCTGGAGAGTCTGGTTTCTGGAACCTTTTTTCCAGCAATAGAAGCATAAGCCAATGGCCGAAACTGCTTGGGAAATGATGGTCGCAGCCGCAGCTCCTTCTATTCCGTAATGAAGTTTTACAATAAACCATATATCCAGCATAATGTTTAATACCACGGAAATGGCTAAATAAATAAGAGGAGTCAGTGAATTACCCAATGCACGTAAGAGATACGCGTAGTAATTATAAAGATAAACAAACCAGATTCCCATAAAAATGATTTTCAGGTAGTCGTAGGTCATATCCTGCAACTCCTGTGGAGTTTGCATGAGGGTGATAATATCTTGTATATAGTAGCAGGAGAAGGCGAATATAATCAGTGTGGAACTTCCTGTAATCAGCAGGGAAGCAGCTTGTGTACGTCGCAGGCTTTCGTAATCTTTTGCTCCGTAACGCATGGAGAACAATGCGCTGCATCCCATGCATAATCCGATGAAGATGGAGGTGATAAAGACCATGAGTGTGTATGAAGAACCCACAGCAGCTAAGCTTTTGCGCCCAATGTCTTTCCGATGATGAATGTATCGGCAATATTGTATCCTTGCTGGAGCAAGTTTCCTAAAATAAGTGGATAGCAAGGTTGAGCATGCTTTGTGTGATACTTCCTGAAGTAAGGTCCTGCGTGCGACTGGTCTGCATAATTTAAGCATACAATTTAAAAGTGTGTTTGTGTTGGCACCTAAATAGTTATTCTTCAAAATAATCCGTATCGATTTTTTTAAGTTCATATAGTACCTTAGTAGAAACTCCTAAATTATAGGTTATCATTAAATCTGCTAATTTTTTACCGTCAATTTTGGCTATTTTTACGTTAGATGGATTATATTCTAAAGCCTCACGAGTAAAAGAAGAGGTGGTTATAAAAACTCCTTTTCTTCCACTTTGACCAGCTAATGCTCCAACAAAACTTTGGAGTTCTCTTCTGCCAACATTATTGCCAATTTGCCATCTTTTTGCTTGAATGTGAATAACATCTAATCCCAATTTATCTTCGTCAATGATTCCGTCAATTCCACCGTCTCCAGTTCTTCCAGTGATTTTACCAGCTCCATATCCCATTTTTACAAGTAAATCTACAACCAGTCTTTCAAAAAATTGAGGGGATTGTTGAAGTACTTTCTCTAATATTTCTTCAGATAAATTTGATTGGAGTTGTTTATATGTCGAATCAAGGATTTCTTCAGGAGTTTGTTCTGTGAATGATGGCTGTAAGCTTTTTATATTGTTATTATCATTATTTCCTTTTGTGGAACCTTGTTTCATAAACTCAAGAAATTGATCATAACGATATAAAATATCATTATTAATAATCGTAGGATGTTCTGCTAGTAAATTAACTCCTTCTTGGGTAATTTGATACTTACCACGAGAGATAACTTTAACTAGTCCAGCTTTCTCTAGATAAATCTTGCCCAAGATACCCTATTAGAAATAATTGTTTGTTTACCACTCGGTAATAATTCTGATTTTTCTTCTTCAGTTAGCTCTAATGTAACTGATAATTTTTCTACGCACTCTTTAGATGTGTGAACTTGATTATCGCTAAGTAACTGCAGAAGAGGCAGCATACATTCTTGATAGTTGGGTATCATTGTGTTATTTTATTGTTGTTTTAATTTAATTTCAGCTTCTAATAATAGAACTTTTCTTGTTTCTTTTTGATTATTCTATTATTAGGTGTATTGAATATTTTTATGGAAGGCTTTATTCAATGTTTTAGTACAAAATTAATTTGTTTGTTATAAATATCAAACAGATAACATCATGTTTTACCTTTCTGAAAATAGTATTTTGAGCAGGTTTTTAATAAATGAATTGTTGAAAAAAATAGAGGAATTAGCCTTAAACTTTAAATTAAATGGCTAATTCCTCTATTTTGTGCGCCTGATAGGACTCGAACCTACACGTCTCACGACACCAGATCCTAAGTCTGGCGCGGCTACCAATTACGCCACAGGCGCATGCAGAAATATGTATTTCTGTTTTGCGAGGGCAAAGATAGGAAGAATTTTCATATTCTCCAAATACTGCACCTTAATTCTTTAACTTTTTGATGGCGGTTTCGATGATAGTATCTTTTCCTTGCTGCATGTCTTCGCTGGTCATATCTACTTTTACATCCGGTTCGATACCGAATTCCAGCTGGTTCATGTCGGGGTCGAACATCGGGCTGGCAGAGAAACGGATAGACCATCCGTTGGGAATTTCTGAGCTGAAGGGGAGACCTGAGCCTCCTCCGGTGGTATCTCCCATAGTCGTTACATTGGGGAATTGACGCATGGTGTTCACAAAGTCGTTTGTGGCACTGTAAGAACGGCGATTGGTTAATACCACTGCCTTCTTCTGCCAGCGGATACTGTTGGACGGTTCCTGATATACAGGTTCAGGGTCCGAGAAATCATTATGGCCTGGACCTGTTTTATGACGGATGTAGCCGACCAGTACTTTCTCATTTGTAAACCGTGCGGCCAGTTTCTGTGCTGTAGTCAGGTTGCCTCCTCCGTTATTGCGTACATCGATAATCAGTCCGTCGCAAATCTCCAGTTTCTTCAGCATCTGGTCCAGGTTTCCGTCGCCGATACCGTCGGAGAAACTTTCACAATAGATGTAACCGATGTTATTTTCCAGAATCTGGTAGGTCAGTCCGGAGGTAATGATGTAATCCTTTTTCAGGTAGTTGCTCTGGATGCTGTCGCTGAAATTCCGTGGATAAGCATCGAACCATTCCCGGTATTGCGATGTACCCAGTGAACTGCTCAGGTTGACGTGTCCGTCTCTTAATTCATTGATCATTTCCGACAAGACTTCGAAAAGTGACTCCCAGCTCATGGAGGAAGAAATACGTTTGGCATAGCGGGCATGCACTTCATCCCAGTCCAGTCCATACGTCTCGTGCTTATAGTCCAAAAAGCAATATTGCTCATCGATGATTTTCCAGAGCGATTCAAAGTTGGCTTCCGGAGAATTGCCCTGAATGTCTTCCCCGTATGCAGGAAGAGAACATGCAGCAGAACAGTGTCAGCAGAAGGTATATAAGTAGCAATGATAAATCCGTTTCATATCAATAAGGCGTAACGTTTGAAGGCATGGAAATACGGTTCTTCCCTTTCAGCAGGTAGAAGTTTTTCACGATGCCAATCATGAAATCGTGTGAATAAGTATGGTATTTCAGGTGGTTGACTTTCGCTTGCTGGAGGTCGCAGATGTATCCTACGCGCATGGTGACTTTTCGGATAGGGAAATCAAGTGTCAGCATCTGTCGGAGCGACGGGTTGTTATGAAGCGAAGTGAACAGCACGTTCTTTCCTTTGTGTCCCAAGGAAAACATTTCGTAGTATGACTGTCCGAATTCCGGAGAGAACATGGCTCCCAACAGCGGAAGATTGGCCTGATAGCGTGCTACCAGCGGATAGTTTCCGATACGGAACTTGTAGATGGCCATTCCGGATATACCTACACTTCCGTATGCCTTTGCCTGTGCCGGGTTGTTGGAATTGCGTGTGTTGTACACGAATCCCCCGTTCAGGTCAATCATCGGGCCTACCAGCAGTTTCAGTTGTTCGTTCAGGCGAAACTGATAGTGCAGTGCATAGGTCCAGTTTACAAGTCCGGCATACATATTGGCGGTCTGGCTTGGATTATGTGTATACGATACATTGGCCTGCAACAGATTCTGGGCCGAAACGTTTCCGTTCATTAACCGGGTCATACGCATGTTTTCGCGCAGGATACGAATCTCCGGTCCTTTGTATTCCAAGGGGGAAAGGTATGTATCGAGCACGTTGCTCATTCCCGCTCCATAGAGTACGGAGCGCATTACGTAACGTGTGGCACGCAGGCTGTCTTCTTGTGCGTGAAGCGAAAAAGCAGCCCAGCATGCGCAAAGTATAAGGTAAATTCGTAGTTTCATACGGCTTTAAAAGAGTTTCATTTGTCCGTCGTCTTCCTGGCTTTCATCTTCCTCCATGCCGTCTTCTTCCTTTTCTGGCTCTTCCGGCTCCGATTCCGGCATGCGGGTTGGTTCCAGTTCCGTAATTTGGCCGACGGTATAAGTTGTCAGTCGCTTCCCCTTTGCCTTGAAGCTCTTCACGCCTACAAAGTCACTTGCCTCCAGGATAAGTGCCTCGCGGAAGCTGTCGTGTCCGCCAAAGTCCACCTGGATACGCGGGTATACCTGACAGGTCAGCAGGATAAGTTGCGTATGCTTGTTGTCTCCCAGGAAATTCTGCTTTTTGGTTGTCGCTTCGAAGGTGAAGCGTTTCAGGTACGGATAATTCTGCTGGTCGGCATCATAGAGCACAGCTGTCCATACCTTGTCAGGATTGAACTTCTCGATGCAGAGATTTCCGGATCGTAATGGTTGCTCAAATCGAAGTTGGTAGTATAGAATTCTCCGTTCTTGTGTACCACTAAGATGCTGTCCTCGCTTTGGAATTCTCCCAGGTATTGTCCTCTTCCATCGTAATTGAGTCGGAGCACATCGTGGTCGAACCACACCTTTCTGCCTCCGAGCGTAGAGCCGCCTCGCTGTTTCAAAGAAATCTTGTGTACCTCAGCTTTGGTCAGCAAGTTACCCATGGATTGTTTCCCCTTGATGTTGATGGTACTGAAATCTCTTTCAAACGTAGGCTTCTTGATGCGGGGCGTAGGACGCAGCACTACACGGATGACTTCAGCCTCTCCATTCGGATTGGCGGTGAAGTACACGATTTTAGAACCGGAGTACCTTGCGTTACGTCGTATTCCCTGTCACGAATGATGGAAGTGACATTGAAACGTTTGATATAATAATAACCTTCCTTTCCGTCACGGTAGATGACGTTATAGATGGTACGCTTGTCGTTTTTCTTGAATACGTTGACGTACAAGATGTTCTTTCCGACGAACAATTTGTCGGACACGCGAACAATCTTGTATTTACCGTCTTTGTAGAAGATGATTACATCGTCGATGTCGGAACAGTTGCATACATATTCGTCTTTCTTCAGTCCGGTACCGATGAAACCTTCTTCACGGTTGATATACAGTTTTTCGTTGGCTTCGGCCACCTTGGTAGCTACGATAGTATCGAAGTTGCGTATTTCCGTGCGGCGCGGGAAGTTCTTACCATACTTCTCTTTCAGGCGTTGATACCAATCGATGGTATATTCCGTGATGTGCGCCAGGTGATTGTCTATCTCTTCCAGTTCCGCTTTCAGGCGTGCGATGAACTCATCCGCCTTGTCTTTGTTGAACTTCAGGATACGCGCCATCTTGATTTCCATCAGGCGGAGAATGTCTTCCTTGGTCACTTCGCGTACGAACTGCGGATAGTAAGGCGTCAGGCGTTCGTCGATGTGCTCGCAAGCCGCATCCATGGAGTCAGCCCGTTCGAACTGCTTGTCTTTATAGATACCTTCCTCGATGAAGATTTTTCCAGCGAAGCAAAGTGCAAGGTTTCCAGTGTTTCGTCCCGTTGTATCTCCTCAGTTCCTTGACGTAACAGTGCCAGCGTATTGTCGACCGACTTCCTTCAGCACCTTGCTCACTGAAAGGAAATGAGGCTTCTTGTTGTCGATGACGCAGCAGTTGGGTGAGATGTTCACCTCGCAGTCTGTAAAGGCATACAAGGCATCCAGTGTCTTGTCGGACGATACACCAGGAGTAAGGTGTACTAAGATTTCTACCTTTCCGGCCGTGTTGTCGTCCACCTTTCTTACCTTGATTTTTCCCTTCTCGATGGCTTTCAGGATGGAGTCAATCAACGAAGACGTAGTCTTTCCGTAGGGGATTTCACTGATACAAAGTGTCTTGTTGTCAATCTTGGAGATTTTGGCACGTACGCGTACTACGCCCCCTCGCTCGCCGTCGTTGTAGCGTGACACATCAATCGAACCACCCGTCTGAAAATCCGGATAAAGCTGGAACTCTTCTCCGTGCAGGTAGGCGATGGCTGCATCGCACAGTTCATTGAAGTTATGTGGAAGAATCTTGGAGGAAAGTCCCACGGCAATACCTTCTACCCCCTGGGCCAGCAGCAGCGGGAATTTGACCGGCAGTGTGACCGGCTCTCGGTTTCTGCCGTCATAGGAAGCCTGCCATTCAGTCGTTTTCGGGTTGAACACCACATCCAGCGCAAACTTGGAAAGCCGGGCTCGATGTAACGGGGAGCAGCTGCACTGTCGCCCGTCAGGATGTTACCCCAGTTTCCCTGGCAGTCAATGAGTAAGTCCTTTTGTCCCAATTGTACAAGGGCATCCCCGATAGAAGCATCTCCGTGAGGTGGAACTGATGGTGTGTCCCACAATGTTGGCCACCTTGTTGTAGCGTCCGTCGTCCAGCCGTTTCATGGAGTGGAGAATACGTCGCTGCACCGGTTTCAATCCGTCGTTGATATGGGGTACGGCACGTTCCAGGATAACGTACGAAGCATAGTCCAGAAACCAGTTCTGGTACATGCCACTCACTGGTGCTTTACTGCCTCGTCAGTGGTCGATACCGGTTTGTAGTCAGAGTGTTCTTCTTTCTCGGGCAAGTTTGCCATTTCCTTTTCGTCCTTGTCAAAAGTATCTTCGCTCATATTAAAATGGTTCCTATGTAAAGAGATTCGGGCAAAGTTACTGAATAATTCTGTGTGGCGGAAATAATTGACTTACAATTCTTACCTATGAAAAGGGCATTTTTGAAGAAATTTCTTGGTGTAAATACCTCGACACGTACGTGACGAGATGTTGACACGAAGGTGACGAGACCTTGACACGAACGTGATGAGGGGCTTCGCACGTACGTGTGAGGTAAGATGGCAAGCACGTTTGCTTATTGCTGCTTGCGGTAGCTGCGTATGGCCCATGCATAGAGCAGAAGGGCAAAGGACGAAAGTACGGAAAGCTGGAAACCGATGTCACAGATGCCGCTTCCCTTCAGGTAGACCATGCGCATGATTTCCATAAAGTAGCGCAACGGATTGAAGTAGGTGATGCCTTGTGCCCACTCCGGCATGCTGCTGATGGGGGTAAACAGTCCGCTCATCAGGATGAAAATCAGCATGCAGAACCACATGACGAACATGGCCTGCTGCATGGTGGAAGAGTAATTGGATATGACCAGCCCCAGTCCCGACATGACCAGTGCGAAAATCAGGGTGGCCAGGTAAATGGTCAGTACGTTTCCTGCCGGAGTTAATCCGTACACCAGCCAGCCAACAGCATGCACAGGTTCAGTACCACAAACCCGATGGCCCAATAAGGCAACAGTTTGGCAAGGGTGAAGGTAAAGCGGCTGACCGGACTCACGTTGATTTGTTCGATGGTACCCGCTTCCTTTTCACTTACTACGTTCAGGCAGGCAGAAAGCCACAGAGCAGGACCAGTATCATGGTCATCAGTGCAGGAACCATGAATACTTTATAGTTCAGGTAAGGATTGAAACGGTAGCGGACAGAATCTTGCGAAGAAGACGGATTGAGTATCTGTTGCAGGTAAGCGCTGCCCAGTCCGCCCTTTGTACCGTTGACGGTATTGACTGCAATGAGTGCCGCTGGACTTTGTCCGTTGGCTTGCGCTTTCTCAAAGCCGCGTGGAATTTCCAGCAGCATGTCGGCCTGGTCTTTCTCGATGGCTTGCAGGCCTTGTGCGTAGGACGGAGGAAGTGCCGTCAGTTGAAAATAACGGGAAGCTTCGATACGGTGTACTAGCCTTTCGGAAGAAGGACTGCGGTCGTTATCGATGACGGCAATGCGCAGGTTCTCTATTTCCAGTGTGGCGGCCCAGGGCATAACCAGCATCATCATGCAGGGGAAAAGCAGGATGAGGCGGGGCAGGAAACTGTTGCGTTTCAACTGCTTGAATTCTTTTTCTATCAGGTAACGTAACATCATAGGCTTGGCGGTTTATTCCAGTCGGTTCTTAAACTTGCGGGCAGTAGCCGTAATCAGTACCACTGCCATGAGACACATCACTACCACTTCTTTCCATACATATACCAGTGGTACACCCTCAATCATCAGCCGGCGGACGGTTTCTACGTACCAGCGTGCGGGAATAAGGCAGGAGAGGACCTGCAGAATGCCTGGCATACTTTCTATCGGGAAGATAATGCCCGACAGGATAATGGTGGGTATCATCAGTACCATGGCCGACACTAACAGGGCAGCTACTTGCGTATGAGTGATGCAGGAGATAAGCAGTCCCAATGCCAGGGATACGAAAATGAACAATAGGGATACTCCCAACAGGCAGGCAGGCTTCCGGCTATCGGTACGTCGAGCACAAAGACGGAGAGCAGCAGGATGGTCGTCAGGTTCAGCAGGGAAAGCACGAAATAGGGAACTGCCTTCGACAGAATGATGAACAGCGGGTTGACGGGAGAGACCAGCAGGACTTCCATCGTGCCTGTTTCCTTTTCGCGTACGATGGAGATGGAGTCATCATGGCACAAATCAGCATCAGAATCAATCCCATGACTCCCGGTACAAAGTTATAGGCGCTCTTCATCTGCGGGTTATAGAGCAGTTTATTGTACACCATGACAGGCTGCTTATCCGGTTGTGAATAGGCTGGGGTGGTTGTAGCTTGCCGGATGGTTTGTAGGCTTGTCTCAGAATTGTCTGGCATACGTACTCCGTGTGACGGCCAGGTTCGGTCGGTGGCATCGGCTAAAATCTGTATCTCTTCCGAATCGAAACGCAGGCGATGCAGGTCGGAGGGAAAGACTACAGCCAGTTCTATGAGGTTGCGTCGGAACAGCCGTTCGATTTCGTCGGGAGACTGGACGACATATTTCACCGTGAAATACTCGCTGGCATCCAGTTGTTCCATCACTTTCCGTACATCCGTCTGGAGGGAAGGTGTAAGGATGGCAGTCTGTACATTGCGCACTTCGGTCGAGATGGCAAAGCCGAAAAGGATAATCTGTACAATCGGCATGCCTATCAGTATCAGCATGGTACGCCGGTCGCGCAGGATATGGTGAAATTCTTTTCTGACAAAAGCGATAAACTGTTTCATGGCTGTTCTGTTTGCGTGTGAGTAAGGCATGTTCTCCTCGTTGGGCTTCACGTGCTAATTTTTGGAAGACTTCGTCCATGTCTCGGGCATTAAAACGGTATTTCAGTCCGTCGGGAGTATCCAGTGCCCGAATATGTCCGTCCACCATCATGGAGATACGGTCGCAATATTCAGCTTCGTCCATGTAGTGCGTCGTGACAAAAATGGTAATCCCCTGGTCGGCGGCCTGATAAATCAGCTCCCAGAACTGACGGCGGTAGCCGGGTCGACTCCTCCGGTCGGTTCTCAGAAAACAGATTCCTGGACGGTGGAAGATGGCTACCGAAAGGCCAAGTCGTTGCTTCCATCCTAAAGGCAGCGAACGGACCAGGGTATGCTGCTCTTCGTAAAGCCCGATGCGCTGTAAGGTTTCTTCCGTACGCTTGCTGATTTCCTTGCATTGACGCCATAGATACCTCCGAACAGACGAAGATTTTCGCGTACGGTCAGGTCTTCATAAAGTGAAAATTTCTGGCTCATGTAGCCGATTCGTTTTTTGATTTCCTCACTTTGTGTCCGTACGTCAAACCCCATCACTTCCGCCTTTCCTTCGGAGGGGAGACTGAGCCCGCACAAGATGCGCATGGCGGTAGTCTTTCCGGCCCCGTTGGCCCCTAGGAAGCCGAAGATTTCTCCCCGTTGTACAGAAAATGAAATGTGGTCGACAGCCGTGAACGAGCCGAACCGTTTGACGAGGTTGTCCACCTGGATAATGGGCGGAGTATGTTTATCGACGGCTTTTCGTTGCAGGCCGGGAGGGCATAGAATCTCGCTGAACTGCTTCAGTATGGCTTCCGGACGTCGATGCCTTTAATTTCTCCCTCGTAAAGAAACGCCACCCGGTCGCATCGCAAGGCTTCGTCCATGAAAGGAGTGGATACGACAAGGGTAATGCCTTCCTGCCGGAGGTAGGCTAACATCTCCCAGAACTCCCGGCGTGAAACGGGGTCTACGCCGGTGTCGGTTCGTCCAGAAAGAGGACTTCGGAGCGTGAACCAGTGCACAACACAAAGCCAGCTTCTGCTTCATTCCTCCGACAATGCACCTGCCGACGCTGCTTGAAGGGGCAATCTGTTCATAATGACGCGTATCCGTTCGTAGTTTTCTTCAACGGTCGTATGAAATACGGTGGCAAAGAAACGCAGGTTTTCTTCTACCGTGAGGTCCTGATACAGAGAGAAGCGCCCCGGCATGTAACCTACGCTCTGCCGTATCGTACGGAAGTCGACCCGTACATCCGCATCCAGTACCCGGGCACTTCCCTGGTCCGGTAGCAGCAAGGTGGTTAGGATGCGGAACAGGTACTTTTCCCTGCTCCGTCCGGACCGATGAGGCCGAACAGTTCTCCTTGCTTTACGCTGAAGGATACATCGCGCAGGGCTTGTACCTTTCCGTAGCTTTTGCTTACATGACTGACTTCTATGAGGTTTTTCATGTCACTCTCGGTTTTCAGAATTTGACTTTCCCGTACATGCCTAGTTTGATGTGTCCGTCGTTTTCGACGGCTATTTTGACGGCATATACCTGGTTGGCCCGTTCATCGTTGGTCAGGATGGTTTTGGGCGTAAATTCCGCTTCCTCGGAAATCCAGACTATCTTGCGGGATAATTCCTGAGTTGCGCATTGCCGAAATCGGCAAAAACGGTGACTTCGTTACCTAATTTCACCAACTCCAACTGTGAAGAGGTGAGGTATGCCCGCAGGAAGATGTGCTCCATATCGGCTATCTTGAACAGCGATTTTCCTACTGTAGCCAGTTCACTGGGTTCGGCATACTTTGCTAAGATGGTTCCGTTGATGGGAACGGTGATATGGCATTTTTTTAATTGGTCTTCCACTTGTGCCACCTGGATGGCGACAGATGAACTTTGTTCCGTCAGGCTGGCAGTGGTATTGCCCAACGAAGAAGTTGCGCTTCCAGTTGCCGGTTGAGTACCGCCAACTGTGAATCCCAGTCATCCAGTTGTTTGCGGTTGGCAGCCTGTGCTTTAAGCAGATTCTCCACCCGGTCGCGTTCCCGCTGTGCTGTAGCAATTTGTGCTTTTGTGGCAGCTATTTGCCGGTGGATGTCGGGGCGCTGGCTCTCCACCGATTTCATCTGTGCCTCCAGTTGTCGTTTCTTCAAATAAAGCTGCACCGTATCAATCAGTCCTACTTCGGTTCCTTGCGTAAAGTGCATACCTTCTTCCGCATTCAGGTAAAAAAAAGTTTCCCGGTAGCTTCGGAAGATACCACGATTTCTGTTGCTTCGAAGGTGCCGGTAGCATCAAATTCGTCTTTGGAACCGCAGGCAGTCAGGCATATCAGTAGCAGAGCTTGAAATACATATCTTTTTTTCATACGCTTGAGTATTTTAGGGTGAAACGGGTTAGTTGGTCAGGTGTTTTCTTTGGTGTAGATGCATGAGCAATTGCACTTCATGTACGGCTTTGGCTTGACGTGCCAGATTCTCGGCTGTAATTTCTTTCAGCATGTCACTGACGCTCATCGTGCCGTTGGCTACTTTGGCTTGGGCAGACCGTCGGATGTTTTCCCGTAATCGGATAATCTCCTCGTCTTCTTTCATTTGCTGGCGAAGACTTTGGATGGTGCCGTCTTCTTCTGCCAGTTGTAAGTGTGTGTTGAATAAGAATAAGTCGCGTTCGTTTCTAATTTGCTGGATGCGGTTGTCTAGGTTTTTCCGGTCGTTCTTCAGGGTGTACAGGCTTCCGAAATTCCAGGTAAACCGTGCCCCGACTAAGTAGTAGGTTCTGAACTTGTCTTTCAATATATCCAGTCCCGGATTGCCGTAGGCTCCTTGTGCAAAAAGACTAAAAGCAGGAAGGTAACCCGTCTGTAACCCCTTTCGTTGTACAGCGACAGTCTGTTCTTGTGCCTCATACCACCGGAGTTCAGGACGGTTGAATTCAGATGCATTCGTTGCCACAGGATCTGGACGTACTAACAGGGTTTGTGCCGGAAGTTCCTTTCCTGTAAGTAAGGACAGCATGCGCAGATAGGCCATACGGTTGTTTTCTAACTGGATACGCTGCTGCTTGGTTTGAAGAATCTCTACCTTTACCGCGTCTACGTCTGCATCATTGGCTGTGCCGTTTATCCGGTAAGCCTCTACCGTTTTCTGGTTGCGTGCGAGTTCTTCTTCCAGTAATACATTTTGTGCCAGCTGCTCGTCCAGTAACAGGATACCGAAGAACACCTGATTCACCCTTTCTTCCAGTGTATACAGGCTCGTATCAAGCTGTCGCTCGTGTTCTTCGGCTTCGGCTTTGATCTGAGCTTTCTGGTTGCGGATTTTCCCTCCGTCCCATATATTCTGTTTGATTTCAATCAATGCCTGATACTGGTCTTTGGGTAGTCCTTTCATACCCAATCCCGGAATCTCGAGAGAAGGTAGTGGCTTCACTTTGATAAGATATTTTTCCACTTATGCTGATTTGGGGCAGATTGCCTTTCGCTACATTTGAGAGCGTATATTGTTCGGACAGTTGGATCAAGTCGTATTGTCGTACCAGCGGATAGTTTTCACGGGCCTGCTGCTTGCAACTTTCCAAGGTGATTTGTGCCTGACTTATCGCATTCAGGCTCCATGCACACAAAAGGAGAAATATTCGTATCATAGGCATTGGGTCTTTATTAAAAGGTTGTATGACAAAGATAGAGGGTTTTGTGTAATCTTTCGGTCCTATATGTGTGACGGAATGTTCTTTTTGTTCGATAAATGTTTGTTTATGTCGTAAAAAAGGCCTGAAATATTATCTTTGTAGGAAAACAGGGTATCAAATGAAATCGAATCATCTGTTGTTGCTGGCATTGAAGAAAGTGCGTGAACATGTGGGGAAGGGACGAACACTTTCCGCTTTCTTACTTCCGAATTGGGATTGCTTCGTTCCATTCAGGGAATAGCCGACGTAATTCATTTTATCCCGATGGAAGGGCAGCCCTATCGGTTGACCGAGGGGCGAGTGGTGTTTTTTCGTGCGGGGACGCTTCGGCTGCGTATCAATCTTCGTGAAGTAGAATTTAAGGCCGGTGATTTGCTGGCGGTATCTCCCGGCACGGTGTTTGAGTTTCTTTATGTATCTCCCGATTTAGATTTGGCTATGCTGGCCTTTTCAAACAGTTTGATGGAGAATTGGCAGAAAGAGGATTTGTTGCAGACCTATTTGCAGGGGAGATTGTTTTGCATCTGTCTTTAACTGCGAAGGAAGTGCAGCGCATGGAGCAGTTGTTTGCCTTGTTATGGGAAGTGGTGCACGACCAGCCTTTTCCGAGAGCTTCTGTGCAGAGTTTGATTTCTCTGTGCTTTCATCAACTGGATTTTGTCAGGAAAAGCAGTCAATCTACTGAAAGGCAGCAACACACGCGGCAGGAGGAAGTTTTCAATCGTTTCTTAGAGTTGGTCAATAAATATGCGGCTCGTGAGCGGAGCATTACGTTTTATGCCGACCGGCTTTTTCTGACACCGCGTTATTTGAGTACACTGGTCCGTCAGGCCAGCGGACGCACGGTGATGGACTGGGTAAATGAGGCGGTAATGCAGGAGCCAAGCTGATGTTGCGCCACACGGATAAGCTGGTTTATCAGATTGCCGATGAGTTGAATTTTCCCAATGCGTCATTTTTCAGCAAGTATTTTCGGCGAATGGCTGGAATGACTCCTAATGATTATCGAAGAAAAGACGAATAAGGAGTTTCGTGTTTATCGGACATTTTCTTCTTTCATGGGAGTCTGTCTATGCGCAGTGACTTCAATACTGGAATATTAAGAGGAAGCGCTAACAGGAAAGAACATAAATCGGCTGCGCCTGACACATTTCCACACCCTGTAACTGCAGAAAGTACGGCAGAATCAGTATCAAAGGGATGAAGAACAAACCTTGGCGGGAGGAGGAAAGAATGACGGCCCGGCGAGGCTGGCGGATAGTTTGTAGCAACATGTTACATAGTATCACCCAGGCTCCTAATGGGAGTGTAATGAGCTGCAGCGCAAGGCTTCGGCTCCTACGGCGATAACTTGCGGGTCTTCTTTCGGAACCAGGAAACTACTTCCGGGGCATAAATGTAGCCGATGAGGGAGCAGATGGCTAAGAAGATAACGCCTACTTTCACACAGTACCAGAATCCCTGTCGGACACGGCGGTTTAATCCTGCTCCCGTAGTTGAATCCGCATACCGGCTGAAATCCCTGTCCGAAACCGATGACAAAGGAATTGATGAACATACAGATGCGGGTTACAATGGACATTCCGGCAATGGCAGCATCTCCAAGTTTCCGGCTGCTACATTCAATAGGATAGTCGATACACTGGCCAGCCCCTGACGGCAGAGAGAAGGACTTCCTCCGTATACGATTTCTTTCAGATAGGCTGGAGTGGGAGTAAAATGCCGGTAATGAATGCGGATGTTTTCTCCTTTCCGGTCCATGAAAAGCAGGATGGTGAAGCTGCATACCTGACTGATGAAGGTCGACCAGGCGCTCCTGCAATTCCCATGTCGAATACGAATATCAATAGCGGATCAAGTCCGATGTTGAGTACGGCCCCCACAATGATACCAATCATGGCATAAACGGCGTTCCCTTGGAATCGCATCTGGTTATTGAGCACCAGAGAGGAGGCCATAAAAGGGGCTCCCAACAGGATAATTCCTAAATAGGTCTTGGCGTATGGAAGAATGGTGGGGGTAGAACCCAATGCCCGGCAGATAGGTCCAGGAAAAGCAGACCGACAAGCGCGATGGCACAACCGATGAGGAATGCACTAAAGAAGCCCGTAGCCGCCATCTTTTCCGCACTGCGGTAGTCGCGTGCACCTAATCTTCTGGAAATAAATGACCCGAACCGTGTCCGCAGAAAAAACCGAATGCTTGAATGATGGCCATGATGAAAAAGAAATACCTACAGCCGCAGTAGACTGGGTATTGATTTTTCCGACAAAATAGGTGTCGGCCATGACATAGAAAGAAGTGACCAGCATACTGATGATGGTCGGAACGGCCAGTCCTCGGATAAGGCGAGGTACCGGTGCCGTGGTCATAAGCGTATATTTATCTTGGGGCATAGGTTGTCTGCTTGTAGAATGTGGGCAAAAGTACGAAAAAATCCCCCTTATTTTCCTAAAAATGGGCAAATAAGGGGGATGAAATGTAAAAAATAAGTACTGATATACTGCTGAAAATTAGAATCCAGCCAGTTCAACCACTTTGTCAACTGCGGCATTCAATCCGTCAGGGTTCTTACCACCGGCAGTAGCGAAATGAGGCTGACCACCGCCACCGCCCTGAATCAGCTTAGCAGCTTCACGTACCAGCTGACCAGCATTCAGTCCAGCTTTCACCTGGTCTTCGCTCATGGTTACAGTCAGCAACGGTTTGTTTTCGAATACACTACCGATAACTACAAACAGATTTTCTGTGAACTGTCCCTTCAACTGGAAAGCAATGTTCTTCACTGCATCTGCCGGCATCGGAAGTACAGCTTTGATAACTTTCACGCCATTGATTTCTTTAGCACCTTCAATCAGCTTGTTCTTAACAGCGGCTTCTTTTTCCTTCATGAATTCTTCCATCTGTTTCTTCAAGCCGGCGTTTTCTTCGATGTACTTGGAGATAGCAGCCTTCAGGTCGGGTGCATTGTTGAATAATGCTTTCAAGTCGTTGATGGTATCTTGTACGGTATCGAACATTTCTTCTACTTTCGCACCGGTAACTGCTTCAATACGGCGTACACCTGCAGCTACAGAGCTTTCAGAAATGATTTTTACCATACCGATTTTTCCGGTAGCCGATACATGTGTACCTCCACAGAATTCGATAGATGAACCGAACTGTACGACACGCACTTCGTCACCGTATTTTTCGCCGAACAGGGCGATAGCACCCAGTTCCTTAGCCTTTTCAATCGGCAGGTTGCGGTATTCAGTCAAAGGTACGTTTTCACGAATCTTGGCATTTACCAGGTGTTCTACTTCACGAATCTGTTCCGGAGTCACTTTTTGGAAGTGAGAGAAGTCGAAACGCAGTGAATCAGGGGTTACCAAAGAACCCTTCTGTTCCACATGAGTACCTAATACCTGACGCAAAGCTTCGTCCAGCAAGTGCGTACAAGAGTGGTTGGCAGCACAAGCAGCACGCTTGTCTGTATCTACACATGCCATCATCGGCGCTTCCAGGTGTTCCGGAAGTTTTTGGCAATGTGAATCGGAAGGTTGTTTTCCTTCTTTGTATCAATGATGTCGATAGTTTCAAATTCGCTTACCAATACGCCGGTATCACCTACCTGACCACCACTTTCTGCATAGAACGGAGTCTCGCTCAATACAATCTGGTAGAGAGTCTGGTTCTTTTGTTTGATCTGGCGGTAGCGCAGGATGCTGGTTTCATATTCTGTATAATCGTAACCAACGAAGTTGTTTCACCTTCTTTCAGTGTAACCCAGTCGCCGGTTTCTACTGCAGCGGCATTGCGGGCACGTTCTTTCTGTTTCTGCATTTCAGCTTCGAAGCCTTTCACGTCGGCAGTCAAACCGTTTTCACGCAAAATCAGTTCAGTCAAGTCGAATGGGAATCCGAATGTATCATACAATGTAAATGCATCCACTCCACTGATTTCTGTCTTGCCGGCAGCTTTGGTTTCGTTCATGGTCTTTTCGAGCAGACGGATACCTGTTTCCAGTGTACGGAGGAATGATTCTTCTTCTTCCTTCATCACTTTTTCAATCAAAGCCTGCTGAGCTTTCAGTTCAGGGTAAGCACCACCCATGTTTTCAATCAGCACCGGAACCAGCTTGTACATGAATGCCTGTTTCTGTCCGAGGAATGTATAAGCGTAACGAACAGCACGACGCAGGATACGGCGGATGACATAACCAGCCTTTGCATTTGAAGGCAACTGACCGTCAGTGATAGAGAAAGCGATGGTACGGATGTGGTCAGCAACTACACGCATAGCCACGTCTGTCTTTCATCGTCTCCGTATTTCTTACCGGACAAATCACAATCACTTTGATGATAGGCTGGAATACGTCAGTATCATAGTTGGATGTTTTTCCTTGCAGTGTACGTACCAGACGTTCAAATCCCATACCGGTATCAATTACTTTCGCAGGAAGCGGTTCCAGAGTTCCGTCTGCCTTGCGGTTGTATTGCATGAACACCAGGTTCCAGATTTCGATAACCTGCGGATGATCCTTGTTTACCAGTTCGCGTCCCGGAATAGCTGCTTTTTCTTCTGCAGAACGAGAGTCGATGTGGATTTCAGAGCACGGACCACAAGGACCTGTATCGCCCATTTCCCAGAAATTGTCATGCTTGTTTCCGTTGATGATGTGGTCTTCAGGGAAGAACTGTCCCCAGTAGCCGGCAGCTTCATCGTCACGGGCAAGACCTTCTTCAGGACTTCCTTCAAATACGGTGACATACAAGTCTTTCGGGTCCAGTTTCAATACTTCTACCAAGTATTCGTATGCCCAGCCAATCACTTCTTTCTTGAAGTAGTCGCCGAATGACCAGTTACCCAACATTTCGAACATGGTGTGGTGATAGGTATCGTGGCCTACTTCTTCCAAGTCATTATGTTTTCCGCTCACACGAAGACATTTCTGTGAGTCGGTTACGCGTTTGTATTTAGCAGGGTGGTTTCCAAGTATGATATCCTTGAACTGGTTCATACCGGCATTAGTGAACATCAGGGTAGGGTCATCTTTGATAACCATTGGTGCAGAAGGCACAATCTGATGTCCTTTTGACTCAAAGAATTTGACGAATGAGTCGCGGATTTCATTTGCTGTCAACATAATCGTTATATTGTCTTGTAGTTAATATTCTCAAAATTGATTTGCAAAGATAATTGGTTTTATTATTTTTGTCTGTATGTTTGGTGCAAAAACTTGATGTTTTGTTGCTTAAAAATTTCCAAAATCGAACCACATGCGTAAAGTCTATTATATCTACAATCCGAAAACTCGTACTTACGACCGTATTTATCCCACCGTACGCAGCGGGCTTTGAGTTACCTGCGTCAACTCTTTGTCGGTATGGGACTGGGGGCAGGCAGTTTTATCCTGCTGTTGTGGATTTTCGGTTCTCCTTCGGAAAAAGACCTTCGTACGGAAAACTCCCGACTTTTGTCACAATATGCCATTCTTTCCTCTCGTCTGGATGAGGCGGAAGGAGTGATGCAACGTCTGCAGCAACGTGACGACAACATCTACCGCGTAATGATGCAGGCCGACCCGTTACCGGATGAGCAGCGTTCGGCTACTGCAAATAATGCACGTTATAATGAACTGATGGACATGGCCAACAGCCGTCTGGTTATCCATACACTACAGAAAATGGATGATTTGGAGAAGAAGATTTATGCCCAGTCCAAATCTTTCGACGAAGTGGTGGGCTCTGTAAACAGCATGACAAGATGCTGGCCTGCATTCCCGCCATCCAGCCGGTTTCAAACAAGAATCTGAAACAGACTGCCTCGGGGTACGGCATGCGTGTTGACCCGATATATAAAACCGTGAAGTTTCATGCAGGGATGGACTTCTCTGCCAATATCGGTACGCCGGTATATGCTACAGGAAACGGTAGGGTAAAGCAAGCCGGATGGGATGGACTGTATGGGAATTGTATCATCATTGACCATGGGTTTGGTTATGTGACCCGTTACGCTCATTTGAATAAGATTGAAGTGAAAGTGGGTCAGAATGTGGCACGTGGAGAAGTGATTGGTCAGGTAGGCTCTACCGGAAAGAGTACTGGTCCGCATTTACATTATGAAGTGCGTGTAAAGGGAAAGATTGTCAATCCGGTGAACTATTATTTCATGGACTTGAATGCTGATGATTACGAAAAGATGATTGAATTGGCTGCCAACCACGGTCGTGTATTTGATTAAAAAGAATTGCTTGTTATGGCTTTGAAAACAGATAAAGAATTGAAACTCTATTATTCCATCAGCGAAGTGGCAAAAATGTTTGATGTGAATGAATCATTGCTGCGCTATTGGGAAAAAGAGTTTCCGATGATTTCTCCTAAGAAAACAGGGGGGAATGTGCGTCAGTACCGAAAAGAAGACATAGAGAACATTCGTCTGGTATATCATCTGGTGAAAGAAAAAGGGATGACGCTGGCCGGTGCCAAGCAACGGTTACGGCAGAACAGGGAAGGAACCATGCAAACGGCTAATGTGGTGGAACGCTTGAAGCGTATTCGCGAGGAGCTGGTGAGCATGCGGAATGAGCTGGATTACTTGACGTGAGTCTTTAATATTATAGTATGAAAAAGAGGCTGTCTCAAAATAGAAAAATTGGACAGATATACTTATAATTTATAAGTTATAGTATAAAAATCTCCTGCTTTTAGCCATATCATTAGAGTAAACTAAGGCTGAAACAGGAGATTTTTTATTTCTAAGTTTCAATCTGTAATATTTTTACTTTTGCAATTCTATTTTGAGACAGCCTCTTCTTTATTTTTGAAAACTTTTCAAAGACTCTTTACAAATTCCGTTCAGTCCACAACTCTCACATTTAGGAGCACGTGCCGTACAAACGTAACGTCCGTGGAGAATCAGCCAGTGGTGTGCGGTCGGGATAAGTGCTTCAGGGATGTATTTTACCAGTTGTTTTTCAGTAGCCAGCGGAGTGGTACACGTGCGGGGAACCAGTCCGATGCGATGACTTACGCGGAACACGTGTGTATCGACTGCCATGCAGCCTTATTGAATACCACGCTCTGGATGACATTCGCCGTTTTGCGTCCTACACCGGGTAATTTAATCAGCTCCTCCAGCGTGTCGGGCACGGTACTTTGGAAATCGCGTACCAG
>ENA-OQCS01000594-OQCS01000594.1-human-gut-metagenome-genome-assembly--contig:-NODE-594-length-20207-cov-2.672859_pt1 | contig 20207 bp, 25 predicted proteins | sample MGYA00242757_ERZ504575 | MGnify/ENA primary metagenome ERZ504575 (study PRJEB26092, sample SAMD00036297) | human gut metagenome | host: Homo sapiens | study: EMG produced TPA metagenomics assembly of... | reverse complement strand
TATTTTGCATTAGATTAATTTTAATGAAAAGTTATGCTTTTATTTTTTATCACAAAGTTACTAATCAACCTCTTTTGTTTTACATTTTTCACATTTAATATAGAAGAAACACAATTCCGCCTCTGAATCTCCCTATTTTTACATTTTTATAATACTACTTGTGATCTTTTGTATATTTACCACTCCATTTTGCATTTTTATGCATCTATTGTATATTTTATGCATTTTTATTTAATTTTTCATTTTTCTATTGCATATTTATAAAATCAGGTGTATAGTATGGATAGTTAAAGCAAAAAACAAACTTTTAAATAAGAAAAATATATTTCAGGAGGCAATTAAAATGAGCAAAGAAAAAGTTATACTTGCATATTCAGGAGGTCTTGATACGACAGCAATCATTCCATGGCTGAAAGAAAATTTTGACTATGATGTAGTTTGCTGCTGCATCGACTGCGGACAAGGCGAAGAACTGGACGGACTGGAAGAAAGAGCTAAACTTTCAGGCGCTTCCAAATTATATATTGAAAATATCATCGATGAATTTTGCGACGATTATGTAATGCCGTGCGTGAAAGCCGGCGCCGTTTATGAGAATAAATATCTTCTCGGTACGTCGATGGCACGTCCGGTCATTGCAAAAAGACTTGTTGAAATAGCACGTAAAGAGGGCGCGACAGCTATTTGTCACGGTGCAACAGGAAAAGGAAACGACCAGATCCGCTTTGAGCTCGGAATCAAAGCGCTCGCACCGGATCTGAAGATCATTGCTCCGTGGAGAATGACTGACGTTTGGACAATGCAGTCTCGTGAAGAAGAGATTGAATACTGTAAACAGCACGGAATCGATCTTCCGTTTGACGCAAAACACAGCTATAGCCGCGACCGAAACTTATGGCACATCAGCCACGAAGGACTGGAATTAGAAGATCCTGCAAACGAACCGAATTACGATGATCTGCTCGTTCTTGGCGTAACTCCGGAAAAAGCTCCTGACGAAGGCGAGTACGTGACAATGACATTTGAAGCCGGCGTTCCGAAACTCTGAACGGAAAGGAAATGAAAGTTTCCGAAATCATTACCGAACTGAATGCACTTGGCGGAAAACACGGTGTCGGCATCGTTGATATTGTCGAGAACCGCGTTGTCGGAATGAAATCACGCGGCGTATACGAGACACCGGGCGGAACGATCCTTATGGCTGCTCACGAACAACTCGAAGAACTTGTTCTCGATCGTGCTACATACGAAGTCAAAAAAGATCTCGGCAATAAATTTGCACAGATTGTATACGAAGGAAAATGGTTTACACCGCTTCGTGAAGCAATTCAGGCATTTATCGATGTTACACAGCAATATGTGACAGGTGAAGTAAAATTCAAATTATATAAAGGAAACATCATCAAAGCAGGCGAAACATCTCCGTACTCTCTGTACAGCGAATCCCTCGCAAGCTTTACAACTGGCGAATTGTACGATCACCACGATGCAGAAGGATTTATCAACCTGTTCGGTCTTCCGTTAAAAGTCCGTGCAATGAAAATGCAGGAACTCGAGAAATAAAATTTATCCATACGACAATTTGTTTATGTCATAAAATCGGACAGCGTCTTGCTTTAATATTTTCAAAGCAAAACGCTGTCTTTCTATTCATTCTCTCTACATCCTCGAGAATGCCCATAAGTTCTGAATCTGCGGTTCCAGTCTTTCATAATCCCATAGCTGCCCGCTTCTGATCCTGCTGTTCGGATCATTCACTTTTATTTTTCCGTTTTCGACCTTCGTAAGCACAATAAAGTGTCCTGTCGTCGTAAAGTCTCCGGGCCGCATACTACATATGATCGGACAGCCGCTTTCCAATGCCGAAAATACTTCCGACCGGCTTAGACCAAGCTCTTCGCCCCATATTCCGAACGACTGAACACCTTCCGACATAAGCGTCCAGCTTGTTCCCGACTCTCCCGCATAATATCCTTGTTCCTCTGCAAACTTTGCCACCTTATACGGTGTGACGGACGGATCACAAAGCAGTCCGGAAACAACCATAGCGACCGCCGTCGGTCCACATCCGTTGACTGCGATCATATTATCTCCATAAACAGAATATCCCCATCTTTCATCCCACTGTAACAGGAGCGGAATCTCTCCTGCAGCCACTTCCCCGATCGTATCTGCCGGAGAAGCATCTTTCATTTTAGAATAATTTTTTACAAATTCCCAAGTTTCAGGATTTTTATCAAGGAGATCTTTGAGAGTATCCGCATTCTCATCGGTTTTGTCAATAGACTGATAAGCCTCTTTTGCTTTATACATTTCTTTTCCTTCTTTCAGAAATCCATTGACTGCCTGACCTAAGCCTCCTGCTCTGTAATTTCATCCAAAATCGTTCTTTCAGAAAAAGTAACTGCCGCTATGACCGCAGCTACGCAAAATACTGCTGCCACTGCTTTTCTCAGAAATCTTGCTTTTTCCTCTTCCGAAGTTTTTTATTCTTCTGCTTTCGTTACTCTGCCCCGATCTGCATTTCGTTTCTTAGGCTTTTGCTCTTCATATCTTCCGTCGACGTTCCGCCGTTTTGTTCTGTCTGCGGGATGTGTTCGGAATCTTCTGTCTGCACCGTACTTTTCATTCTTTCTGTCAAAGCTTTCTTTCCGCATTTTATCGCCCTCTTACTGTTTTTTCTTCACAGCGTAAAGTATATCCGCAAACAGCTTTCTTTTCTTTAAACAAAATCCTAAGTTTTCTTTAATTTTACTTTTTCCGCAACACGTCATTCATAACCCGCAAAATGTTTCCGGATGCAAATTTTTCAATCTGTCTCCCCGTCAATCCCGCGCGTTCCAGCCTTTCCCACAATTTCCACATATCTTCCACATCCCGAATCTCTCCCGGAAGCGCTTCTTTTGAAAACCCGTCGAAATCCGTCCCAAGCGCAACCGCATCTTCTCCGGCTTTATCGATCATGTACAAAATATGTTTTACAATATCAGAAATTTCCGCTCTTCCTTCTTTTCTTAAAAATGCAGAATAAAAATTCACTCCTGCCACTCCTCCTTTGTTTCCAAGAAGGCGGAGCATTTCATCTGTCAGATTCCGCGGATGCAGGCAAAGAGATCTTGCGTTTGAATGAGATGCCACGATCGGAAATTCACTGTACTTAACGCAGTCATAAAAACCTCCGTCCGACAAATGTGACACATCCACAATCATGCCAAGCTCATTCATTCTCCTGACAGTTTCTATTCCAAATGGTTTCAGCCCTTTTCTCATCACTTTTCTATTAGCACTGTTTGGACTGCCGATACAATTTTCATAATTCCATGTCAACGTCATCAGACGGACGCCTTCTTCATACAATTCATCGATCCGCTCTGTTTTTCCTCCAAGGACACCGCCTTCTTCTACCGTCAGCACAGGGTTCAAAAAACATGTATTTTGTTGTTTTATTTTCCGATCCGCCTGATTACATCTGTCTATTTCTTCCTTGGCATATGAGATCATCCGGCGAACCGCCTTATATGCTCTGTCTTCACTTTCCTTATCTTCACCTGTTCCATCTGCATTTTGTATATAGATACCCGGATTCTTTGTTTTCTTTTCATCTGCATACCGCAGATCTGTTCTGTAATCTTTTAAATTTACAAAACACGCAAAAAACTGCATCTGCGCTCCCGCTCTTTCAAGCCGTTCCATATCTACGCACAATGTATTTTTCATCAGCGTTCCTTTTCTGTTTTTATAAATCTCGCTCACCGTATCGCAGTGCATATCGATCCATCTCATAGCTTTTCCTCTTTTCAAATTTTTATTTTCTTCTCTTATGTATAAGCAGTTCTCTTTTTACATATTCTGACTATAGCACAAGCGCAGTACAATCGGCGGCCTTCTGCAAAATAATACATCAAAAGGAGACTATATGCATCCTAAAATCGGCATCATCATATGCGGATTCAATGAGAATCGGCAGTTTGTACCAAATGTTTATATTCAATCCGTCCGTTACGCCAAAGGAATCCCTCTCCTCATCCCTCTTGTGCGAAGCGACAGGATGATCGATGACTATGTAAGTTTATGCGACGGATTTCTCTTTTGCGGAGGCGAAGATATCACCCCTCTTTTATTCGGAGAAGAACCGCAAAACGGAAACGGAAAAACAGACATTACGGTAGACCTTTTTCAAATCCGTCTCATGAAGCGCGTTCTGGCTTCCCGAAAACCTGTCCTTGCAATCTGCAGAGGAATGCAGATTTTAAATGTTTCCTGCGGCGGAACAATCTGGCAGGATCTTTCCCTTATCCCACAGCCGACGCTCAACCACACACAGCAGTCCGCATCCAGAGGAGATGTCAGCCACCGCATCAAAATCGAACGTTGCTCAAAGCTCAAACAATTTGTAGGCTCGTGCATTTATGTGAACAGTTTCCACCATCAATCTGTCAAAACACCCGGGAGAAACGTCTGTGTCAGCGCCCGTTCCCCGGACGGCGTCATTGAGGCAATCGAACTTTCCGGACATCCTTCGCCCTCGGAGTTCAATGGCATCCCGAGTGCATGTATCGCACCTCGCCTGAAATGCGTTCTCTTTTCCATGAATTTATTGCACATTCACTTATAAACAGCAAAGATTCCGGACATACTATTTCCTGAAATATTATTTATAAAGGAGGTTATATTCATGACAGAAATATCAATCCTTGATCTTCAAAACCTTCGTCATCTTATCGGCGGATATTCCACTACCCACTGTAAAATGACAGATTATGCTTCAAAAGCCGAAGATCCGGAAATCAAAAAGCTTTTTCAGGAAGCGGCTGATTCCGCTATGAAAATAAACAGGAACTGATGAAATTCCTGTAATCTTCCACAATTTTCATGAGACAAACAATCAAAATCATTACAGAACGAGGTGAACACAATGGATGAAAAGACACTGGTTTCAGATGCTCTTGTAGGAATTAACGGTGAACTGAAAATGTTCGGAGATATGATCCCACAGACAGAAAACAAAGAATTAAAACAATGCTTAAAACAGATCCGCAATCAGTGTGAGATGGCACAAGGAAAAAATGTACACTGCCGCACGGGAAAAAAGTTATTATGTTCCTGCCGAAAAAGCATCTATGCAGGAAATCGAACATGTCAAATCTATTTTAAACGTAAAATAAGCCAGTTCAGGTTCAGGCGATAAAAAACTGCCGCCTGAACCCTGATCCAACTATAGAACCAACTTTTCATAAGATATATTTTCAATCGCCTCCGCAGCTCCGTCATGGCGATTCGACGACGTTACATAATCTGCTCGTTGTTTCAACATTTCCTCTGCATTTCCCATAGCAATTTTTAAACCGGATTCTTCAAACATGAATGAATCATTTTCCCCCGTTCTCCGATGCAGGCAATCTCCTCTTTCTCTATGCCAAGATGAGCAGAAAGCGCTTTCAGGCCATTCCCCTTGGACGCATCTTTTGAAAATATTTCGGCATAAATCCCGGTATACGCAGCTTTCACCTGAGGATACACCGAAAGGATCTCTTTTAATTTTTCCTTTTCTTTTGACGTAGGAAAATAAAACTGAAGTTCTTCTACATCACAATCACTTTTTGAAAGAATTTCTTCCATGTTTCTCACGCAGCAAACCGCCGCTGCATCTTTCCCGTAAACAATGCGGCCTGCCGAAGTAAAAAGCTTTCCCTGAGCAAAATAGCGGTGTCTTACATGCGCCGCAATGCCGAATTTTTCTTTTCGGCAGTCGGAAAGGATCGAAAGCGCATCTTCTTTTTTATCAGAGCCCTGAACAATGTCTTCTTTTCTTTTACATCTGTCACCATAGCTCCGTTTGAAGTGATCACATAACGAAACAGATCTTTGTTTTTTCGTCATCTTCGGTTTTGCTCTCCCTTAGCACACCTGCCGCCAGCCTGTGCGGAATACACCCTAAATTTCGTCCCGTACACGGAACAACCGTAATCCCGGCTTTCGCAGCTTTTCGCAGTACATCCAGCGTTCTGTCCGTCATACGGCTTCTCTGATCTAAACATGTTCCGTCCATATCGATTGCAAGTAATTTTATCATAATCTCTTACTTCCTTTTTGCGATACTACGCGCAACGTAAACTCCGCTGGCAGAAGCATGGGACAAAGAGTGAGTCACACCGCTTCCATCCCCGATCACATATATCCTTTGTGATTTGTCTCAAGATGCTCATCTAACTTCACTTCCATATTATAAAACTTCACTTCCACACCATAGAGAAGCGTATCGTCATTCGCCGTACCAGGCGCAATCTTATCAAGAGCATAGATCATCTCAATGATTCCGTCTAAAATACGTTTCGGAAGAACAAGACTTAAATCTCCCGGCTCCGCTGACAGTGTCGGGCGCACGAATCCTTCTTCAATACGTTTTGCCGTACTTCGCCTTCCTCTTGTCAGATCTCCGAAGCGCTGCACGATCACGCCTCCGCCGAGCATATTGGATAAGCGTGCTATGCTTTCTCCATATCCATTGCTGTCTTTAAACGGTTCCGAAAAATGTTTCGCCACAAGAAGAGCAAAATTTGTATTTTCCGTCTGCTTCTTCGGATCTTCATAACTATGACCGTTTACTGTCACAATTCCGTTTGTATTCTCATTTACAACAATACCGTAGGGATTCATGCAAAATGTTCTTACCTTATCTTCAAACTTTTCCGTACGATACACAATTTTACTTTCATACAGTTCATCTGTCAGATGGGAGAAGATCACTGCCGGAAGTTCAACTCTTACACCTAGATCCACCCTGTTTGAGTTTGTCTCGATATCAAGACTTTCGCACACTTTCTCCATCCATTTGCTTCCGCTTCTTCCTACGGAAATAATACACTCCTCACACTCGTCTGTACTGTCCCCGCTTATCACACGATAACCGCCGTCAACCGCCTCCAGTTCATCCACACGATAATTAAACCGGAATTCTACTTTTTCTTTCAGCTCTTTATATAGATTTTCCAATACAATATAATTGATATCTGTTCCCAAATGCCGCACAGAAGCATCTAATAACTTCAGTTCATTTTGAATACAAAGTTTTTTAATATCCGTTCCCGCAGTAGAATACATCTTTGTTCCCTCTCCGCCGTAGGCAAGATTGATCTCATCGACGTATTTCATAAGGTCGATCGCAGTATCTTTACCGATATATTCATACAGTGTACCGCCGAAATCATTTGTAATGTTATATTTTCCGTCTGAAAATGCCCCTGCGCCTCCAAAACCGCTCATGATCGCACAAGTTTTACAGTTAATACAGCTTTTTATCTTCTTTCCGTCTATCGGGCATTTTCTTTTCTCAAGAGAATTCCCCGCTTCAAATACAGCGACTTTTAGTTCCGGCGCTTTTTTTTGCAAGTTCATATGCCGCAAAGATTCCTCCCGGTCCGGCGCCGATAATAATCACATCATATCTGCTCATTTTCTTTTCCCTTTCTTTTTTGTTGTTTTTCTCATTGTTTTTATTTTTCTCTTTTTTAGTTTCTTTATTAAAATTCAGAGGTCAAAATATGCAAAAACATTTTTCAATATCACTTGACGTATACGCGACAGCACAAAAAGAAAGACCGTTCTCCGGGAATCACTTTCCGAGAACGCCTTTCCTCGTTTTTATGTCTCTGCCGTTTATGATTACTCTACTTCGGAAAACTCATCTTTTCCTACTCCGCAAAGCGGACAGAGGAAATCTTCCGGAACGTCTTCCCATTTTGTTCCTGCTTCAACTCCGTTATCCGGATCGCCGATTTCTTCATCATAAATGTATCCACATACGTCACACACATATTTTTTCATGATAATACCTCCTGCAAATTCTCATCTTATTCTTTCATTATCTGCCGATAATACTTTTTCATAATAGCATAGAACTTTTCTTTTTTCAAGCGCCTCTTAAATCGTTTAAAATTTTAAAGATCATCGATCAATGCTGTTGATTTCGCATAAGCCGTCGAGCGTGCTTCAAAGAAATCCGTCTTCACCATATTGGCGTTTGAATACTGAGATACCCATTTCATTGTCTCCGGCTCTCTTTCACATCCCGGGTATATCGGGGCATATCCAAGGCTTTTCCATCTCAGATTGCCGAGATAACGGATATAATCTGTTATCATCTTTTCGTTCAATCCCGGCACTTCATTTCCGATCACATAACATGCCCATTCGATTTCCTGGCGAACCGCTTCCATAAGCAGTTCTTTCATCTCTGACACCATATGATCGTCAAACAGCTCCGGATGTTCTTTGCGAAGTTCGATGATAATATTACGGAAAAGCCATAAATGCGTATTCTCATCTCTGTTAATATACCGGATCTCCTGAGCAGATCCCGGCATTTTCCGTTCCTGGACAAATTATAGAAAAACATAAAACCGGAAAAGAAATAGATCCCTTCCAGAACAAAATTTGCCATCATCACTTTCACTAAGTCCGCGCATCTTTTTTTACCTGAAATTCATTATAGCATTCCCCTATAAATGTATTCCTTTTCAACAGATGTTCGTCTGTTTTCCACTGGTATAAAATATCCATTCTTTCATCAGGCGAGCAGATCGTATCAAGCATATAAGAATATGACTGTGAATGTACACATTCCTGAAACGTCTGAATGTTCAGACAGAGATTCACTTCATTTGCCGTAATATATTCTCCGACGCAGGGCAGATTTGCCGTCTGAATCGAATCAAGAAATACGAGAAAGGACAAAATTTTATCATAGGCTTTCCGCTCCGCCGGCGATAGATTCGGGTAATCTTTTATATCCTGCGACAAGTTGATTTCCTCCGGTATCCAGAAATTATTCATTGCCTGACGATACCATTCGGATGCCCATGTATATTTCAAATTATTATAATCATTTAAATTAGTTGTATTCCCGCCGATCATGCGGCGTTTCAGTACGTCCGTATCTCCGTCCGGATTAAAAAGCGGTTTGTGCGGAAGCGGTTTTTTTATATCAAATTGCTGCATAGTCGTCTCCTTTTTCTTTTTTGCCGGCAGCAAAAAGCGACTTCTTGTTTTCTAGGAAGAACAAGACTCACACTCTTCTACTTCCAGCGATTTTGACCTTACATAGTATACTGTTTTTACGCCGCATTCCCATGCCTTTAAATACAGGTTAAGCACTTGGCGCATTGTATAATCGTTTGTTATATAAAAATTCATCGACTGAGCCTGATCCACATGTCTTTGTCTGACTCCGCATGCGCGTACAGACCAATTCTGATCAATATGATGTGCGTTTATGTAATACCAATACGTCTCCGGCTAAGATCAGGCGCAACTCTGGGAAGCATAGATCCCTTTTTCTCTTCCAGGAAATACTTGTTCATAACCGGATCGATCCCCGCTGTCGTTCCCGCGATAATGGAAGTGGAACTTGTCGCGCGATCGCCAAAAGATATGCGTTTCTCATTCCCTGTCTGTGTACTTTTTCCCTTAGCTCCTTCCACTCATCCGAGCAGTATCCCCGCTTTTCAAAATAGGCTCCGCTCTCCCAGTCCGATCCTTCAAAATATCGGTAAGAACCTTTTTCTTTCGCATAATCACTGCTTGCTTCAATGGCCGCATAATTAATCTGCTCAAACAATTTATCAACAAACGCCAAATGTTCTTCCGACTGCCATTTGATCTTATTTTTCGCAAGCATATGGTGATATCCGCTTACCCCAAGACCTATAGATCGATATGTATGGTTTGTGATCTTTGCGTAGGGAACAGGATAAAAATTCAGATCGATCACGTTGTCAAGCGCCCTGACAACCGTACGCACAACTTACGGACATATGCAGGATCATTTACCGGAAGGTTACCAAGTGACAAAGACGCCAAATTACAGACGACAAACTCTCCTGCTTTTGTTGTATTGACGACTACTGTGTCTTTGTCTTCTGTCTGTATTTTTGTTTCAACCGTAGAAATCGCGGACATATTCTGCGCAATTTCCGTACAAAGATTAGAACAATAAATCATTCCTTTGTGAGGGTTTGGATTCGCACGGTTCACTGTATCTCTGTTAAATGCAAACGGAGTTCCGGTCTCCGCCGCTGATTTGATGATCAGACGGATCAGATCTTTCAAAAGAACTGTCCTTTTCTTAATTCTTGCATCATGAACACAATCCCAATAGCGGCGCTCCCATTCTTCTCCGAAACTATCTTCCAAACAATATCCTTTTACCGTCATGATCTCATGCGGCACATCAGATACCAGTCCTGATCCAGGTTTCTCCTGCCATTTTCCAGAACAGATCCGGATAACAGACTGCCGGAAATACATCGTGCGCTTTCATTCTCTCATCGCCGTTATTTGTCCGAAGCTGAAGGAATTCTGGCAAGTCTCTGTGCCATCATCGAGATATACCGCGACCGCTCCCGCTCTTACCCCAAGCTGATCTACCGCAACCGCAGTATCATTCACGATGCGGACCCAGCGTATCACTCCGCCTGCCGCCCCTTCAAATCCTCGTATCATACTTCCCGATGCACGTACTTTCCCGAAATACAACCCCATTCCGCCGCCGTATTTGCTTACCATGGCAAAATTATCAATCGACCGGAAAATTCCTTTCAAACTGTCGGGAACAGTGTCAATAAAACAAGAACTAAGCTGATGAAACGGCTTTCTTGCATTTGCCAGAGTCGGAGTCGCCATTGTCACTTCTAATTTAGAGAGCATATCGTAAAACTCTCTCACCCACATAAGTCTGATCTTTCTTTTCTCATTCATCGCAAGATGAAGGGCAATCCCTAAGAACATCTCCTGCGGACTCTCCAGCGGAACATGCCGATGTGTTGAGATCACATATCTCTTTATGAGAAGATCCAATCCCGAATAGTTAAACAGCCTGTTTCTTTCTTTGCATATATAACTCTCCGCTTCTACGATCTCTTCTTTTGAGTAATTTTCCATGATATAAGAACCGTACAGTCCTTTTTCTGTCAGGTAAACAATCTTTTCATACAGATCTGAAATCCCGATCGATTTCTCTTCTTCTTTCAATTTTTCCGAAAAGCGAAAATCAAGCAGCCATCCTGCGATCATTTCCCAACGCGGCGCTTCCTGACTTGTAAGTTCCGCCGCCGCTTTGATCAGCGCGTCGAATCTTTCCCCATCGTCCATATCCGTTTTCAAAAATCCCGAAAATTTCTCAAAAAGAAGTTCCAATGAATAAACTTTTTCCGGAAATTCTGTGTGTATGTCATATAAAAGCTTTTCCAACCGTTCTTGAAACTGCAAAGTACGGCACACAAAGCTGTCTGTTATCAAAGTCATTCCTTTTTTCTCAAATGTTTCTGTCATCAATTCCTCCTTTTTTCTTCCTGTATCTTTTCCTCATTTTCATGAAGACCTAAAACGCCTTCTACAAGAATCTCAACATCATTAAATATATAATCAAATGCTCCTGCCTGACACATATTGATCAAAACCATTCCGACCGGCACTGACAAGATCATCCAGAGTAATCCTCCTGCTTTATAGCCTACATACAAAAGCAGCAGGGTAACAAGCGGATTCAGTCCGACACTGTCGCCAACCATTTTCGGCTGAAGGAGCTGTCTTACAACCTGTGTGATCACATAGAGGACGACCAAAGATACCGTCATCTTGTAATCACCCATAAAAAACTGATACACAGCCCACGGTATCATCGCTGTTCCGGTTCCGAAAAACGGAAGGAAATCAAGAAATGAGATCAAAAATGCCACAAGAACAAAATATCCGATGCCCATAAATCCAAGTCCTGCCGCTAAAATCAAAAATACGACTCCCATAATCTTAAACTGCGCTTTAAAATATCCGCCTAATGCATATTTCAAATTATCCGAAACAAGAGTCATCCTCTTTTGAACCGATACAGGCGCAACTTTTTTTTCAGCCATGCAAGCACATCTTCCCTCTGAACAATGAAAAAATATGCCGACATAATAGCTACGACAAACGAAACAAGATAATACGGAACTCTTTTTGCAATATTTCCTGCGGCAGATACAGTCGGTTCACTGATTCCCGATACAACTTTTCCCATATATTGATCAAGATTCGACGCAACTGTGTTCCATCCGTTCTGCACAACCTCGGGAAGCCTATCGAATACTCCCGAAAGAGTATCTCCGATCTGACTCAACCCGCTTTCCAGTTGTGCATATATCGACGGAAAATCTCTGACTAAGCTGGCGACTTCCAGAATGAGCGGCTGATGCCAAGATAGAGTATACCGACGATTCCTCCGAGAACGAGGATAACGATCAACGCCGAACCAAGCTTTTTCACTATACGCAGCCGCTTTTCCAGCCAGTTTACAAGCGGAGCCGCCACTGCGGAAATAATCCATCCGATCACAAACGGCATAAGAAACCCGATCGCTTTTATTCCGATGATCACAAATGCAGCCGTCGCTGCCAGACTAAAAAGCAGCCGTATGCCGACCTGCCAATAAGGACGTTTATTCTCCATCCTGCGCCTCCACATTAAAACATTCCGCTTCAATCAGTTCCCATATATCCTCTTTTCCCTGTTTCGACACCGAGGAAAAAGGTATCACTTTTGTTCCCGGAACAAGATCCAGACCTTGTTTAAGCATTTTTACATGTTTTTGTATCTGACTTCTCTTAATCTTGTCAAGCTTTGTCGCAATGATAATCGGATGATAACCTTGCTCTACGATCCATTGATACATCATTCTGTCGTTCGCCGACGGATCATGTCTGATATCAATCAGAAGAAATACTGCTTTTAACTGCTTGGAACTGTGCAGATAACGCTCGATCATCCGCCCCCACTGCTCTTTTTCTTTTTCCGAAACACGGGCATATCCATATCCCGGAAGATCGACAAGGTACATTTCATCATTTATATTATAAAAATTGATCGTCTGTGTTTTCCCCGGTGTCGCCGAAATACGAGCGTAAGATTTTCTATTCATCAAAGCATTGATCAAGGAAGATTTTCCTACGTTTGATTTTCCGGCAAATGCGACTTCCGGCTTGTCATTTTCCGGCAGCGTACTCGTAATTCCGCACACTGTTTCGAGATTAATATTTTTGATTACCATAATGAACTTCCTTTCATTTTCGTTTTCTGCCATAGCCGCCTTCAGCACTTCATCCATGCTCTCTACAAACAGAATTTCCATTCCTTTTGTAATCTCCGCCGAAAGTTCTTCTACGTCCGCCTGATTTGCTTTCGGAACGAGCACCGTTTTTATCCCGGCGCTCTTTGCAGCCAGAAGCTTTTCTTTCAAACCGCCGATAGGCAGCACGCGCCCTCTCAGCGTCACTTCTCCGGTCATAGCCAAATCTGCCCTGACTTTCTTTTCTGTAATTGCCGAGAGCATCGCCACTGCCATTGTTATTCCTGCCGACGGTCCGTCTTTAGGTACTGCGCCTTCGGGAATATGCACATGAATGTCATGTTTTTCAAAAAAATCCGGCGAAATGGCATATTTTTTACTTACCGAACGGATATAACTGATCCCCGTCCTGGCAGATTCTTTCATCACATCTCCGAGCTGCCCCGTAAGCATAAGTTCTCCTTTTCCCGGCATTACATTGACTTCGATCTGAAGCGTATCGCCTCCGACGCTTGTCCATGCAAGTCCCCGGACAATTCCTACTTCCGCAGCGATATTTGCCATCTGATAAGTATACTTCTCTTTTCCGAGAAAACGATGGATATTTCGGTCTGTCACTGCAATTTTTTTTCGTTCTGTCGTAAAGATTTCTTTTGCAGCCTTTCTGCACACATTTCCGATCTCTCGTTCAAGCTGGCGCACTCCGGCTTCTTTCGTATAATTTCTTGCTATCTTCCAGATTGAATGTTTACTGAACGTAATCTGCTTCGGAGTCAGACCATGCTTCTCTATCTGTTTCGGAATCAAATGCTCCTCGGCAATATGGAGTTTTTCATTTTCCGTGTAACTGCTGATTTCGATCACTTCCATACGATCAAGCAGCGGACGCGGAATCGTCTGCAGCGTATTTGCCGTCGTAATAAAAAGCACTTCCGACAGATCAAGCGGAACTTCCAGATAATGATCTCTGAACTTATGATTCTGTTCGTTGTCCAACACTTCCAAAAGAGCCGAAAACGTATCTCCTTTATAGTCTGTACTCACTTTGTCGATTTCATCCAAAAGCATGACGGGATTTTTACTCCCGCAGTCCGAAGTCCGTTAGCGATCCGCCCCGGCATTGCTCCGACATATGTTCTTCTGTGTCCTCGTATTTCCGCTTCATCTCTGACTCCGCCTAAAGAAATGCGGACATATTTCCTTTTCAAAGACCGTGCAAGCATTTTGCGATCGATGTTTTTCCCGTACCCGGCGGTCCCACAAGACAAAGTATCGGACTTCTCCTTTTTTTGTAAGCGCACGTACTGCCAGAAATTCCAAGATTCTCTCTTTCACCTGTTCAAGCCCATAATGATCTTCTTCCAGTACCATGCCGGCATATTCCAGATCATTATGATCCTGCGTAGAGCGGTCCCACGGCATCTCAAGCAGAGTTTCTATATATGTGCGGATCACACCGCTCTCCGCCGGTGAATTCAAAGAACTTTTAAATCTCCCGATTTCCTTTTTCAGCTTTTCTTTTACTTCTTCCGGCGCTTTTAACTTTTTCAGTTCTTTTTCAAATTCTTCTGCGTCAGATGCGGTCGATTCCTCTCCGAGTTCTTCCCTGATCAGTTTTAACTGCTCGCGCAAAATATATTCTCTTTGATGCTTATCGACTCTTTCTTTTACTTTCCGCTGTATCTCTTCTTTGATATCGATGATCTGCACTTCATTCACAAGTTTAAACGCTAGTTTTTCGTATCGTTTCAGCAGATCCGTCTCATTCAATATATCTTGCTGATCTGTGTAATAAAGAGGAATATTCGCCGCAATCTCATCTACCAGTTCCGCAGGCCTTTCATCTCGACTAACTGGGAAACAGCTTCTTTAGACATCTTTCCGTTTTTTGCCGCGTAACTGACAAACATATCTTTCAGTCCCCGCTCCATAGCTTCTGTATTTACATCTTCCGGAAGAATCTCTTCAGAATCATCAAGAAGTTCTACATTTGCCCGTAAGTACAGATCTGTATATTCAATCTCTTTTAGTCTTCCCCGCATTTCGCCGGATACAAGCACACGCACAATATGCTTCGGCAGTTTAATGATCTGTTTGATCGTTCCTACCGTGCGATCTCGTATACGTCCTCCATCTTAGGATCCTCTGTGTCGATCGATTTTTGTGCAGTCAAGAAAATCTTTTGTTCTTCCGCCATCGCTTCTTGTATCGCAGCAACCGACCGTTCACGGCTTACATCAAAATGAACAACCATTTCAGGCATAATAGTCATCCCACGCAAAGCTACCATCGGCAGGCTTTTTATCGTATTTTCCATGTTGTAACCTCCTGCTGTATCTCATCGCGCAGATCTTTTCCTGCGCTGTCTTATATTTTTCGGACATTTTATCGTATACATAGTAACAATCGCCGGAAGTGACAAAAGGCACGTTCCGGGATTGTAAGCAGTCGCCAAGGTCTCTGGCAAGCCAGGACTTTGGCTCGTCGCTGTTGCAAAAAGCGGGTGTGATGCCCCCATCACACCGTTTTACACAGTTCCCTTTTATACAGTTATCGATGTTCTGTATATTTGTTCGCAGCTATGCGCTCTGCGATGTCAAAAAAGATCTTCGCTCTTCTCCGTCTCGAAGATACAGCGGCTCACCTTTTCCTTCTACCACATCTCTTGTGATCCTGCATTCTTTAATCGTCTCATCAGAAGGAACCTGATACATCGTATCCATCATGATCTTTTCCATGATCGCACGGAGTCCGCGGGCGCTGTCTTTCTTTTCAGCGTCGTTTCAGCCACTGCGATAAGAGCGTCCCGATCAAATTCCAGTTTTACTCCGTCCAGCTCAAGAAGCTTCTGATACTGTTTTACGATCGCACTCTTCGGCTCTGTCAAAATGCGGATCAACGCATCCTTATCAAGCAGGTCAAGCGTAACCGTCACCGGAAGTCTTCCGATCAGCTCCGGAATCAGTCCGAACTTCACAAGATCCTGCGGAAGCACTTCCTGTAAAAGTACATCCATATCATACTCATGCTTTTCCGCGATTTCTGCATTGAAACCGATCGACTTCCTGTCAAGACGAGTCTCGATAATCTTGTCGATTCCTTCAAATGCGCCTCCGCATATAAAAAGAATATTCGTTGTGTCAATCTGAATCAGCTCCTGATGAGGATGTTTCCTTCCGCCCTGCGGAGGACTGATGCAACCGTTCCTTCTATGATCTTCAATAAAGCCTGCTGTACACCTTCTCCTGAGACATCTCGGGTGATCGATGGATTTTCTGACTTTCTTGTGATCTTATCAATCTCATCAATATAAATAATGCCGTGCTCTGCTCTCTCAATATCCCCATCTGCCGCCTGAATAATCTTCAAAAGGATATTTTCCACATCTTCGCCCACATATCCTGCCTCTGTAAGCGCCGTCGCATCCGCAATCGCAAAAGGCACGTTCAGCACTTTCGCAAGTGTCTGGGCCAGAAGCGTTTTCCCGCAGCCTGTCGGACCAAGCATTAAAATATTGCTTTTTTGCAGCTCTACCCCGAGATCCTGTTCTGCCATAATTCTTTTGTAATGGTTATAAACTGCCACTGAAAGTACTTTTTTTTGCCTCATCCTGTCCGATCACATAATCATCAAGAAAAGCTTTCATCTCTTCCGGTGTCAAAAGATTAATATCATCAAACAATTCTCTTTCGTTATAATCTAATTCCTCTTCTATGATCTCAGAACAGATTCCGATACACTCGTCGCAAATATATGTGCCGTTCGGACCTGCGATCAGCTTTCTTACCTGCGCCTGCGTTTTATTACAAAAGGAACATCTGACGATATCGTCTGTCGGTTTTCCTGCCATATTCTTTCACCTCAAAGCCAAATTAATGTTTTGCGATCACCTCGTCGATCAAACCGTACGCCTTTGCCTCATCGGCAGACATAAAATTGTCACGCTCTGTATCTGCCTTGATCGTCTCAAGTGATTGTCCTGTATTTGCAGCCAATATTTCATTCAATTTCTGTTTCGTACGCAGAATGTGTTCTGCCGCGATCTGGATCTCTGTCGCCTGTCCCTGCGCTCCGCCTGACGCTGATGGATCATAATCTCCGCATTCGGGAGGGCAAAACGCTTGCCTTTCTTTCCGCCTGCAAGAAGGAACGCTCCCATACTTGCCGCCATTCCGATACATACTGTAGATACGTCACATTTGATATACTGCATTGTATCATAAATTGCCATTCCTGCCGTCACAGACCCTCCCGGGCTGTTGATATAAAGCTGGATGTCTTTGTCCGGATCATCCGCCTCAAGGAATAAAAGCTGCGCCACGATCACACTTGCGGACACATCGTTTACTTCCTCTCCGAGAAAGATGATTCTCTCTTTCAAAAGTCTTGAGTAAATATCATACGAGCGCTCTCCGCGGCTCGTCTGCTCGATGACATAAGGTACTAAACTCATGGTCAATACTCCTTTCAATCTGTCAGCCTTCTTTGGCACTTATAATATTGTTTGTATAAACGCCGTTTTCAACGGCCGTTCTACAGGCCAAACTGCTGCATATACATATTTTTTGAAAAGGTGCGCCATACAGCACACCTTTGTATCTTGCTTAACCTTCTACTGCGGCATTTGCGATCAGGGTAACTGCTTCTTGGATCGCAATGTCTTCTTTCATCTGTTTCTTTTCGTTTTCGCCCATGTATTCTTTAAGCTTATCAACTTCCATCTTATAGGAATCCGCCATCTTCTGAAGTTCCTCATCAAGACGCTCCTCGGAAACTTCGATATTCTCCGCTGCAACGATCGCCTCAAGAGTCAGTCTTGTGCGGATACGTTTCTCTGCCTCCGGCTTAAACTCTTCCATCATCTTTTCTTCCGAAAGACCTGTAAACTGGAAGTACTGTTCCATCGTCATACCCTGCTGCATAATGCGGCGAGCGAAATCGTCTACCATCTGTCTTGACTGGAAGCTGATCATAGCTTCCGGAATATCCATCTCTGCATTGGCAACTGCCTGCTCTACAGACTGGTCTTCTCTCTTTTGCTTTCCTTCGTTTTCTTTGCGCTCTTTGATCTTCGCTTTTACTTCTGCCTTATATGCGTCAACAGTCTCGCTCTTCTCAGATACGTCGGATACAAACTCATCATCGAGTTCCGGAAGTTCTTTTGCCTTGATTGAATGCACTGTACATTTGAATACGGCAGCTTTTCCGGCAAGTTCTTTCGCCTGATACTCTTCAGGGAATGTCACATTGATCTCTTTTTCTTCGTCAATGTTTGCTCCGATCAACTGATCTTCAAATCCCGGAATAAACGCTCCGGATCCGATCGTCAACGGATAATCGGAAGCTTTTCCGCCTTCAAAAGCAACTCCGTCGACAAAACCTTCAAAGTCAAGCGTGATCTGATCTTTATCCTGAACCGCTCTGTCAGTTACATCGATCGTTCTTGCATTGCGTTCACGCTCTTTGTCGATCTCCTCATCTACTTCTTTCTGTGTAACTCTTGTAGAAACTTTATCAACTTTCAGACCTTTATATTCACCGAGTTTTACTTCCGGTTTTACAGCCACCTCTGCCGTAAAGATAAATTCTTTACCTTTCTCAAGCTGTGTGATCTCGATCTTCGGCTGTGACACAAGCTCAAGCTCACACTCGTCATATGCTTTCGCATACGCTTCTGAGATCATGCGGTTTGCCGCCTCATCATAGAACACTTCCGGTCCGTACATCTTTTCGATCATCTGACGCGGAACTCTTCCTTTACGGAATCCCGGAAGACTGATCTTGCCGCGCTCTTTCAGATAAGCTGCCTGAAGCGCTTTTTCCACTTCCTCTGCCGGTACTTCGATCGTTAATTTTGCCATATTATGTTCTAATCTTTCTACCTGTAAACTCATTTTTTTCCTCCTTGAATGTGCTGACTTCAAAACTGCCTCTTCGTCATATCGCACTTATAAAAAAATATACACTCGCAGTCATTGTCATAGTATAGCATACACATCCGCATATTTCCAGTATTTTTTCGTCCAAGTTCAGACATACATGAAACACACGGGAAAATATTTTTGCAGACTGTCTATGCATATACGATAGATTCCGCGATCTCGTTCGCTTTTTCTGTTCCGCAGAGCAGTTCTGTCAATTTCAAAGCAAATGGAATCGCCGCTCCCATCCCTCTTCCTGTCGTAACATGTCCGTCTGTAACCGCCGCCTCGTGCACGACCTGTGCACAGTCAAGTCCTTCTTCAAAAGACGGATATGCACATGCTTTTCTTCCTTTCAAAATACCAAGTTCGCTCAAAATACTCGGAGCTGCGCAAATTGCCGCAAGATACTTTTTCTTCTTATCGAATTCACCGATCAGATTCCGAAGGCCTTCATGCTCTTTCAGATTCAGCGTTCCCGGCATTCCGCCCGGAAGTACGAGCATATCCCCATCCGAAAAATCCGTCTCCTCAAACAGCCGATCCGCTTCCACAATGATTTTGTGTGCCCCGTTAATCTGTTTCTGTCCGGTAATCGAGATCGTCTCCACATCGATCTTAGCCCTGCGCATAATATCAACAACCGTCAATCCTTCAATTTCTTCAAATCCGTCCGCCAAAAAAATGTATACTTTCAAATTACTACCTCCGTATTTTACTTTTTCTTTCTTTTCCGCATTCGCTCTGCTATAATCATTATAGCTTAAAATCAGCGGCGAATTCAACTCAAAGCATTGCTCCTTGCATAGTTTTTACAGGTAAAACCGGCTCATCGCCGCTGCAATAAAATTTATGCCGCAAAAATGCGGCGGAATGGAGAATATTTATGGAAATCGAACGAAAATTTCTTGTAGATCTTTCCGATCTTCCGTTTGATCCGAAAGATTATCCGGCCAGAAAGATCGAGCAGGCTTATCTATGTACTGCCCCGGTCGTCCGTATCCGAAGAGATAATGACGATTTTTTCCTTACTTACAAATCAAAAGGAATGATGGTAAGAGAAGAGTACAACCTTCCTCTCACAAAAGAAAGTTACTATCACCTCCTGTTAAAAGCCGACGGAAGGATCATTACGAAAACCCGCTATGTCATCCCTATCGAAAACGGCCTTTTTGTTGAACTGGACA
>ENA-OQCS01000593-OQCS01000593.1-human-gut-metagenome-genome-assembly--contig:-NODE-593-length-20210-cov-3.787532_pt1 | contig 20210 bp, 26 predicted proteins | sample MGYA00242757_ERZ504575 | MGnify/ENA primary metagenome ERZ504575 (study PRJEB26092, sample SAMD00036297) | human gut metagenome | host: Homo sapiens | study: EMG produced TPA metagenomics assembly of... | reverse complement strand
ATTAACATTAACACTTCTTACAAGAAGCGACGGAGTGAAGATGGGTAAAACAATGGCAGGTGCTGTATGGCTTGATCCAGAGAAGACATCTCCATACGATTTCTACCAGTACTGGAGAAATATCGAAGATGTGAAAGTAGAAGAATGCTTATCACTTCTTACATTCCTTCCAATGGAAGAAGTCCGAAGACTGGGAGCCTTAGAAGGAGCAGAGATCAACAAAGCAAAAGAAGTTCTTGCTTATGAAGTTACAAAGATCGTTCATGGAGAAGAAGAAGCGAAGAAAGCTCAGACAGCTGCAAAAGCAATGTTTGTTAGCGGTGGAGCAAACGAAGATGCCCCTACATTTGAATATGAAGCAGATAAATTAGCAGAAGGAATCGATATTCTTACAATGTTAGTAGATTCTAAACTTTGCACAACTCGTTCAGATGCAAGAAGAATGGTACAGCAGGGTGGAGTTTCTGTAAATGGTAAGAAAGTAGATGCAATTGATGCAACATTTGGTAAAGCTGATTTGATGATAAAGATCGTATCTTATTAAAGAAAGGTAAGAAGAAATTCTGCCAGATCAAAGAAAAATAATTAAAAAATAAACAAGTAGGAATCCCGGAGAGTTGATACTCCGGGGTTCTTTTCAATATTCAAAAGGAAAATAAAAAAGATATATTAGAAAGAGAATCAGAAAAAGAAAAGAGGAAGAGAACTTTGAAAACAAAATGCACAAGAGGAATCATATATTTTATCGGTTTGATCGTGCTTGCACTTGGAATTGTATTAAATACAAAACATTGTTAGGAGTATCACCGATTATATCTATTCCATATAATATCTGTCATATCTGGCATTTAAACCTAGGAGCAATAACCTTTGTGTTTTACTGCTTTTGTGTGTTGATAGAGGCAATCTTAAAAGGAAAAGAATTTAAATTATATGAATTATTACAGATTCCAATGAGTCTTGTGACAAGTGTATTTATCAATATTTTTGACCAGTATTTAAATATTGTACCAGATACATTGGGACAGAAACTTCTGGTATTATTTTTTGCAATCGTTGTTACGGGAATCGGTGCAGCAACGATGGTTAATATGAAACTTGTACTAAACCCTGCAGATGCACTTGCAGCGACGATCGGAGATAAACTTGGCAAAGGCATGGGGATTGGCAAAAATGTTTTTGATGGTACTTGTTTTTGTACGTCAGGAATCATTGGACTTGTATTTACAAGACATATCATAGGACTTGGAATTGGAACTGTACTGGCAGTTATTTTTACAGGAAGAGTCATTGCAGTTTATAATTATTTCCTAAAACATCCAATGCAGAATCTTGCAGGAATCACTGCAGAATTATAAGCCAGAGATAATGAAAGCCCTTTATGTTACAAAAAATATGTAGAAAATTGTCGAAATTTATGATGTCTGGATTGTTTGGAGCGTGCCTGTTTATGTATGGAATGCCGATCAGACGAAAAGGCTTATATGGTTTTGTAATCTTTCTGATCGTTTGTATGGCAGGTGTTTTTTGGCTTACGGATGGTAAATTAGAAGCTGTAGAGCAGGCAAGAAAGGATATGGTGCATGGCATTCATGAATTAAGATATAGAAAAGATCAGATTCCAGAAGAATTCAGATGAAATGATGCGTGTAATATCAGAACAGAAAAAATCATTATATTTAAAAGCATACGTAGGTTCCGTATATAAAGATGGAGTCTGGAGGAAAATGCCAGAGGGACAAGATCATTGCAATGGTTTTTGACAACTTCCCGTACAGGAAATCAGATGTTATATGCATCAGCAGCAGTGGAAGCTTTCCGTGCACATGGAATTCCAGCAAGATACGTGGAAGGATACTATCTTGGAGCATCCAAAATCCAAGACAGCAAAAATGGAGAGGTATCTATTACAGGGGAGAATGCTCATGCATGGGTGGAAGTTTATTTTGACGGAGTTGGATGGAAGGCAGTGGACGTAACTCCGGGATATTACTATAATGTGGCAACACTTCAGAAGATGGTAAACACACCAGAACAGATTAAGAAGAATGCAGCAATGATTTTGTTAGGTGCGGTAACAGTGCTCGTAATTGCAGGCTTTATTTTGTTCGTGACCTTAGAAATCCGTTTATGGCTCTTAGAACAGACTCTTAAGAAACAATATGAACAGGCAGATATGGATTAGAAGATCAGAATCTTACAGATGCAGATTTTTGGATTGTTAGGAATCTTTGGAATTGAAACAAAATTTGGATGGAAAACAAAAGAAAAGTTAAAACTGAGGTATCAATTTCAAAAATATTGTATGTAATCTAAGCTAAATTTTGGAATAGTCCAATGCCAAACAAAAAGAACGACGAACTCGTGCAGCCAGTTCATTTTGCTCTAAAATATCTTCAATCAAGAATGCAACGCCATCCTGATCATTAGAAGGAGCAATGACAGAACATACATCTTTCACAGCAGCAGAAGCATTTGCCATAGCAGCAGTGACTCCAAGATCAAGAGATAACATAGAAAGATCATTCCCACTATCACCAACCGCAAGGATTTGTGAAGGAGTGATCTTTTTTGTTTGGGCATAACGAAGTAGAGCTGTTCCTTTCTGTGCATTTACATGCGTGATCTCCAGATCATTTTTGGAAGTTGATACCGCATGTAACTGATCAATCCCATGAATATCATCTTTTAAAGCATTGATCTTATCTTGATCAAAAAATGTAGTAGAGATTTTATAAATTGGTGTTTCACAGCCAAGCAGACTTTCTTTTCCTTCAAAAAAGCGAACTTAGAAACCATCATGCAAAGTCGTGCCAAGTACGGAAATATACTTTACCTTCTTGTTCAACGGCAGGAAACACTTCATTTTTATAATAAGATAATAACGTATTTTTATCAGTGATTGAGGTTTTTCCATATTCCGTTGCAATGTCGGCAAAAGCACCATGCCGTTCAAAAACAGTTAAGATCTGTTTTGCAATACTTTTCGGAAGCGAAGCAATATGAAATCCATTGCCGTGCACATTATAAGTGCAAGCCCCACTGTGGCAGATCATATCACAGGAAAGAGATGCCGCATCAAGTTCTCTTTTTGCAGCGCGATAATCTCTTCCAGTATTTACAATAAAGTGAATTCCATGTTTCTGTAATTTTTTCACCGCATTGATCGTTCGGTCAGATATATATCCTTTGTCATTTAATAAAGTTCCATCCATATCGGATGCAAATAATCGTATCATGTTAAGTACTCCTTTCGTGTGTATAAGATGATAGTAACAGGGAAATACAAAATTTAAATGATATCTATGTTAAATTTCTGCAATGAAAACTATTTAGAAAAAAATCTAAATACCAATTGACTTTCAAGATACATCATGTTATAAAGTAATTAGAAATATTTCTAAATAGCTACGGAAAGGATGAGAGTTATGGGATTTGCAGAGACATTTAAAGCATTATCAGACCCGATACGAAGAGAGATTCTTATGATGTTGCGGGATGGTAGTATGTCCGCTGGAGAGATTGGTTCTCACTTTGGTATGACAGGTGCAACCATTTCTTATCATTTGAAGATTCTTAAAAAAGCAGAGCTGATCTTCGAGAAGAAAGAGAAAAATTATATTTACTACACGTTAAATACATCAGTTGTTGAGGAAGTTATGTTATGGTTGTCAGAATTGAAGGGAGGAAATCATGATGTTAAAGAAGAATAAGAAGTTTTTTATTGCAAGTTGTATTGTAATTTTATTACCAATGTTTGCTGGATTCTTATTATGGGATCAGTTGCCAGCACAGGTGGCAACACATTTTGGAAGAAACGGCGAGGCCGATCGATACAGCAGCAAATTATTTGCAGTAGCAGGAATTTATCTGTTTTTGCTGGCAGTGCATATTTTATGTAGTGTTATCACAGAATTTGATCCTAAGAAAAGGAATGTTGGGTCTAAGATTTATCATCTGATCCTATGTATCTGTCCGGTTGTATCACTTTGGTGTGGGGTAATGATCTATGGAAATGCATTAGGATATAAAGACGTGATCAATTTAAATCTGTGGACGAATGTTTTACTAGGAATAGTTCTGATCGTTGTTGGAAACTATCTTCCAAAGTGCAGACAGAACTATATGATCGGAATCAAACTTCCATGGACATTGGATAATGAAGAAAACTGGGATTACACACATCGAATGGCGGGAAAATGGTGGATCATCGGTGGAGTTTTGACGATTCTGCTTGGATTTCAGAAGTTTGTTGATCCAATTGGAGCAGCAGTAGGGATTATTTTGATCGTTACATTGATTCCTGCGATTGCTTCTTATATTTATTATAAGAAGCATAGAGTTATGTAAAAAAGCATTGTGGTAGATAAAAAGAAATCAGATGTTATAATAAAGTTAATTATCGGACAGAAGGGAGTGATCACATGCAACAAGTAATGCATCTTTTCTTTTACACAAAAAAGAAGTTTCAAATGAAAATAAAAATAATTATGAACCAAATCTATTGACATACAAACAAAAAAATGCTAACTTATAATTACAAACAAAACAAAAATTAGTTACGAACGAAACATTCTGAAAGGAGATACCATGAACAACACAGAACATTTCGGTAAATTAACAGAACGCATGCAGGCATTTCGTGAGGAAGTGCTCGATGCAAAACCATATATTGACGCACAGAGAGCCGTACTGGCAACAGAAGCTTATAAAGAAAACCAGAATCAGCCAAGAGTTATGGTAAGAGCTTTAATGTTACAGAAGATCTTAGAAGGAATGAGCATTTACATTGATGACAAATCCCTGATCGCAGGAAATCAGGCAACAAAGAACAAGAATGCTCCAATCTTCCCAGAATATACCATGGAATTTGTGATGAATGAATTAGATCTCTTTGAGAAACGCGACGGAGATGTTTTCTATATTACAGAAGAGACAAAAGAACAGTTAAGAGAGATTGCACAGTTCTGGGAGAATAACAATCTTCGTGCCAGAGGAGAAGCTTTACTTCCAGAAGAGGTAGATGTCTTTATGGAAACAGGTGTCTTTGGAATGGAAGGAAAATTAAATGCTGGAGATGCCCATCTGGCAGTGAATTACCAGAGAATCTTATCTGATGGATTGAAAGGATATGAAAAAAGAGTAAAAGAATTAAGAGCAGCATTAGATTTCACAGATCCAGAAAGCATTGATAAGAACGTATTTTATAAAGCAGTCTTAACAGTCATTGAAGCCGTTCGTGATTTTGCACAGCGTTACAGCAAACTTGCAAAAGAATTAGCAGACAAAGAAACTGATGCAAAACGCAAAGAAGAATTATTACAGATGAGCAAGATCTGTGCCAAGGTTCCATATGAACCAGCAAATTCCTTTAGGGAAGCTGTACAGTCTGTTTGGTTTATCCAGTTGATCCTTCAGATCGAATCTAACGGACATTCCTTAAGTTATGGACGTTTTGACCAGTATATGTATCCATATTATATGAAAGATATCAATGAAGGAAAGATCACAAAAGAAGATGCATTAGAATTATTAACATGTCTTTGGATCAAGACATTAACGATCAATAAAGTACGTTCCCAGTCACATACATTAAGTTCCGCAGGATCACCAATGTACCAAAACGTAACGATCGGTGGACAGACAACTGATAAGAAAGATGCTGTCAATGAATTAAGTTTTGTAGTATTACAATCTGTTGCACAGACAAGACTGACACAGCCAAACTTGACAGTCCGTTATCATGCCAATATCGACAAACATTTCTTTGATGAATGTATTGAAGTTATGAAACTCGGATTTGGTATGCCAGCATTAAATAACGATGAGATCATCATCCCATCTTTCATCAATTGGGGTGTCAAAGAAGAAGATGCATACAATTATAGTGCGATTGGATGTGTAGAGACAGCTGTTCCAGGTAAATGGGGATATCGTTGTACCGGTATGTCTTATATTAACTTCCCAAGAGTTCTGCTTTGTGCGATGAATGATGGAGTTGACTTAACAAGCGGTAAGAGATTTACCAAAGGATATGGTAAATTTACAGAGATGGAAACATATGAAGATCTCTTAGCAGCATGGGATAAGACCGTCAGAGAAATGACACGTTATAGTGTTATTGTGGAAAATGCAATTGATAAAGCATCTGAGCGAGATGTACCAGACGTTTTATGTTCTGCATTAACAGATGACTGTATTGGAAGAGGAAAAACGATCAAAGAAGGTGGAGCAGTCTATGACTTTATCTCTGGACTTCAGGTTGGTATTGCTAATATGGCAGACTCTCTTGCAGCAATCAAGAAACTTGTATACGAAGAGAAGAAGATCACAAAAGAACAGCTTTGGAATGCAATCTTAGACGATTTCCAGTCAGAAGAGAACAAGAAGATTCAGGAAATGCTCATTAATGACGTTCCAAAATACGGAAATGATGATGACTATGTCGATCAGTTAGTCGTAGAAGCATACGATTCTTACTTAGATGAGATTAAGAAATATCCAAACACACGTTACCACAGAGGACCGATCGGCGGTATTCGTTATGGTGGAACATCATCTATCAGTGCGAACGTTGGACAGGGAATGGGAACCATTGCGACTCCAGATGGAAGAAATGCATTTGAACCATTAGCCGAAGGAAGCAGTCCGGCACATAATGCAGATAAGAATGGTCCAACAGCAGTATTTAAGACGGTTGCGAAACTTCCAACAGAGAAGATCACAGGTGGAGTTTTATTAAACCAGAAGATGACACCACAGATGTTATCAACAGAAGAAAACAAACAGAAATTAGAGATGCTGATCCGTACATTCTTCAACCGTTTACATGGATATCATGTACAGTATAATATTGTATCCAGAGAAACTCTGATCGATGCCCAGAAACATCCAGAGAAACATAAAGACCTGATCGTTCGTGTGGCAGGATACAGTGCATTCTTTAATGTATTATCTAAGAAGACACAGGATGATATCATCGGAAGAACAGAGCAGACATTATAATTTACAAAAATAGAGGAATGGCAGTTGGCTTGAGTAGGGTTAACTGCTGTTTTTCGTGATAGACTAGAAGAAATAATATTCATGAAAGAAACAATTAAAAAAGCCTTGGCAAGAAACTGTTCTGCCAAAGCTTTTTGCGTATATGGAATTTTCAAAAGGTTAGAAAAAGCAATCGATACCTACATCTAAAAAGATCCGCTGATAATCGGTAAGATCCTCAGGATGCAATGCTTTCACATTCTCATAAGAATAAGTCTTTCCGAGTAAATGATACTTGTTTTCTCCGAATTGATGGAAAGGAAGCAGTTGAACCTTCTTCGCTCCAACCTGATTTAATAAAGCAGCGATTCCTTTTGCATCATCCAAAGAATCATTGAAATCAGGAATCACAGGGATTCGAGGAAGAACTTCAATTCCTTGAGAGATCGCCCATGCTAAATTCTCAATGATCAGTTCGTTATGGACATGGGTTCCTTCATAATGCTCATCACTGTCATAGTGCTTTACGTCAAACAAAAGCAAGTCAAACATCGGAGCCAATTCTCTAAAAATCTCTTTCTTGATATATCCAGTTGTCTCAATCGCAGTATGAATCTTATGTTCTTTTAATTTTGCAAGTAAAGCCTTTACAAAATCTGGTTGAACCATTCCTTCACCGCCAGAGATTGTTACACCGCCTCCAGATTCCTCATAAAAATCAATATCCTGAAGACAGACTTTGACAACTTCATCTACATCTTTTGCTTCTCCTTCATAACTTAAGGCCTTTGCAGGACAGTTTTTACACATTGAAGACATCCAGCGCATTTTGATGAATCAATACCTACATAACTGTCATCTCCCATAGAAATTGCCTGGTTTGGACAGACATGGGTGCAAGTACCGCAATGAGCACATTTTTCTTTATCATATAAAATTTGGACTTGGCTCAACTGTGATTCCGGATTTGCACACCATTTACAACGCAGTGGACAACCTTTTAGGAAAACTGTTGTACGGATTCCTGGTCCATCGTGAATGCTGAATTTCTGTATATTAAAAACAATACCATTTGTTTGCATGGATAATATTTCTCCTTTCTGATTCTTTTGTATATCTTATCACACAACTTACGAAAAGTAAATAATATACTTACAAATGAAAGTTAAAAAACATTAAACGAAAATAATTGTTGACATATTCGAAAATTATGGTAAGATAGAAGTATCAAAAAACGAAACACGTAATAAGACTTAGGAGGAGTTTAATCATGGAATTTATCTTAGATACAGTAGATCTTGAAGAGATCAAAGACGGTGTAGACCACATGCCAATCGTTGGAGTAACAAGCAACCCATCCATCGTTAAGAAAACATCACCAGAAGATTTCTTTGGACATATGAGAAAGGTTCGTGAGATCATCGGGAAAGGAAGAAGCCTTCATGTACAGGTAATTTCTTTAGATGCAGAAACAATCGTTAAAGAAGCACACAGAATCTTAGAAGAGATTGATGATCAGGTATATATCAAAGTTCCTGTATCCTATGAAGGATTAAAAGCGATCAAGATCTTAAAATCAGAAGGTGTTAACGTAACAGCAACAGCAGTTTATGATCTAATGCAGGCATATTTTGCATTAGCAGCAGGAGCTAACTATATCGCACCATATGTAAATCGTATCGGAAATCTCGGGGCAGATCCTATGGAACTGATCAGCAATCTTCAGGACCGTATCGAAGATGATGGATATGATTGTAAGATCGTTGCAGCATCATTTAAAGGCGTTGAACAGGTGAAGAACGCATTTAACTATGGAGCAGAAGCAATCACAGCACCATATGCAGTATTAAAACAGGTATTTGCAAATCCTAATATTGACAAAGCAGTGACAGACTTCAACAATGACTGGTATGCAGTTTATGGAGAAGGTAAAGGAATCTGTGACCTTTAATTAAAAATATGCTATTATATGAATAGTGCAGAGGGATAAAGAGCCGCAAGACGGCTCTTTCCTAATATTATGAAGAAAGGGAAGTTTCATGACAGACAGACAAACAAAGATTCTTGAAATCGTAAATCAAAAAAAGAAAGTAGAAGTGGTAACTTTGTCACAGATGCTGGAGGTATCACAGGTCACGATCAGAAAAGATCTTGATGCTTTGGAAGAACTGAATTTTCTGACAAGAGAACATGGATATGCGACAATGAAGAATATGTCAGACATCAGCAATCGTATGGCTTTTGTTATGAAACAAAGCAGCGTATCGCAGAAAAAGCAAGTGAGATCATATCTGATGGGGAAACGATCATGGTAGAGTCGGGGTCAAGTTGTGCATTGCTTGTAAAATACCTTTCAGAGACTAAGAAAGATATTACAGTTATCACGAATTCATCCTATATTGCCCGATTTATCAGAGAAACAGAGGGCGGTGTTACAAAGGTCATCGTTCTTGGAGGAGAATATCAGAAGGAAGCAGAAGTTATGGTGGGACCATTGGTGAAAACTTGTGCAGAAGCTTTTACGTAGATAAACTATTTATGGGAACGGATGGGTATATCCCTGGCATCGGATTCACAAGCGGAGATATGTTAAGGGCCGAAGCTGCCAAGAGTATGGCGGATTCTACAAGGAATTCTATTATTTTAACAGATTCCAGCAAGTTTTCAGAACATGGAGTTGTCATGCAGTGTAGACTCAAAGATATTAATATGGTATTTACGGACGATCAAGTGCCATTAGAAGCTAAAGATGCGATGGAACAAAATGGGATTATCGTAGAAACAGTACCTAGATAAGAAAGAAATGATAATAGAAAACTGTCATATGAATGGAAGAAAAATTCGTATGGCAGTTTTCGTTTTCACAGTAAAAACACTGCTGTTAATATGTACAAAAATAAATACATAAGATATAATAAAGTTGTAATTTAATAATTAAAACAAAAGGAGGCAGTGGATGAGAACAAGAAAGATGATGTTGTATGCAGGCATGATCGCATCTCTGACAATGGGGATTTTTATAAGCGGAGCAGGTCAGCAGAAAGTGGAAGCGAAAACTAAAGTAACATACACGCTTAAGAAGGGAACATTGACAATCAAAGGAAAAGGTGCAATGCCTACGAAGATGAAATTTCGAAGGAACAAGAAGATCAAGAAAGTTATCATTAAAAAAGGCGTGACATCTGTTTCATATGAAGCGTTTGCATTATGTAAGAATTTGAATTCTGTGACAATTCCATCAACAGTAAAAACGATAGGAATTCGAAGCTTCTATGGAACAAAGATTTCTAAAATAACGGTTCCATCAAAGACAAAGACGATCGGGCAGGGGGCATTTGGAAGTTGTAAAAGTTTAAAGACGATCGTTATGCCAGGAGATTTTAAATTAAAGCTCGAAGAGGATACTGATGATAAGTTATGGTATGTTGCAAGTGATCAGTCAGCAGTTGATACCATAACATTTAATACAAAATTAAAATTGGAAAATGTATCATATCTGTCAGCAAATAATCTGGTAGTTGCAAAGAATGATCCATCATATCAGAGTATCGAGGGTGTAATCTATACAAAAGATGGAAAAGGAATTGTAAGAGTACCTCAAAAGAGAACAGAGCTTAAGATCAAAGAAGGATGTACAGAGTTTAATATGCAATCTGTATTATATAATTCCACAGATTCTGAAGGAGATGAGTTCAACAATTGTTCTAAATTAAAGAAGATTGTAATTCCATCATCTGTAAAGAGTATTAATAAAATAAAATATAAAACGGATCGAGCGGATGCGTGTGATATGCACGTTGATACCATTGAAATTGCTCCAAAAGATTTTGATGCGAACAGCCTTTACGCATTAGGAAGTTCTCTTGGGAAGAATATCACGATTGAATCATTAATGAAATTACTTCCAGATCAGATTACATACAAAGATCATATGTATATTACAAAAGATCACGGTTTATTAAAATATGACGGAAAAGATGCAAATGTTGAAATTCCAGAAGAAATCACATGGATCGCACCAGAAGCATTTTATAGAAATGAAACATTAAAGAATGTCAAACTTCCATCTAAGATCACTACGATCGAAGAAAATACATTTTATGGATGTAGTGAATTGGAAGCCGTGGTAATTCCAGATCAGGTAACCATGATCGGCAAATCAGCATTTGATGAATGTACGGTATTAAAATCCGTAACATTTGGAAAATCATTAAAAGTGATCAAAGATCAGGCATTTGCTTCAGTAAATATCAGAAACTTTACAATCCCATCAGGAATTCAAAAGATAGAGACAGGTGCTTTTGCTGGAATCAACCAGATTGGGACGGTTACATTTGAGGGAAGTACAAAGTATGTTGCAACGGATGCATTTATGAATTCCACAGGAATAAAACTTGTATATAAGAAAGGAATCAAGGAAGCGCAAACAGAATTATCTTATGACTATATTATAGCCAGAAAGAATGGAAATAATAAAGTTCGTACAACGTGGCAGCCAGTATCAGGAGCCAATGGTTATCAGTTAAAATTCAGTATGGACAAGAAATTTAAAAAAGTATTGAAAACAGTAACGGTTAAGAAAAATGTGACAAATGCTACAACATATGTAAAGAATAAGAAGAAAAACCTCTATATTAAAGTTCGTCCATATCAGATAATTAATAAGAAGAATGTTTACGGAAGATGGTCTTATCTGCAGTTATAGTAAGAAAAATGAAAAGAAGTATTTAAACAAAGAAGCGCTAGATTGGTATTTTGCCAAAACTAGCGTTTCTTTTTGTGAAGATTATCTATGCATGATGAGAAATTTAAATCAAATTGATTTAGAATATGCTCACTGTAGGAATCGGTCTGGTTGATGTGGGAAAAAGCAGATTGAACTTTTTTGAATTCTTTGGCAGGAGCAGTCTTAAAGCATGCGATTAAAAAGAATAAAAACAAAATAGAAAAGCCAATTCTTAATTTTAAAAAAGACCAATATGTTGGTGATTGGTTTTCTTGCTCATTTATATAGGAAGAAAAATCATTACCAGAATTTAATTTTCGATATGTATCATTGAGTCGAGTTTGTTCTATATGAAAATCCGTATTTTTATGCATGAAAAGTACCTCCTTTTGTACATTCTATTCAGAGAAGAAAAAAACTGAACAAATTTCAAAAAAATTGAAAGAAAAGGTTGACATTAAAATGCGAAAGTGCTACTTTAAATATAGATGTTAGCACTCGATATAAATGAGTGCTAATAACAGGAGGCGAAGATATGGAGTTAAATGATCGTAAGAAGTTAATATTGAAAGCGATTATCGCCAATTACCTTGAAACTGGTGAGCCGGTAGGATCAAGAACCATTGCCAAACATCCTGAGTTGAATTTAAGCTCAGCAACGATCCGTAATGAGATGGCAGATCTGGAAGATATGGGATATATCTTACAGCCTCATACATCCGCAGGAAGAATTCCTTCCGACACAGGTTATCGTTTTTATGTAGATCAGCTGATGACGGAACGTGACAGCGAACACGAAGAGAAACAGGCATTGATTCAGAGAGTTGATAAGATGGAAGTCTTATTAAAACAGGTTGCCAATGCATTGGCAAACAGCACGAATTATGCAACGATGGTTTCTTCCCCACATTATCAGAATGTAACACTGAAATTTGTTCAGCTGTCTCAGGTGGATCACGAACATCTGCTTGCAGTGATCGTTACACAAGGCAATATCGTAAAGAACAAGATGATCCAGGTAGAAGAACCGCTTTCGAATGAAGATGTTCTGAAATTGAATGTATTGTTGAATACATTTTTACAAGGATTATCATTACAAGATATCAACTTGCACTGATCCAGACGATGAGAGAGCAGGCAGGGATCAGACAGGATGTGTTAGAACGGATTCTTGAAGAGATTGCCAAAGCGATCCATGATGCAGATCATATGGAAATCTACACAGGAGGAGCGACCAATATCTTAAAATATCCGGAGCTTGGGAATCCGGATACGGCAACAGAACTTCTTGATACATTAGTTGAGAAGAAGGCACTGACGAAACTGGTTGATTCAACTTTGGAATCAGATTCTGATAATCATACAGGAATCCAGGTTTATATCGGAGAAGAATCTCCGGTTAAGAATATGAAGGACTGTAGTATCGTAACTGCAACATATGAGCTTGCAGAAGGAGGTACAGGTACCGTTGGTATCATCGGACCGAAGAGAATGGATTACAAGAAAGTTGTTAAGACTTTAAAGAACCTCACTGAAGAATTAGATGATATTTTTAAAGACAAATCTTAAGAAAGGAAGTGATGTGATGAGTAAGAAAAACGAAAACATCAACGAAGAAGTAAAGAACGCAGAAGAGACTGCTGAAGATATAAAAGATACAGAAACAAAAGAGGAAGCTTCCAAAGAAACAGAAGAGACAAAGGAAGCAGCCGCTGATGACAAGATTGCAGAATTAGAAGCGTCCGTAGCTGACTGGAAAGACAAATATCAGAGACTGATGGCCGAATTTGAGAACGCAAGAAAGCGTACAGCAAAGGAAGCTACACAGCGTTATGATATGGGAGCAATGGGAGTTTTAGAAAAACTTCTTCCAGTTATTGATAACTTTGAGAGAGGCTTAGAAGCCGTATCCGAAGAAGAGAAAGACTCCGCATTCGTTAAAGGAATCGAACAGATCTATAAACAGTTTGTCGCTGTAATGGAAGATGTGGGAGTAACACCAATGGATGCGCAAGGAAAAGAATTCGATGCAAATCTTCATAACGCAGTGATGCATGTCGAAGATGATGAGTTCGGTGAGAACATCGTTGCAGAAGAATTACAGAAAGGTTACATGTACAAAGAAAATGTACTGCGCCATAGTATGGTAAAAGTAGCTAACTAATATTTATATTATATATAGAATAAGAAGAAATCTTAGGAGGACATAGATCATGGGTAAAATTATTGGTATTGACTTAGGAACAACAAACAGTTGTGTAGCAGTTATGGAAGGTGGAAAACCAACCGTTATTACAAATGCAGAAGGTATGAGAACAACACCATCTGTAGTAGCATTTACAAAGACAGGAGAACGTGTGATCGGTGAACCTGCAAAACGTCAGGCAGTTACAAACGCTGAGAAGACAATCGCTTCTATCAAACGTCATATGGGAACAGATTACAAAGTTCAGATCGATGACAAAGCATACTCTCCACAGGAAATTTCAGCAATGATCTTACAGAAATTAAAATCAGATGCTGAAAACTACTTAGGAGAGAAAGTAACAGAAGCAGTTATCACTGTTCCAGCTTACTTTAATGATGCTCAGCGTCAGGCAACAAAAGATGCTGGTAAGATTGCAGGACTTGATGTAAAACGTATCATCAACGAGCCAACAGCAGCAGCGTTATCTTATGGACTTGATAACGAAGAAGAACAGAAAATCATGGTATATGACTTAGGTGGTGGTACATTCGACGTATCTATCATCGAGATCGGTGATGGTGTCATCGAAGTATTATCAACAGCAGGAGATAACAAATTAGGTGGAGATGACTTTGATAACGTTATCACACAGTATATGTTAGATGAATTCAAGAAACAGGAAGGTGTTGACTTATCAACAGATAAGATGGCAATGCAGAGATTAAAAGAAGCAGCAGAGAAAGCTAAGAAAGAATTATCTTCTGCAACAACAACAAACATCAACCTGCCATTCATCACAGCAACAGCTGAAGGACCAAAACATTTTGATATGAACCTTACAAGAGCGAAATTCGATGAATTAACAGCTCATTTAGTAGAGAGAACAGCAGGACCTGTAAACTCTGCATTAAACGATGCTGGAATGACAGCTTCTGAATTAAGCAAAGTATTATTAGTTGGTGGTTCTACACGTATCCCAGCCGTACAGGACAAAGTACAGCAGTTAACAGGAAAAGAACCATTCAAAGGAATCAACCCAGACGAATGTGTAGCAATCGGAGCTTCTGTTCAGGGTGGTAAATTAGCAGGAGACGCTGGTGCCGGCGATATCCTTCTTCTGGATGTTACACCATTATCACTGTCTATCGAGACAATGGGTGGAGTTGCAACACGTCTGATCGAAAGAAATACAACAATCCCTACAAAGAAGAGCCAGATCTTCTCAACAGCAGAAGATAATCAGAGTGCTGTAGATATCAACGTTGTACAGGGTGAGAGACAGTTCGCAAAAGATAACAAATCTTTAGGAAGATTCAGATTAGATGGTATCGCACCTGCAAGACGTGGAGTACCTCAGATCGAAGTAACATTCGACATTGATGCAAATGGTATCGTAAATGTATCTGCAAAAGACCTTGGAACAGGAAAAGAACAGCACATTACGATCACAGCTGGATCTAACATGTCTGATGAAGATATCGATAAAGCTGTAAAAGAAGCTGCTGAATTCGAAGCTGCAGATAAGAAACGTAAAGAAGCGATCGATGCAAGAAACGAAGCTGATTCTATCGTATTCCAGACAGAGAAAGCCTTAGAAGAAGCAGGAGATAAAGTAGATCCTACAGAAAAAGCAGCTGTAGAAGCTGACTTAAAAGATTTAAAAGATCTTGTAGAAGCTACAAAAGATCAGGATATGACAGATGCTCAGGTTGAAGATCTGAAAGCTAAGAAAGATAAACTGATGACAAGTGCTCAGAATTTATTTACAAAGATGTATGAAGCAGCAGCACAGGCTCAGCAGGGAGCTCAGGGAGCAGCAGATGCAGGAGCAAACCAGGGAGCAGCAAACGATGATGTTGTAGATGGTGACTACAAAGAAGTATAATTTTAAAGAGAAGGTAGACTAAAAATGGCGGAAAAAAGAGATTATTATGAAGTGCTAGGCATTGACCGTAATGCTTCAGCATCAGAAATAAAGAAAGCCTACCGAAAACTCGCCAAGAAATATCATCCAGATACGAATCCTGGAGATAAAGAGGCAGAAGCCAAATTTAAAGAAGTAACAGAAGCTTATGAGATATTAAGCGACTCTGAAAAGAAAGCGCAGTATGACCAGTATGGTCATGCTGCCTTTGAGCAGGGTGCTGGCGGATTTAATGGCGGCGGATTTGGCGGTTTTGATTTCGGTGGTGATATGGGAGATATCTTTGGTGATATTTTCGGAGGTATGTTCGGTGGAGGAAGCCGTGGCGGAGCAAGACAGGCTAATCGTCCGACACAGGGATCACATATTCGTGCAAGAATCCACGTAACATTTGAAGAAGCAGTCTTTGGTACATCAAAGAAAATAGAAATTACATTAAAAGATGAATGTACAACATGTCACGGAACCGGTGCAAAACCAGGTACAAGTCCAGAAACATGTCCAAAATGTCAGGGACGTGGTCAGGTTGTATTTACACAGCAGTCTATGTTTGGAACGGTGCAGAATGTTCAGACATGTCCAGATTGTCATGGAACAGGTAAGATCATTCGTGATAAGTGTCCAGATTGTCATGGAACAGGTTATGTAAGCAATCGTAAGACGATCGAAGTGACAGTACCAGCAGGTATTGACAACGGACAGAGTATCCGTATCCGTGGAAAAGGAGAACCAGGTACAAATGGAGGCCCAAGAGGAGATCTGTTAGTAGAAGTGATCGTAGAAAGACATCCAAAATTCCAGCGTCAGGATACAACGATCTATTCAACAGAGCCAATTTCCTTTACACAGGCAGCACTTGGTGGTAAGATCCAGATTCCTACAGTCGATGGACCATACGAATACACGATCAAACCAGGAACACAGACAGACACCAGAATCCGCTTAAAAGGAAAAGGTGTGCCAATGGTACGTAATAAGAATGTACGAGGAGACCACTATGTAACACTTGTCGTTCAGGTACCAGAACACTTAAACGGAGAGCAAAGAGCAGCTCTTCAGAAATTCCAGGAAGCTATGGGTGAAGTTCCAAAGAAGGAAGAAGCTCATAAAGAACATAAAGGTTTCTTTGGGAAACATAAAAAGTAATTTGAATGATAATCGTTCAATGTATATGATAAATAATAAGGATCTCCCGACCATTAGAATTCGGCATGTCATTTTGACAGAATTCTAATGTCGGAGATCCTTATTATTATTTATCATATACATGGACGGCTATTCAAACCACCACAGGTGTGTATGTTAAAGGTTATTGGTGTACAATTTATTGATTCATATTATCACTAAAATATAAGTTCAATATTGAAAAATAAACATAATCATGATATTGTATAAATATAAACACAGAGAAGGAGGATCAATGGATGGCAATTGAATATTTAACGGGATTAAATGCGATTGTAATGAAAGCTATTTGGAATATTGAAAAGAGGCAGGGCAGAGTAATAATACAGGATTTGGTGGAAGAAATAAAAAGGAATACAGGGAAAGAATATCATAGGAATAGTGTTTCGACTTATTTGAGAAGATTGGAGAAGAAAGATTTCATAGAGACAAAGAAAGAAGGAAGAAGAAGTTTTATTTGTTCGAAAGTCGATGAATCAGATTATCATAAAGTGCAGTTTGAGCAGATGAAAAAAGTATGGTTTGATGATTCATGGGATGAATTTTCAGTAGCTCTTTCTGATGTAGTAAAACAAGAGGAGAATGATAAATTACGGAGGTTGATCGATGATCTGGATGATTCAGCAGATTAGCATTTATATATTGTGCTATTTATTTATCTGTCTTCTCATAGGAAGTATATTGTTTCTTATATGGAAGATTCTATGTAAAAAGATGGAGGAGAAAGGATTTGTCAGGCTGAATTATGGATTGTTAAAGATTGTAATCTTGTTTTTTTTGATTCCTTTTCCAATTGTAATCTTAAGGACGGTTCTTTGGGATGGAATTACCTTTTTGGTAAATGATAGGATAGGAAATTTTGCAATATGTATGGTAGGGATATGGGGAATAGGATTTGGAATCAGCATATGGAAAAGCAAACGTAAGGAGAGGGTATTTTTAGATATATGTCAGTCAGGAAAAACATGTAGAGAATGGATTTCAAAGCAAGCGCTAGAATTAATGGAAAATTGAGATTCATAATTCTGTAAGTGTTGAATACAACCCATTTGTACAGACACCGATGGTATATGGAATAAGGAATCCAAAAGTTTTACTTCCGACAGAAGAATATACCACAGACCAGCTAAAGATTATTTTATTGCATGAGCTGACACATATAAAACATAAGGATATCTTTTGGAAACTATTATGTAGAATGATTTTACTGATCTACTGGTTTTATCCATTAAAACGTCAAATATTTAAAGCAGTGAATGAATGGAGTGAAGTCTATTGCGATTTCAGTGTGATCAATGAGACGGGAAGCAAGAAGGGATATTTTAAGACAATCTATGATATTATGATTCATCAATTTCAGTTCCAGGAATATATCTGTGCAGGAATTGGGGAATGTAACTTGGAACGAAGAATATTAATCGCAAAGAATATTAAGAGAATGAATACGGAGAAATGGATCATAGGTTTTATTTTGAGCATGTGTTTTACACTATTTGGGGGAATCAGTGTTGTTACTGCAATGGAATCAATGCAATTTGGGTATAGAATTTTAGATAGAAATACAACAGAAGAAATTGTGGTAGATGGTACACCAGAAATAATGAATTTAAAATTACACGATAGAGATAATAATGAATTTGAAATTTCAAGAATTAAATATTTACAGAGTAGTGATGCTATTTATAATATAGATAAAATAGAGGCTAAGGAACGCTAGAAACAAAATGGATATATTTAAGAAAAGGACAGAAGTATTTTTCAAAATGTATGCTTATGATACAACAAATGAATCTACAAAAAATAGAAAATTGCGTGCAGGAATTATTGACTATTCAAAACATATAAAATATGTTGAGAACAACGAAGAAATTGCTTATATATTTAAAATTCCCAAAAACGGAAAGTATCGATGTTATGTTTATAAATTGTAGTGATTTTAAAACGCAATTATTAGGAGAAATTGAAATTTTAAATGATTAGGAGAAAATGAAAAAATTTTTTATAGTATTATAACAATGTTTTTGAGTTTTAATATGATGAATCCTACTTTTGTAAAAGCATCTGAAAAAAGAGAAATTAAAAGTAATAAAAATATTATAATTATGGTGGATCAAAATTCTGAAAAAAGGGCTATTATACCAACTCAGATAAGTAAAACTATAAAAATGATTCTCAAGAGAATAATTTTTCAAAAGAATGTGATGTAGAATTGACGGTTCCAATTTCGGATATAGTTACTTATGACGATATGGAGAAAACAGCAACGAAACGAATGGTAAAAATTAAAGGCAAAATAGTTTATGAACCAAAAGGGAAGGGATTAATTAAAATAACAAAATGTTCTGGAAGTTGGAAACCATCATCAAAATCTATATATATGACGGAAAGAGAATGGTGCTTCATGGGGGAAGAGGGCAGCATATGAAGAAAAAACCAAAAAAAGATTCGTTTAGCTATAATACTGACTGGAAGGCTGCAGATCTTGTTTCATCAACAGATATTTTAGGAACAGCAATGATTATGGCAGCAGTAGCAAGAGTATCAGGTATGACAGCAAAAACAACAGTACAAATGGTAATGAAGGTAGATGATGTAAAGTAAAAAAGGTGATCATTATGAAGAATTTTAAAAATATTATATGTGGATTTATTCTTCCGATATTGCTATTGATTGTCCTTCCATACATTGGGTTTTGGCTATATAATCAAAATTATATTCATAATTATATTGAACGGTCTATAATGAATGGAAAATATATGCAAGAAATATTCGTCCGTTTAGTGTGGGGGATTTTGATTGGAATATATATGTTATGGTTAAATAAATCTTCAACTTTTATGGCAATATGTTCGACAGCAGTTATAATCATAATATTAGTTTGTAGTGTTTTGTTATTTATGATGGAAAATATACTGGTAAATAATGATATATTATTTATTTGGTCAGTTCTTCCTGGAATATTGATAGGTATTTGGATTTATAAAATCAAACAAAAGTAAGACAATGGCTTTATATTACCCAAATAGGAATCCTGTAATCATCAACATACACACCTAGCAGTGGTTTCGATTACTGAAACTATAGACTATTATAAAAAGTTATAATAGTCTATAGTAAATATTATGAATTTTAGCTAAGGAGGAACAAACTATGGAACATATTATAGTTTTATTTATATTAGCATTATGCTTTTTTTCATTTTT
>ENA-OQCS01000592-OQCS01000592.1-human-gut-metagenome-genome-assembly--contig:-NODE-592-length-20218-cov-2.196257_pt1 | contig 20218 bp, 34 predicted proteins | sample MGYA00242757_ERZ504575 | MGnify/ENA primary metagenome ERZ504575 (study PRJEB26092, sample SAMD00036297) | human gut metagenome | host: Homo sapiens | study: EMG produced TPA metagenomics assembly of... | reverse complement strand
CACAATCATAAACTGCTCTCATTCTTCACCATCCTGAGACATATCCTTCCAGGATCAGGGCATCTCCGTCTCCCTCTTCCACATCGGTTACCAGGATGTAATTGTGTCCACCGATCCTGGTCTGTTCCAGTACATAAAATTCTACAGGTTCTTCGCTCCGGGCGAAATGTGATCTTTTCCAATTTACTCATTCTGATTCCTTTTTCTTCTCATTGTTCCTGCGATCCAGATATCCCTGCAGGATCAGGGTTGCTGCGATCATATCCACGTAATCCTTGCGGTTCTCGCGACGGATCCCCGCTTCCATCATTGCCTTGTCCGCAGCTACGGTAGTCAGTCTCTCATCCCAGAAGTACACGGGCAGACCGGTCCTGCGTTCCAGCTTCTCCTTGACTCTTTGGTCAGTTCCACGCGGCACCCTCGGTATCGTTCATGTTCTTGGGAAGTCCCAGCACAATCTCGTCCACTTCGTTCTCGACGATCAGTTCCTCGATCCGGGCCAGCGTCTGTCGTAATTTATTTTCTTCTTTGCGGCGAATGATCTCTACTCCCTGCGCAGTTAAGAGCAGACTGTCGCTGATTGCCACGCCCACGGTACGTGAGCCGAAATCCAAACCCATGATACGCATGTGGGTCCTCCTGATAGTTGTGATTATTTCCAGTGTTTGGTCCTGATATACTCCGTGAGCAGTTCTTCTACCAATTCATCCCGCTCCACCTTCATGATCAGGCTGCGGGCATTCTTATGGCTGGTAATATAAGTGGGGTCTCCACTCATAATATAACCAACGATCTGATTCACAGGGTTATATCCCTTCTCTGTCAGTGCCTCATATACGGTAGAGAGCACCAGCTTTACGCCGGTCTCAGGTTCTGTCTCTACCTTGAAGTATTGTGTATTTCCTAAGTCCTGCATACGATCCTCTTTTTCTGCCATAGGGCAAATCTTTCCGTTATGCCTTATATTACCGCATTTACTTTGAAAATTCAAGGGGTGATAACAACAGAATCTCATCATTTACAAATCCTTCCACCGTGCCGTGCACTACGGTATTGGTCACCGCTTTTTCGCCGTTCTCTGCCAGGGGAACCGCTACCTTCACATAATCTCTTGTATGTCCCAGTAGATATTCCACTCCGTCCAGCTCCTTTATCTCCTCCAGCAGCACCTCCGCTTCCCTGCCCAGATAATGCGCCCGGAATCGCTTCGACTGCTCTTTCTCCATAGCCAGAAGTTCTCCGCTTCTTGTGGTTTTCACGGGATCAGGCACCTGGTGAGACATCACGGCCGCTCTGGTACCTGCCCGCTTGGAATACTTGAAAATATGCATCTCGAAGAATTGAATCCTGTCTAAAAATTCCTTTGTCTGCGTAAACTCTTCCTCGGTCTCCCCGGGGAATCCAACGATGACATCCGTAGTAATGGCCGGATGATCAAACACCTTGCGGAGCAGTGCTACGCTTTCCGCATATTCTTCGGAAGTGTACTTACGGTTCATACGGCGCAGTGTCGCATCACAGCCGCTCTGTAAGGACAGATGAAAATGGGGACACAGCTTCGGCAGTGCCGCCATTCTTGCTGCGGTCTCCTCTGTGACGATGCGGGGTTCCAGGGAACCGATGCGGATCCTCTCGATTCCTTCAATGTCGTGGATCCGTTCCAGCAGATCGATCAGCTTGCTGCTGCCGGAATAATCTCTTCTTTCCTCGTCTTCTTTTAATACGGAGACACTTTCTCCCCGCTTCCAGGCTTCCTCGTCGAAATCAATGCCGTAGGAGCTGATATGGATACCTGTCAGTACGATCTCCCGGTAACCGTTCTTCGCCATGCCAGTGATCTCCCGGATGATATCTTCCGCCCTGCGGCTGCGGACTCTGCCTCTGGCATAGGGGATGACACAGTAAGAGCAGAACTGATTGCATCCGTCCTGAATTTTAATATAGGCACGAGTGTGCTCCGCCGTCTGTTTCAGAGTCATTTCTTCGTATTCTGCGGTATGGTTAATATCTATGACAGTAGTGTCATGCAGAGTCTTGTCCACACCATGTCCGGCATTTTCTGCATTCTCCGCCACCGCATCTTCCTGTTCCAGATCCCGTAAATATTCCTCCAGAATGGATGCCAGATCCTTCTTGCGGTTGTTGCCGATCGCCAGATCAATGCAGGGATCCTGCTCCACATCTTCCCTTCCGGTCTGCACATAGCAACCCACTGCCACTACCAGTGCCGCCGGATTTTTCTGCTTCGCACGATGAAGCATCTGTCGGCTTTTCCGGTCTGCAATATTGGTAACTGTGCAGGTATTTACAATGTAAATATCCGCGATTTCATCAAATGGTACAATAGTATAACCTTTTTCTTGTAACATTTGTTGCATTACTTCTATTTCATAGGAATTAACCTTACATCCAAGGTTGTGTAATGCTACACTTTTCATAGGATTCCTCACTTTTTTTGTATTGTTTTCGTCTTGACTTTTGGTCGTTCAGCATTAATATGAAGTCAGAAGGTATGACACACATTAAGGAGGTAGTCAACATGAAGACAGTTCAGATTTCTTTAAATTCTATTGATAAGGTAAAATCTTTCGTAAACGATATTACTAAGTTCGATTATGATTTCGATCTTGTATCCGGCAGATACGTAATTGATGCAAAGTCCATCATGGGTATCTTCAGTCTGGATCTTTCCAAGCCTATCGACCTGAACATCCATGCAGAGGATGGCGCTGATGAGGTTCTGGAAGTATTAAAGCCTTATCTGGTATAAGTTACCGATTCGGAAGTCCGAATACATAGTAAAACAGAGAACACCTTGAGAGACGCAATCCTCTTGAGGTGTTTTTTATATGCCATTCCAAAAAGTAACTATTCAGTACCTCTGTTTCCCCGGTTCTGAATAGTTACTCTGCATTCGCACTTATGCTTCCGCAATGATCAGTTCTTTGGTCTCTAATGCGGTCTTCACCAGTTCGTCGATCTTCTCATCCAGATTGTGCTCATGTCTGCGGATCACCTTTACATTCGGCTTCGTCACGGGATGTTTTGCACGAAGATAGTACAACAATCTTCATAGGGCAGAATGGAAGTCTCGTAAGTGCCGATCTTCTCGGATACTTCTACGATCTCCTGCTTGTCAAATCCGATCAGAGGACGGTATACCGGTAGTTCACATACTTCATTGGTAGCGATCAGGGAATTCATAGTCTGGGATGCCACCTGTCCGATGCTCTCACCGGTGATCAGGCCCAGGCACTCGGTCTCTTTCGCGATCTGTTCCGCGATCCGCATCATATAACGGCGCATGATGATGGTCAGTTCCTCATGCGGACATTTCTCATAGATATATAACTGAATATCGGTAAAGTTGATCACATGCAGGTAGATCGGTCCGGTGTAACGGGCAACGATCTTCGCCAGGTCTACTACCTTCTGTTTTGCACGTTCGCTGGTGTAAGGCGGCGCATGGAAATATACCGCATCAATCTTGACGCCTCTCTTGGCGATCATATAGCCTGCCACAGGAGAATCAATACCGCCGGACAATAACAGCATACCTTTGCCGCCGGTACCTACGGGCATTCCTCCGGGGCCGGGAAGGATTACGGAATAAATATAGATTTCTTCACGGATCTCGATGTTCAGCATAATGTCGGGATGATGTACATCCACCTTCATGCCCGGATATGCCTTCAGTAATGCTTCGCCCATATCCATATTGATAGTCATGGAATCCTTGGGATAATTTTTTCTGGCACGTCTCGCTGCCACCTTGAACGTCTGGTTACAGTCCGGATATACCTTTGCAATGTAGTCGATCACGGTCTCACACAGCTTCTCGAAGCCCTCATCCTGTACGTGCACCACCGGACAGATCCCGGAAATGCCGAAGACTCTCTGCAGGTGCGCTACCACTTCATCATAGTCGAATTCCGACTCTGCATCCACGAAGATACGTCCCTGCGTCTTGTGCACCAGGAATTCTCCTTCACATTTTTTCAGTGCGTATTTGATCTGGCGTACCAGAGCATCCTCGAACAAATAACGGTTTTTTCCCTTAATGCCGATCTCGGCATATTTTATCAAAAATGATGTAAACACGTTCTTTTCCTTTCTTGTTTTATCTACGGCTGTATCTGCGTAACATAGGTACTATATTGTACAATGCCCGTAAGCATACGTCAATCTCTTCTTCCGTGGTAAATACGGAAAAGCTGAATCTTATGGTGGAATCCAGCAGGGATTTGTCGACACCGATGGCTTTCAGTGTAGCGGAAGGCTGCGGTTTGTGTGCGGAGCAGGCACTTCCCGCCGATACATAGATTCCCTTGTCCTCCAGTGCATGCAGGAGCACTTCACTTCTGACGCCGGCAAAAGATACGCTGACAATGTGTGCCGCCGTTCCCTCACCGTACGGTGCATCCGGCAGAAGTCCGTTGACCGTCACCTGATCCAGTTCTCTTACGCCCTCGATAAATCGTCTCTTGCAGGCACAAAGTCTCGCATGATCTTCATCGAAACGACTGTACAACATTTCCGCTGCTTTTGCCAGTCCTGCAATCCCCGGTACATTTTCCGTACCGGAACGAAGATTCTGCTGCTGTCCGCCCCCGAATACAATGGGTTGGATCTTGACCTTGTCTCCCACATATAAAAGTCCGACACCCTTCGGTCCATGGATCTTGTGTCCGCTGACCGACAATAGGTCGATGTGCATCTTTTTCGGATAGATCCTGGATTTGCCGAATCCCTGTACCGCATCCACATGGAACAGCGTATCCGGGTTCATCTGTTTGATCAGAGCTCCTGCTTCCTCAATGGGCTGCAGGGCTCCGATCTCGTTATTCGTGTGCATGATAGATACCAGGATGGTCTCCGGCGTCATAGCTTTCCTTAAGTCTTCCAGCCGGATACGTCCGCAGGGATCCACCGGTAGATAAGTGACGCGATACCCCTGGCTCTCCAGATAACGCATGGTCTGCAGGATAGCGGGATGTTCGATCTGCGTCGTGATCAGATGATTGCCTCTACGGCAATTCGCCAGAGCGCAACCGATCAACGCCATATTATCGGATTCTGTTCCCCCGGAAGTAAATAAAAGCTCTCTCTCCTCCACCTTCAGTATCCGCGCCAGAGTCTCCTTGGCATAGCGAGGTACTTCTCCGCCTCCACTCCCTTCATATGCAGGCTGGAGGGATTTCCGTAATCTTCACACATGATCTTTGTCATCAATTCGGCTACTTCCGGAAAAGTTCTGGTCGTAGCGGAATTGTCCAAATAGACTTCCATTCTCTTCTTCTCCTTGCTATCTATCTGTGTAGCAGCTACTCAAAGTCCATTCGCCGGATCGCTCTTTCAAAACTTTCCGTTTACTCTGAATAGTTACTATATTCTTCTTATGATTAAAATATGCCAAAGGCAGATACTCTGTGCCGCCCATCCGCTAATTTTCCAACTGATACATCAGCCATGCGATAGTCGTAAATCCGGCTGTCTCTGTACGAAGAATCCTCTTGCCCAGCGTAATCGGCTGTACTGCGGCCTCTGTGGCGGTCCGGATCTCCTCTGGATCAAAGCCGCCTTCCGGACCGATGAAAATAGCGATCCGCTGACCCGGCTTTACACTTTCGATCAGCTGTTTCGTCTGTTCCATCCCCTCTGCCAGTTCGTAGGCACCAGCTTCAGATCCATTTCTGATGCCATTTTCACTGCCTGTGCATAGCTCATTACAGGTGCCACCGTCGGGATCACACCTCGTTTGCTCTGCTTGGCGGCTGCTTCCGCAATTCCCTGCCAGCGCTTTATTTTGCTGTCCGCTTTTTTCTCATCCAATTTCACCACGCAGCGTTTCATTGCTACAGGAATCACCTGAAAAGCTCCCAGTTCCACTGCTTTTTGAATAATGAGTTCCATTTTATCCGCCTTGGGCAGCCCCTGGAACAGGTAGATCTTTGCGGGAAGCTCCACACCATCTTCCTTGATAAAACGTAGTTCCAGACGAACACAGTCTTCCTCCAACGCCAGGATCCCGCAACGGTATTCCCTGCCGTCGATTCCGTTGCTGACCGCCACTTCCTCACCGGGACGCATACGCAGTACATTTTTGATATGATTCACATCGTTCCCCCGGATGATGACGCTTTTTCCCGCCACATCGATCTGCTCCGGTTCTACAAAAAACTGATACATAAACACTCCCGCTTCCGACTTCTAGTTCTTCCTTGCGGTCACACTGACCCATTCGCCCTGATAAGTGACTTCCAGTACTTCCAGGCCCGCTGCCTTCACTGCCTCTACACAGTCTGCTCCTTGTCATCAATAATTCCGGAGGTAATGTAGATACCGCCCTTTTTCAATTGATGTACGATCACGGGAGTCAGTGGCACCAGCACATCTGCCAGGATATTGGCTACCACGATATCATAGCACTCATAACCCACTTTGTCCTGTACTTCTTTATCGGTAATGATGTTGCCGATCATCATGTCAAATTGTGCCGGATCAATGCCGTTCACTTCACAGTTCTGTGCCACAGCTTCCACTGCACAGATATCCAGGTCGGTTCCCACAGCATGTTTTGCGCCGAACATCAGAGATAAAATTGCCAGAATACCACTGCCGGTTCCTACGTCCAGAAGCTCCGTCTCTGGGGTAATGAACTTGCGCAGCTGACGGATACACAGCTGTGTAGTCTCATGCATCCCGGTACCGAACGCCGTGCCGGGATCGATATGGAGCACCATTTATCGGTATCCTCAGGCTTGATATTTTCCCAGGAAGGGATGACCAGGATGTCATCAATATAGAACTGATGGAAATACTGCTTCCAGTTATTGATCCAGTCAATGTCCTCCGTCTCATCCACGACGACGGAACCTTCTCCAATATCCATAAACTGACGTAAATCTTCCAATTCCTGCTTCACATCGGCAAGCACTGCCTCAGTGGTAGTCTTCTCACCAGCTACTTCCAGACTGCCGTCTTCTTTTTCCTCTACGAAAAAGCTTAAGTATGCAATGCCATCATCCTCCGGTCCGTCCGGCAGGATGTCCACGAACATCTGCTCCTTCTCCATCGCAGTCAGAGGCACCTTGTCCTCGATCTGTGCACCCTCCAGTCCCAGATCATACAGGGTACTGATAATAATATCTTCCGCGTCTGTCACAGTCTTTATTCTGAATTTCACCCACTTCATTGTTTCTTTTTTCCTTTCCATTGTTCCAATACAGCATATATCATTGCAGCCAATATAGCAATAAAACTGTCAATTTCCAACACGCTGACCACATCCAGCTTTTTTCTCCAGGTATAACGATTTAATGCCTGTCCGTTCACAATTGTTCCATGTACAACCAACTGTTGATTTTCCAACACATGTGCCTTTTCTGTGGTAGTATATACTACTGCGGCAGATTCTCGGAAATACTTTGATTCACGATCCGGTATTCATATACAGCGCCCCTTTTCAGCCAGGTCTCGATAACTGCCGGGAAAAAGTTGCCGATTCCATGGCATCATAAGGGATCACTCCCTCATATATCTTCTGATCCTCTTTCCAAATCTCCAGACCCAGAAGTCCGTTTCGAGCTTCCTCTTCATTATAGTTCACCGCGATCTCCAGTGTTTTCAAAAAATCCGTCTCTGCAATAAAGTACTGTGAAGCATATTCTCCTACCTGTAAGGGTTCTGTATATCCATAGTCCTCACTTAAAGAGCTGTCCTTTTTATCTTCACGATTCCTCCATACGGCCAGACAAACAGCATGGAAAGTATCATTGCCAACAGGATTCCTCTTTCCATCCATTTAATCATTTCCCGTTTCCTCCGTGATTTCCACCTTCAAAATATCAAAATCTGTGTTTCCGTCCATATACTGGAATCCATAATGTCCCATATTCTCATAGGTAACGGTATATTTGTCGGATTCGTCCAACAAATGACCAAAGCATTGGAAATACCAGACTCTTTTTCCAGCCAATTCTGCCAGGTCCGGCACTTCTTCCATAGTGTAAAATGTCTGATCCGGCATATAACATCCAAACAGCTGTCCAAAACGCCAGTCGGTATCATACACGATCACATCCCCCGGCTCCATATTCTCCGCAATGAACTCCTTAGTCTCTTCCAGATACGGAATCGTATCATATTCCTCGTTGTAAGAGATCCTGTAAGCAGATGCCCCCATCCATACAGTAAAAGAAACACAGGCAATCCATTCCTGTAAATTGATTCGTGATAAAATAATAGCCATTCCCAGCCAAAAAAGTCCCATACTGTGCATGACATGCCGATAGGTAAAGAAATGTGAAGCATGCAATGCCAACAGCGCCGCCATCAGATAGCTTATGGGGAACATACAGGTACACATAACCGCAAAGATACCGTCTCGTTTCCCAAGACGCTTCCAAAAAAGGATAGCGCAGAGTAATGTCAGAACAAAAAGAACCTCTCCCATCCGAGCCGCATATTTCACTTCCGTACCAAAATAAAATCAAATAGTTCATAAATGCGGAGTTTTGCCTGATTTCCCAGATTTCCATCAGATGTTAGCAGATGAAAAAATCCGATCTTATCAGCCATACTGCGAAAAGTATTACCACCGATCCACCACACACAAGAGGTTTCCATATCTGTTTTCTATCCTGTTGCCAGATTACAACCAGCAGATACAGATAAATAAACAGATAACTGAACGCTGTGAAGTAATGACTGAAAATACCACAAAAAGTAGTTAAAAACAATATCATCCATAAAATTCTGCTGTTCATGTGCTCTCGCAAAAATAAGCAGTCAATCCGCAGACAGTAACTCCGAACACCGTCCAGGAATACATTCGATTGTTTACACTGATCTTCATCATTGCCGGTGACAAACTGACCAAAATCATATAGAGAGCTGCTGTTTCGATCCCCACTGCTTACGTATCACCGTTGGACCCAACAGCATGGATAATACGGTTCCCAACAGTGCAAACATCTTGTAAGCAATAATACCATCCCTACAAGAAATGACCACAGCCGCAGCCCCATATACCATACCGGCACATCTGTATCATGTGCATCCAATACCACACGTATGATCCCCAACATAGTATTATCATGGGCAGTGCGATAACTATATGCTTCATCATAGTCTATTCCCTCATTGAGACACAGCGAGAAAAGTACTGCTGTGCTCAGAATGAGAATCATCCATAAAGCGATCGTTTCAATTTTATGTTTCTTTTCCGATGTTATTTTTATCACCTGCATTAGATCATTAATCCCGTCTTTTCTTTGCTCTTCTCGATCCTGTGATTCAGCTTCCGGAACGGCGGTTCCAGTGCCAGTCCCAGCAGCAATGCTACGATCAGGAACAGTGTCATTTTTCCTACATTGATCCAGTAATCCACACCGTACATTCCTGCAATACATTCTTTAAACGCTTTCATGCCAAACTGGAACGGCAGGAAAGGATAGATCCACTGAAACACCTTCGGCAGCGCTCAATGGGGAAGGTTCCTCCGCTTCCCGCTACCTGAATGACCATGACCACGATGGCCAGTGCCTCTCCCACATTGCCGAAAGCAAACGTCACGGAATACATGAAACAGCTGAACGCCGCACTTGCCACAGCTGCTGCCAGCCAATATAGAAATTTATGTTGGCACTGGATCTCAATGTAGTAGAGATTGCCCAGGATCGTCAGCAGTGTCTGTGCCTGTCCGATAAGGAAAAACAGCAAATATCTGCCAAAGTATCTTTCATATTCTTTGTAATGATCTCCGGGATCAATGGGTTTCACACCCACATGGATGATAGCCACTAAAAACAGCGCTCCCACCCAGATCGCCAGGATCGTATAAAACGGCGATGCCGCGGAGCCGTAGTGCTCCACCGGATAGACCGGTACCGTCTGAAGCTTCACCGGTGATGATACGAATTCCGCCACGGAAGTTGGATCGCTGGCCATGGCTTTCAGAATATCTTCATAAGAATCCGCTCCGGTGATCCGTTTTATATTATCCGCTATTTTACTTACCTTGTCCAGCAGTTCCTGTGCAATTGTCAGGGAATCCTGCAGGCTTAAATTGCCTTCCCGGATGGTCTGCTCATATTCTCCCAGAATATCTGAGATCTCATCCATATTCACATCCGTTCCGTTCATCATAGCCGCGGCATTTAAAAATGCCTGCTGCATGGATTTCCCGGTATTCCGGAAAGAAGGTCTGACATTATTATTGTAATCATTCATCAGGTTGTTCAGCTGCTTATTGCAGATCTGAATCTGTTCCCGGATCTGTGCCCGCAGGGTATTCACATCCGTGTCGACCTGACCTTGCTGTTCTGCAGCTGTTTTAAATCCGCCTCGATATTTTTCAGAGACTGGTTGATCGCCTGAATCTGCGCATCCTGTCCGGTGACCAGACTTCCCAGCACATCCATGTTGGCCTGCATTCCCTGTACCAGACCGATCGCCATTCCCAGTCCGGTATCGGTAGTACTTCCGATATTGTTACTGCCCATCTGATCCAGCAACCCATCCGAGAACACAGACAGATATTGCAACGCTTCCGTCACCATGTCCATACTGCTGCTCACCATATCCCCCATAACATCCACTGCATCTACGCTGGAATTGATCATGGTCTGCATACCGATCATGGTATTTCGTCCGTTCTCCAGTATATTGTCCATATCCGGAAGCATATTCCGGCTGGTGGCCATGATCATCTCCGCAGAACTCATAATACTCTGGAAGGACTGCAGCATTACCACATAATCCTGCAGCTGTGCCTGTACGGAATCCAGTGAACCTGTCACACTGACCTGTCCGCTTGCATTCGCCATGGACAGTCCATTTCCGGCTTTCATGACAGCTTCTGCCACGGTGCTGACAAATGTGGCATTCACCTGCTCCTGCACGGCATTTTTCGCTTTTCCGGTAATCTTGGGTGCGATACCGTTCTTTTTCTCGTTTTCATAATAGTAAATGGTAGGATGATCCACTTCTCCGTCCAGGAATCCCAACATCTCCTGTGTGAAGTTCTCCGGAATGATCAATGCCGCATAGTAATCACTGTTCTTAACTCCTTCCAGGCTTCTTCGGTAGTCCCCGGGAATACCCAGCCGATAGTGGTATTGGCCCCCAAAGCCTCCAACACACTGTCTCCTACATTCAGGGAAAGTCCCATGATCTCCGCTCCGGCATCATCGGAAGCCACCGCCACCTTCAGCTGACTGGTAGCCGCAGTTCATAGGGATCCCAGTTGGAGAAAATATTGAACCATGCATACAGTGCCGGGAGAATACTCAGTCCCATAATAATGACAACTGCCACCACATTATTGCTGATCCGACGGATGTCGGTGGTAAATATTTTCCAGATGTTACGCATATTACTCGCCTTCCTCCCCGTCTTCTGTTTCTTGTATTTCTTCTGTCTCTTTTATTTCTTCTGCTTCGTCTTTTTTCTCTGTCACTTCTGCCTGTGTCTCCGCCGGGGAGTTCAGTCCCTCACCGATCATTTCCCGGGTCTTGCGGATGATCTGTGCCGCTCTGTCAAAATCCGCAGGGGTTACTGCTTCGATCGTTCCCTCTTCCCCCTTTAGTTCCATGATCTTTTCCTGCAAGTTATGATCCATATATTCCACAACGATCAGATAGATCGACAGGGCGAACAGTGACACGATCCACAGGATCAGGAAGATCACTTTATTGCTGCCGGTCAGGAACAACAATGCCAGGAAAAACAGGGGCACGATCCAGATGCACTTCAGACCGATCTTGATTCTTTTTCTGTTTTTTCATGAAGGGTCTGCTCATAGTCCAACACCTTCTGAAAAATCTCTTCGTAGTCTCTTTCCATGAAATTTCCTTTCTGTCCTACTTCTGTCTTATTTTCTGCCTTACTTCTGCCTATTCGGTACTTCATTCGCAAAACCGCTCCTGCGGAGCTTTCCTTTTGCAATGTTTACATGGCTCCGGATAGGTATCACATGAGTTCCGTGTCTTCCATTCTCTCTTCCACAAAGTGATTCAGTTTGACGAAAGGGATCCGGATCACCAGGCCGATCAGCAGGCCCTCCAGCATAAACAGGATCAGCTTTGCCAATGCTTCCATATAGGCCGTTCCGTACATTCCCGCCAGCGCCTCACGCATTGCCGTAATGGCATAGGGGAATGGGAAAAAGATATATATTTTCTGATAAGTATCCGGCAACAGTTCAATCGGGAACGTGCCACTGGATCCCGCGATCTGCAATACCATGACAATGACGCAGACAGCCTTACCCACATCTCCGAATGCCAGTGTCAGCGAATAGATCAACAGGGAAAATGCAGTTGCCGTAAAGCTTGCCGCCAGGAAAAACAATGCCGGCTCCACAATATTGACCTTCAGCAGCCACAGATCTCCCGCTACGATAATAGCTGCCTGAATCTGTGCCAGCAGGAAAAACAGCAGATATCTGCCGAAATACAGCTGATAACTCTGTGCATTTTCCAATCCTTCGGAGAGGCTTTTACTTCACCAGTGCCACCAGTATCGTAGACCCTACCCAGATGGCCAGTGTAGAATAAAACGGAGTCATAGCGGATCCGTAGGTGGCCACAGGATACATGGCAACAGTCTCCATGGTCACCGGAGATGCAAAATAAGCTCCCAGGCTATCCGGGTCACCGCCCAGAAAACGCACCAGAATATCCATCATTTCTTCTTCGGAAGCACCCTCCAGCTGTTCCATCAGGTCTGTCAGTTTGTCGCTGATGCTGTCTACCACGCTCTGAATCTGGCCAAGGCTTTCACTGGTGCCGTCCACTGCGTCACCTACGCCTTCCATGACCACACCCACATTTTTCACCGTGTTACTCAGAGTATTTACCAGTCCGGTCACCTGATTCAGGGAATCTGTCATATTGGTCAGTACTCTCTGCATCTGCGGTACCAGGTTATTTTTATAAATGCCCTGCATATTGCTTACATTATTTTCGCAGCTGTCGATAACGCTCTTCAGGTTATTCATGGCATTGTTGACATTGACTTTTGCCTTCTCCGCCGCCTGCTCATCCGTAGCTTCCAGCACACTGCCCACACGGTGTTCATCATATCCAGTTCCTTCTGCATTGCCTTCAGTGCCTCAATGGCCGCGTCAGAAGCCGCACTTCCTCCATTGCCACCGGCACCTGCGTTGCCTCCGGAGACAGAAGCATCCCCTCCGGAGACGCTGCCCTGTAATTTCTGCTGCAACAGTACTGCCAGCAGATCATTCACCTGTCCGTTCAGGGTATTGGTATCCCTCGCCACTTTGTTCAGATCTTTGGTCATCTGCGCTGTATCATCCGCCAGTTTACTGGCATCCAGCGTCTTTTTTCATATTTTCCAGGGAATTGTTGATATTCGCCATGGAAGTATCAATATTATTGCTGAAATCAGCCAGCGTGTCCCGGGTCGAAGACAGATTCTGACTGCTCTGGTTCAGGCTGCAGTCGTCGCATCCAGTTTCTTCTGCATTGCCGGGATTTCATAATTTACATGGGTGATCGCAGCTTCCAGTCGGGTATTTCCCGCGCGGAAGGAATCGATCATCGCGCTGTATTCTTTCAGATTGTCGTTAAGTTCCGTGAGATCCGCACGAAATTCATCCACGTAACTGCCGCCCTGCACCTGCGCCGATACGGAATTGCTCTCTTCAAAAATGGTAGTGGCTGCCACTTTAATAAATGTCTCGTTAATGGTATTCTGCAGCGTTCCCGCTACCGTATCCGTGATCTTCGTAGCAATGGCATTGCTCTTTTGATTCTGATAATAGATCAGCGCCGGATTCTCGAAATCATCCGAAAATGCATTATACATGCTGTATGTAAACTTATCGGTGATCACAATAGCAGCATAATATTTTCCTGACTCCACACCCTCTTCTGCTTCTTCCTCTGTGTCCGGAAAAATCCATTTTACACTGGTATTGGAATGCAGACTCTCCAGAACGGATTCTCCCATATTTACCACGGAACCATCCTTTAACGTGTAGTCCTGATCCAATGACACCACTGCTACGGGAATCCCGCCGGTATTGGCATAAGGATCCCAGTTGGCAAAAATATTAAACCAGGCATACAGTGATGGGATCACGCACAACCCAATAATTATGATCAGTGCAAAAGGCTGCTTCACTAATTGTTTGACATCTTTTGTGAAAATTTTCCAAATATTTTTCATCCGACTTCTATAGACTCCTCATGTGTATCTGTATTATATTGCTGATTCATGCGCTGTTCAGCTTCGCATACCCCCAGCAACAGAAAAAAGAAAGGGGTATTCAATACCTGCTGAAAGCTGATCAGGGAATGCATTCCATAAGTAAAAAGCAACATGATCGCCATGGAATTTCTGCGGTATTTCCGCAATGCGGTAAGAAATACGGCTGCATAAGCAGCAGTTCCCAGTACCCCCAGGTTGATCAACGTGGTAAGCCATTCATTGTGTGCATTCGTAAAAATCGAACCGGCAAAATAACCTTTGTCAAATAGTACCGTGCCTCCCGGTAACACTTGTTCCAAATAACCTGCAAAGCAATCCGGTCCGGCCCCCAGCAGCTTCTGCTTAAGATCTCCCCGGCAGAAACCCTGCCATGCCATCTGCCATAACATTCCCCGGCGATTGCCCCATTCCACAAAATCGCTGCCCTGCAGTTTCAAAATATACCATATTATCACACCCGCAGCCAACAACAGACTGCCGCACAGTGCTCCGATCTGTAGCGCCCTCTTTTTCTTTTCCGGAAGAGCATAATGTATCCCACAGAATAACAGACACACTACTGCAAGCAGAAACCATCCCTGCCATACTGCCATTTTTCTTGCAATACCATCCTGTAATAAAATATCATAGGTTCCCCGGGATTGCATCACCTTTCCCCACAATAACATTCCAACGCAGGCTCCGGACAACAGGACAAGCAACGGCTCCCAAAGTCCGTTTTTACGAACTGCTCCAAAAACATATCCACAGTGTTACACAATGCCACCATCACACCGCCGTCACTTCCCTGTAAAAACAACAACATCACCACAAGGATATTACCGCCTCCAAGCAAAATGGAAGCAGCTCTTCTCCCTCTTCCGCAGCCTTACAAAAAAGTGACAGTGACAGAGGAATCATCACACTGTAATACCCGCTGAGCCAGTTATTATTTCCCAAAGTACTGAGCATATGTGTATATTCCCAGTCCCCTACACATAGCCCTTCAGCAGTCCCAGAGGATCATAACCCAATTTTTGGAACAATCCTATGAGTGCCACTATGACAGACGCTGCTTCTCCCAGATATAAAATCCGGATGCATTGTCCGCTGTAATCCGCTGCCATCAGAAATCCGCCTACCATCAGGCAGATGGTGACAGCGCCCATGTACATTCCCGTTCTCCGGCCCAGGCGGTCCTTCCGTAAGAACTACAGATGGCAGACAATAATGCGCAAAATCCATATAAGCAGACGGCCGTCACAACACTATGCTCTCTGCACCATCTGATTATTTTTCCCCCGGTTTTTCTCATATACATACCGGAACTACTGCTGTTTTCCATCCGGCAGCTTCTTACCACAGCGATGATCTGTACCGCCAGACAAATCCCCATACAGATCAGAGAGATATTGCGATATAAATAATATTTGCTATCGCCCAATTTGTCATATCCATTTCCGGGAATATAGTACAGCGGCAACACGACCAGAACGGCAGCCATATAGATCTGACATACTGTTTTCAGAAATTCCTCTCGCCGATTCTCCATTCCTGCCCGTCTCCTTTGTGCCACAGCCTCATAACTACTTGAATTGTAAGCGTTTCTCCCCCTTCTGTCAAACCGTTTACTCTTTACAAAATTGTAAAATTGTATATTAAATTGAGAGTTAGTGAAATACATTGGCAAAATCCACGAACTCCCGGAGCATGCGATACACATGTCTCGATGTAAGGTCTCCGGATGTGAATTTTCTACGAAAAGTGATGAGTGGTTCTCGTCATGACGGGGCCGCCTACAGTCGACATCCATGTCGACAATCGGCTGACGCGGACATCGTGTCCGCTTTCCCCCTGTCTTTCAGCACTTTTCTAGAAAATATCAACATCCTCCGACAAACATCTTCGACATGGCACCGCATACTCCGGGAGTTCTGCGTTTTGAAAAGCTTTCAAAAAACCAGTAGCCCTGGCTGGGTATAAGAATAAGCAGTGCCGTAAGCAGACGTCGGTACCATAGCGTCCTAAGGGACGCATTGCGGTCGTATTGTGACCGCTTATGTACCGCTACGCTAAAGTACGAGCGTGCCGCGTTTCTTATACCTGCCGAGGGCTACGGGGATTAGATACAATTTTCTTCACTAACTCTCAATTTATTGAATCAAATCACAACTTATAATCTTCTGCTGTATCTGCGTATAAGCCTCCGGTTCCAGATCATACCCAAGATAGGCAATTCCCTGATAAACATCCTCCGGGATATTTTCCGACGAACCCAGCTTTTTACAAACAGTTTCGATCAGATCCCGCTTCGCAGAGATGACCTTCGCATCTGCTGCATAAAATTGCGCCATGTCATAATCCGAAGTATTGCCGCAGGGATTGAGGCAGGTGGCACAGTCCGGCGCAATGATGAATTTCTCTGCATGTATCTTCTGTACCATTTCTTCCTCGCTGCCTGCGTCCGTCAAACACAGAAACGCTTCCCGGATCACGCTGTCGGTCTGCTCTGTTTTTCCGTTATTTGATACGGCTCCCACCAACCCGATCAGCACTGATGATGCTGTCTCCCTGCATTTTCATACAATCTCCTTTTTCAGACACTTACTTTCAGCAAAAACATTTTATTCCAGAATCTCTCCATCAATGGAGATGGTCACTACTTGCCAGGGCAGAAACTTTCCGCTGTCCTGTATAGCCTTTTTGCCGCCATTTCCAGACCGCCGCAACAGGGTACTTCCATGCGCAAAATAGTCACGGACTGAATATCATTGTTCCGCAGAATCTCCGTCAGTTTCTCACTGTAGTTCACCGCATCCAGCTTTGGGCAGCCGATCAGCGTCACTTTACCGCGAATGAATTCTTTGTGGAAATTCGCGTAGGCATAGGCGGTACAGTCTGCCGCAATAAGCAGCTTTGCTCCGTCAAAGTAGGGTGCCTGCAACGGTGCCAGTTTGATCTGTACCGGCCAGTTGCGCAGCTGAGATTTGATTGCATCATTGGCGTTACTGTATTCCGCCACTGCCGCTGCATCTTCCTTCCGGTTCATCTGTCGTATACGGCTTCCCGGGCATCCCCCATGCGGAATCTGCATACCCTCCCGCTGCATTTTTTCCTTCTGCTTCAACTGCTGTGCCTGTTTCACTGCCGCCTCATCATAGGCAGGTGCCTCCCGCTCTTCGAAAGTAATAGCTCCCGTCGGGCATCCGGCAGACAGTCACCAATCCATCGCAGAAATGCTCTCTGACCAGCTTTGCCTTGCCATCAATAATATCTATAGCACCCTCATGACATGCAGTCGCACAAATACCGCAGCCATTGCATTTTTCTTCATCAATATGAATGATTTTTCGGATCATATTTTCCTCCTCGATTTCTCTATGCTCTTAGCTTGTCTCTAAATCATCCGTTACTTTTCTAAACATCTGACCTTAATTATTCGTCCTGTGTTTCATCACAAGATCAATATTGCAAATCCAGAATTTCATTATGTTGTTTTTCCAACAAAGAAATCCAAACAAACGGTATTTTGCACAAACCTCAAAAGAGAACCGCATTTTTTCTACAACTCAGAAAGATACTGTCAGCTGCATCTTGAATCTCTCCTCACCGTATACTGCGTGAGGGATATCCTTGGGCATGATCAGAGTCTCGCCCTCTTCCACGTAGAATACTTCGCCGCCTACGGTGAATCTGCTTGCCTTCCAAAACGGTTACCATAGCATCACCGCCTGCTGCATGGGTGGAGATTCCTCGCCCTTGTCAAAGGAAAAAATCGTCATACTCACATAGTCGTTCTGTACAAGAGTCTTGCTGACTACCTGCCCCTCTGGTATTTCACCAGTTCCTTCAGATTTAATTTCGTCTGTTTTTCAATATTTTTATACATCGTTATCCTTCCTTTCCTGAACTCTCCTTGACTTTCTGAGGGATTATACTAGAATCATCCCATCAAGTATGTTGGTTTTCCAACAAAAGGAGAATTTATTATGCACAATCCTCTCTTTCAGAATATTTTACCTGAAGATATCCCCGTTATGCTGAAGCGCCTGCACGCCTATACAAAATCCTATCCAAAGGAGGAGTATATCAGGCATGCCGGCGATCCGGCGGATTTCATCGGTATTGTCGAGTCCGGTTCGATCCATGTATTACAGGACGATTACTACGGCAACCGTAATATTACTGCCTCCATCTCCGAGGGCTCCCTGTTCGGGGAGGCTTTTGTCTGTGCCGGGATTCCTCATCTTCCTGTGGATATCGTGGCTGCGGAGGATTGCAATATTATGTTTTTAAATGGGAAAAAACTGTTAATACCTGTGACAACGGCTGTGAGTTTCACCATACCCTGATCCGCAATCTCTTGGGGATCGTGCACAAAACAACATGTATCTGAACCAGAAAATCAAATATACCTCCCGCAAAACCACCCGAGAAAAACTAATGGCGTACCTGACCGATCAGGCAAAAATGAAAGGTTCCAACGATTTCACCATCTCCTTCAACCGTCAAGAACTGGCGGATTATCTGGGAGTAGAAAGAAGCGCCATGTCCGCGGAACTCGGCAAGCTTACAAAGCTTGGGATCCTGCAGACACAGCGCAGTCATTTCACATTATTAAAACCTTTAGACTAATCCGGATAAAATTCCGCTATCACCTTCTTCAATACAGTTGCCGATTGCTGCAGTTCTGACAGTTCTTTCTCATTTAATTCAATGGGCACCACCGTCTCAATACCGTTTTCATCCACCACAGCGGGAATGCTTAACACCACATTCTCCAGTCCGTACTCTCCCGTCATCAGGCTGGATACCGGCAGAATGGACTGCTCATTACGGACAATTGCTGCGCAGATCCTGCATACCGCCATGGCAATTCCGTAATAGGTTGCGTGCTTTCTCGCAATGATCTCATAGGCACTGTTTTTCACGCTGTTAAATATTTTCTCCATGGATGCCTCATGGTCATAATGTCCCCGCAGTTCACAGAAATCATGGATGGGCATGCCACCGACTCTCGCCTCGCTCCATGCTGCCAGTTCGCTGTCTCCATGTTCGCCGATAATAAAAGCATGAATACTTCTGCTATCCACTTCCAAATGTTCTCCCAGTTCATACCGGAACCTGCCGGTATCCAGTACCGTTCCGGAACCAATGACCCGGTTGGCCGGATAGCCGGATTCCTTCAGGGCTATATAAGTCAGAATGTCTACCGGATTGGAGACAATGAGCAGGATTCCTTCAAAGGGTCTCTTTTTGATCTCCCCGATAATGGACTTCATAATGGCACTGTTTTCCGGATCAGATCCAGTCTCGTCTCGTCGGGCTTCTGGTTTGCACCGGCGGTGATCACAATGACTGCGGCGTCCGTAATATCATCATAAGTACCCGCATAGATCTTCATGGGGCTGGCAAATGCCATGCCATGACTGATATCCATAGCTTCCCCTTCCGCACGATCATGATCGGCATCGATCAATACCATTTCCGAAAAAAGCTTACTCTGCATCAGGCAACGCGGAAGAAGATCCCACAAATCCGCAGCCCACTACAACTACCTTTCTACTGTCAATACTCATAATTCTGACCTCCTGTCATTTACTTTATCACTTTTTCAAAATCAGATGCCGGATGCTTACACAATGGACAGATAAAATCCTCGGGCAGTTCCTCTCCCACATACTCATAGCCACAGATGGTGCAGCGCCATACTGTCTGACCATCCACAGTCTTCCCTGTATCTACCGGCTTGGGTTTTACATTTTCCTGATAATACTCATAGTTTGCGGATGGCTCTTCACTTAATACTTCCATCTCCGTCACTTCTCCGATGAACATAGTATGAGATCCCAGATCCACGGTCTGTGTAACTTTACTGCAATGTAGGCGTAGTACCTTCTGTGATATAGGGCACGCCGTTCTCTGCATTTTTATATGCTGTATAATCCGCAAATTTATCCACTTCCCTGCCTGACTGAAAGCCAACCGCTCATACAGTGGA
>ENA-OQCS01000591-OQCS01000591.1-human-gut-metagenome-genome-assembly--contig:-NODE-591-length-20255-cov-2.207025_pt1 | contig 20255 bp, 30 predicted proteins | sample MGYA00242757_ERZ504575 | MGnify/ENA primary metagenome ERZ504575 (study PRJEB26092, sample SAMD00036297) | human gut metagenome | host: Homo sapiens | study: EMG produced TPA metagenomics assembly of... | reverse complement strand
TAATATATTTTTAAGGATACGGAATGTAGATATTGTTTTGCTTCAGAAATCTGTAACCTGGTTTCTGTTGGGGAAAATGGAAGTATCGTAGGAAAAACAGATCTGGAAATTCAGAAGTTCCAGAAATGGGGAAAATGTATTATGAGATGATAAAAAATACTAGCTACAGGGAAGGTAGCCAGTACATCAATGAATTTCCGATGGAAAATGGAGAATCACTATATTTTGAGATAAAAAAGAGTGCAGTACGGGATGAAAACGGTAATATCATTGGAATCGTAGGAATTGTTGATAATGTTTCCGAACGTGTTCGTTTGGAGAAGAAGGCGGAAGAGCTTTCCATGATAGATGGACTGACAGGTGTGTATAATCGTAACTATCTGAAGTACAGAGTAGAGGAAAAGAAAAAGAAGCTGATTTTTCCGTTTACAGTGATTATATCCGGATTGTAATTATTTGAAAAAGGTAAATGATCAATATGGTCATGAATATGGTGATATTCTGCTTAAAATCGTAGCAGGTACCTTGAAGGAAGAAATACCTGAAGGTTCTTCGGTTATTCGAATGGGTGGAGATGAATTCATGATTTTGGGTAATGGAATTCCAGAAGAAAAAGCCTCCGAGCTGATGACAAATATTCAAGAAGTCTGAAACAAAAAAGCAAAGAAAAGATCCCGTTAAGTCTGGCGATGGGCAGCTATACTGTACAGGACAAAGATTTTTGCTTTGACGAAATATGCCACAAAGCCGACATGCGGATGTATGAAGATAAAAAGAGGACAAAAGCTGATGAAGGAGTAGAAATCATAGAATAACTGCAACGGTTTATGAAAAATCGGAAGTTGCAGGAGGAAAGTTTAAGAATATGATGATTGTTTTTTTCAGTTATGTTTTTACTGATATTGGTGATAATTCTAGTTATATTTATAAATGGAACAAGAACTTGGAATAAAAATAATAATTTTTCCTCTGTTTAAAGGTGGAAGCCAGAGTGGCTGCCAAGCGACAGAGTACGAGCCAGGTTGAGGAGACATCTCAGTGGTCCACGGGTATCATAGTACCACCAGTACGTCTTATTACGTTATTTTTGAGGTGGAAAGTGGTGCTTGGATGGAGTTTTCTGTATATGGAAAAAGTATGGGATGCTGGCAGAAGGAGATGAAAGAAAGCTGATCTTTCAGGACAGTCGTTATCTAAGATTCGAGAGGACAATTTATAATAAGAAGTAGAACCTCCAGTTTGTAGAATTCAAAAATTTAATATGAAATGTGAGATAGAGCGTATGGAAATAAACAAGACGTTCTATTTTTTTGCCTTTTTTGAAAAAGTGATTAAAAACTATTGGCATTTTGTTACTGGAGTTTGAAAACTATCACAATCAGATAAATCAAAGCAAGTTGAAACTCAAGTGTGCTCGTGATTTCATTGAAAGTCTATTAGGTGTTAGGTTTAAAAAATAGTTTTATAAAAATAGGGAGATGTGTTTTGGAACAGGAGATAAGAGCTATCCTTGATAGATAAGGACAATGCGAAGAAATGGGTTGCTAAAGGGGGATTATCCGAACTTATAACATTTAACGATAACTTTTCAATCGTTAAATAATGTAGTAGATACGATTGACCATACGTACTTATCATATGTAAAAAGGGTAGACGTACTTGCAGTTATGTCGTTCCACATTGAAAATATTTTAAGATTTGAGAAATCCTAGCGATTTCTTTTTCTTATATCAAGTTATAACAAATAACTATTTGTCATATTATAAAGAGTGTTTTACAATAAAAACAGGAGGAAAAAGGAAATGAAGTATTATTAGTTAATGGAGGACCACATCCTAAAGGATGTACAAATCGTGCTTTAGAAGAAGTAGAAAAAGCATTAAAAGAAGAAGGAATAGAAACGCTTATTTATCATATTCCAAATGTTCCTTTACAAGATTGTATTGCTTGTGGATCATGCGCTAAAACAGGTAAATGTGTTTTTGATGATTGTGTCAATGAATTTGCCTCAATGGCAAAAATGCTGATGGTTTTATCTTTGGAACACCTGTTTATTATGCACATCCAACAGGTAAAATTCAAAGCTTTATGGATCGTGTTTTTTATAGTGCTAAATCTGCATTTGTTCATAAACCAGCAGCAGTAATTTCTTCATCAAGAAGAGCAGGAAGTGTAACGAGTATGGATGTTTTAAACAAGCATTTAAGTATTTCTGAAATGCCTATTGTCACATCAAACTATTGGAATGAAGTGCATGGACATACACCAAGTGATGTTGAACAAGATAGAGAGGGATTAGATACAATGTATGCATTAGGTAAAAATATGGCTTGGATGTTAAAATGCATTGAAGCTGGTAAAAAAGCAGGAATTGAAATTCCTCAAAATACAAAGAGAACGACAAACTTTATTCGTTAAAATGAAAACACTGTATGTTTCTGATTTAGACGGTACGCTTTTAAATAGTCAACAACAAACATCGACCTACACCAATCAAACAATTGAAAAGCTTGTTAATCAAGGAATGTTGTTTTCTTATGCGACCGCAAGATCTTATTATTCAGCCAAACCAGCAACCAAAGGCTTAAGTGCAAAAATTCCTTTGATTCTTTATAATGGCGCCTTTATTATTGATAATCAAAGCCAAGAAATTTTAGTATCTAATTTCTTTTTAAAAGAAGAAGTCAATGATTTAACTCAGTATTTTAATCAAAAAAATTTTTTATCCTATTGTCTATGCTTTTATAAATGAACAAGAAAAAATTTAGTTATATTCCTAATAGATCAACCAAGCAACAACTAGATTTTATAAGTACACGTAATGATAAAAGAAAAAATCCAATTGAAAAGGATCTTTATCAAGGAGATGTTTTCTATGTTTCATGTATTGCTTCGAAAAAACAATTAGAAGTTTTATCATGATTTAAAAGACCGTTATCAATGCTTATTTTCTAAAGATATCTATAGTCAAGATTGGTGGCTTGAAGTCTTACCTAAAAAAGCAACCAAAGCGCATGCTATTTTACAATTAAAAGATTATTTAAAATGTGAGAAGGTTGTTGTGTTTGGCGATGGTTTAAATGATTTATCGATGTTTGAAATAGCGGATGAAAGCTATGCGGTAGAAAATGCCTGTAAAGAGCTTAAAGAAAAAGCAACAGGTGTTATTGGTCGTCACGACCAAGATGCGGTAGCACGTTGGTTAGAAGAAAATTATAAGGATTAGTATGAAAGATTTATATTATATTTTAATGTACAATAATTTAGGTAATGTTAAAGAATGTAAAACACTTATTAAAACATGGTTTGATACAAGTTAATGGTGTTGTTGAAACCAATTGTAAAAGAAAGATCCAAGAAGAGGATGTTCTTATTTATCAGGGAAAAATATTAAAGAGTCAACCATTTCATTATCTTATGCTCAATAAACCAAAAGGATATCTTTGTGCCAATAAAGATGAAAAAGAAAAATGTGTTGTTGATTTAATTGATTATTCAGATTGTTTTTGTTTAGGAAGGTTAGATCGTGATACGACAGGACTTTTAATTCTTACCAATGATAAAAGTTTAAAGAAGCTTTTATTACCACAAAATCATGTAAAGAAAACCTATCTTGTTGAAACAAAAGAAAGACTTAAAAAGGAAGATCAAGAAGCTTTTAAAAGGGGAATCATCATTGATCAAAAGATTCAATGTTTACCAGCAAAACTTGAAATTATAGATGATTTTCATGGTTATGTGACAATAGAAGAAGGAAAATATCATCAAATCAAAAAGATGTTTTTATCATTGAAGAATGAAGTTGTTTCTTTGAAAAGAATTTCATTTGATGAAATCTATTTAGATGAAGACTTATTGGAAGGTATGTCACGTCCTTTAAATAAAGAAGAAAGAAATAAGCTCATAAAAAAAGCGGCTCAATGTTGAGTCGCTTAAACTTTTTCTGTCGTTAAAATAACAATAATAGCTCCTACAATAGATAAAATGATACCAGCAAGTAAAACATGTCCAACACCTAAAGCATCAAGCATAATACCACCTGCAAAGTTTGCAAATACTCCTGATAAAGTCATTGAAGTAGTGACTAAAGATTGTCCTTTAACACGATCGGCAACAGCAATTTTTTCATTAACATAATAAACAGAGGCTGGAACAAATAAAGCATAGGCAAACATTTGACATACTTGGGCAAGATAAATCATGATCATATTTGTCGCAAAATATGTAAGAGCATGTTTGACACAGAACATTAAAATTGAAAACTTGATAAGGGTTCCACAATTGATTTTTTCAGACATTTTAGAAAAGAATGCCATTGTTGGAAGTTCTAACATAGCTGCTACGAAAACAGCATTTCCCATATCTGCACTTGTACCACCAATATTTGTAATAATTTGAATAAAGAAGTTATTGATAATTGTATGAGCAAAATAAACAAGGACGAATCCTACTAAAAATAAGATGAATTTTTTATATTTCATACAGAATTTACCAAAAGAAGTTGTTCAGTTTCTTCTTGTGGTGTTTCTACTTGTTCAACATCATTTTTAAATTCTTTTGGTAATACAAACATTTTAACAACAATAAATAATAAAACAGTAAATAAAATATAGAAAAGAGGTAAAATACCTGGAGAAAAACTTTCAACAATATGTCCTAAAGCTAAAGAAGCAATGGCATAAGCTACCGAACCTAAACCTCTAGCAAGACCATAGTTAATTTCAATACCATGTTGTTCAAAAGCAAAAGCAAGAGAATTCATCAGTGGCATAATTGATGACATGATTGAAAAGATAGTAACAACTAAAAATAAAACAAATAAAGCACTTCCTGGAATTAGATAAAGGATGGCTGATAATGCGATAACCACTAAAATGATAGGAGCCATAATATTTCTAATTTCAATATTTTTATGATTGTCAGCAAAAGAGGCAAGCATAGGTTGCAATAAAACAGCGATAATACTTGAAAGAGCTAAAGCAATCCCAATTTGTGAGTTAGAACAACCTTTATCTAATAAAAAGACAGAGGCATAACCCATCAATTGCTGTCAAAAGCACGCAAAATAAAAGATTTGACTTCCCGCATATTTCAAGTTCAGACTACGATTTTTTTTCATAAACATTTCCTTCCTTGATACATATTCGTTATTTTTATTTTATCATATAAACAGAAAATGTAAGCGCTTTTTTATTTTATGAAAAAATTCATTCTCTTTTACCTGTTTGTAAACTATAATAAATGTGGTGATACAATGAAAGAAATAATGATAATTACAGGAGCAAGTTCTGGTATGGGAAAAGAATTTGCTAGACAAATTGAAAAGAAGTATAAAGTTGATGAACTATGGGTGATTGCTAGAAGAAAAGAAAGACTGGAAAGTCTAAAAGAAATGTTAGAAACAATTGAAAATATGATGAATTTAAATATGCTGGCAGTTGTCAAAATGGTAAATACTGTTTTACCTTATATGCATAAAGAAAGTCACATTGTTAATTTTGCTTCATGTAGTGGATATATGCCAATTCCTTATTTAAATATTTATGCTGCTTCTAAAGCTTTTGTTCTTAATTATTCAAGGGCATTAAATGAAGAATTGAAGTATCGAGGGATTCATGTATTAGCTATTTGTCCTTATTGGGTTGAAACAGAATTTTTTGATCGTGCAGTTGAAAAAGATAAAAAGCCTGTGGTTATCCGTTATGGAAAAGTATATCAAGCAAAAGATATCATAAAAAAAGCAATTAAAGATATGGAGCGTTCTAAAGATGTTTCTTTATATGGAACAATCAATCGAATACAAATCTTAGGAATGAAGGTTTTACCACATCGATTTGTTAAAAAGATTTGGATGGCTTATCAAAATTTAGATGGAACAAGGAAGATAAGATAGATTGTATTTAATTAAAAAAATCTTTAAAATTAGAGAATTTTTTATTAAAGTGTGATAAGATAAAATCAGTGAAATAGAGAGGTATGTATGATGAAAAAATTTATTAGACAAAATATTGATCATCAACCAATTGTTGATAATGTTTTTAAAATCGTAAAGTTTTAGCAAATGATGCAATTGCTAAAAAAGGGAAAGAAAATATTGTTAATGCAACAATCGGTTCTTTATATGATGAAGATGGAAATTTAGTAGCATTAGATACAGTATTTAATACGTATAACAGTTTAGATAATAGAACAAAAGCAAAATATGCTTCAAGTTTAGTGGAAATCCTAACTTTAGACAACAAGTTTATAATTGGGTCGTACAAGATACAAAACTTGATTTATGTCATAGTGTTATCGGAACACCTGGAGGTTCAGGAGCAGTAAGTTCAACCATTTTAAATGTGTTAGACGAAGGTCAAACTTTAATTATTCCTCATATTGCATGGGGTAATTATAAATCAATGGCAACCATTGCTAATTGTAAAGTACAAGCCTATCAAATGTTTGATGGAGATGCATTCAATATTACAAGCTTTAAAGAAACTTGTCGTGAAGTAATGGCAAGACAAGGTAAAGTTTTAGCGATTATCAATGATCCATGTCATAACCCAACAGGATATTCTATGACAGTTGAAGAATGGAATCAAGTGATTGATTTTTGTAATGAATTATCAAATGAAGGACCTGTTATTATCTTAGATGATATTGCTTATATTGACTATTCTTATAACTTAGAAAGATCAAGAGATTATATGAATGCATTTAATCGTATGAATGATCAAGTGATGATTGTTGTAGCGTTCTCTTGTTCTAAAACACTTACATCTTATGGTTTAAGATGTGGGGGTGCTGTTATTTTAGCAAGAAATCAAGAAGATGTTCGAGCACTTGAAATCTTAATGGAAAAACATGCAAGAGCTTCTTGGTCAAATATTCCTAATGCAGCAATGGAAAACTTTGTTAAAGTTACAACTGAACATAAAGATGAATTTAACGAAGAAAAAGGAAAATATGTTGATTTATTAAGACAAAGATGTGAAGTCTTTAAAAAAGAAGCAGATGAATGTGGTTTAACTTATTATCCATATAAAGAAGGTTTCTTTGTGACTTTAAAAGTAGAAGATGATGATTTATTAACACGTTTCCATGAAGCAATGCTTGCTCAAGATATTTATACAATTAAAGTCAATAAAGGTATTCGTGTTGCTTTATGTTCTTTATCAGTAGAAAAATGCCAAGGACTTGCCTTTAAAATGAAAGATATTTTAGATAGTTTAAAATAATCGGGGAAACCGGTTATTTTTTATGGAAAGAAGAAAGTATTTATTTAAAGGCAAAGTTCAAGGGGTCGGTTTTCGTTTTCGTTGCTTTTCTATCGCAAATGAATTAAAATTAACGGGATTTGTAAAAAATGAATATGATGGTTCGGTTTCTATGGAAGTTCAAGGAGAAGGAATGCAAATAGAAAGAATGATTGAAAAGCTCATATCAACAACCATTTATTGAAATAGAACAAATCATTATCATTTATTAAATATAAAAGAGTATGAAAAATCTTTTGAAATACGATATTAAGGAGGAACTATGAAAACAATTGCTATTGTAGCAACAGGTGGTACAATTGCTGGTACTGGAAAAAAAGGGAAAACTGCAGCATATCATGCAGGAGAAATTGATATTGATTCAAATTATTGAAACAATTCCAGAAATCAATGAAGTGGCGCATATTAAAGAATATCAATTAATGAATATTGATAGTAATGAAATGACTCATGAAAAATGGTTGATCTTAAAAAATAATATTGAAGAAATTTTGTCGGATGATACGATTGATGGTGCGGTTGTTACTCACGGAACAGATACTTTAGATGAAACAGCTTATTTTTTAACTTTAACATTAAATACACCAAAACCTGTTGTTTTAACAGGAGCAATGCGTCCAGCAACAGCAACGAGTGCAGATGGTCCATTTAATCTTTATCAAGCTATTTGTTTAGCTTGTCATGGAGAATCTTATAACCGTGGGGTTCTTGCTTTATTTTCTAATACAATTTATTCAGGAAGAGATATTGAAAAAGTTAATAATTTTAAAATTGATGCCTTTGATCAAAGATCTCTTGGATGTTTAGGATATATGCAAGATCAAGAAGTCTATTTCTATACACAAACAAGTAAGATTCATACGATAAAATCACGTTTTAACAAACGTATTGATTCGATTAAAAGTGTCGCTATTGCTTTTTATTACAGTGGTGCGGATGCTAAAATCTTATATGATCTTGCAAATAATCATGAAGGGATTGTTATTGCGGGATCAGGAAGTGGAAATTATAGCCAAGCATGGTTAAAAGCTATTGAAGAACTTTCAGAAAAAGGAACTATTTTTGTACGTTCTTCGCGTATTTCACAAGGAATTGTTTTTGATGATGAAATCTTTGATCCACATCATTTATGTATTTCATCAAATACCTTATCGCCACAAAAAGCGAGAGTTTTATTAATGCTTGCTTTAACACAAACACATGATCGTGATGAAATCAGAGAAATCTTTTTACAATATTAGAAGGAGAAATCCTTCTTTTTATTTTTAGTAAGTATTAATATAAAATTTAAAAATGTTTATAGGTAAAAATAATTGATAGCTATGATACAATTTATGTTTAGAGAAAATCAATTATTTTTTGTGGATATTAGATCAACATTTATCAATTAACGGTAAGACAACTTTTTTAGATAAAAAACTATTTTATGTTATTTTTTCAACTTTATGTATTGTCTGGAGTATAATGAACTTATAAGGAAAAGTATTATTTAAATTTTTATGTGAAAAAGGGGGGAGAGGAAATATGAAAACTCAAGAAAAATATTTCAATGATTTAAAGAAAGATACATCATTAGTGGAACTACAAAATTACATTAATAATGTTTTAGAAATTAGAGGGTTCAATAATCAGTCAATAGAATTAAAATTAATGTTATTAATGGAAGAAATGGGTGAGCTAGCAAAGTCTATTAGAAAGGATTCAACAAGTTTATCAATTGATAGATGCAAAATAAATAATTATTCTTCTATTGAAGAAGAAATTGCGGATGTATTAATAGTTTTATTTTCAATAGCTAATAAATTACAATTGATGTGTATGATGCATTTTTAAAAAAGGAAAGGGAAAATATAAAGAGAAAATGGAAGAAATAAATAAAAACAAATGTATTATCTTTTAATATCAACGATATTTCATCAATCACAAAATACAAATACTACACTACAAAATAGTCTTAAATTAGTAGAAGAATTGGAAAAAAACTATATATGTACTGAAAGAGAATTAACGGATTTATTTTATAAACAAGGCATTAAACACAGATTTTCTAATAAAATGATAGATTATCTAGATAGTACGTTTGATACTTTAAATATGATTTTAAAGATATAAATAATGTTTTTCAAGTAACTAATTTTATTGAATTAAAAAATAATTTATTGAAATTTAAAGGAATTGGGGAACATAAAGCACAAATTTGCATACTAAAGTATATGATTTTGCAAGGAAAAGTATTGATATTGATGATTATGATCAAATGTTAAATAATTGTTGTTCCTTGGATGAAACTTTATTTCGTGAAATAGAAATAATTAAGAAATTAAGTAATAAAAATACAATTTAAAAATTATATACTTATATTCAAAAATATTAACTCTATATTTTTATATAAAGGAGAAAGCGTGATGAAAGTTTTAGTTTTAGGTGGTACAAGGTTCTTTGGTATTCATTTGGTTGATGAGTTATTAAAAAGTAATTGTGATGTAACAATAGCAACTAGAGGATTAACTAGTGATACTTTTGAAAATAAAGTTAAAAGAATTATATTGGATAGACATGATGAATTAAGTATAATTAATAATCTTAGTGACAAATATTTTGATGTAATATATGATAACTTGGCGTATTGTTCCAATGACATAGAAATATTATTACCACATATTCATTGTGGAAAATATATTGTTACATCTTCTACATCTGTTTACAATCCTTTAAAAGGAGATGTAAAAGAAACTGATTTTGATTCAATAACTTATCCATATATTAATTGTAAACGAAATGAAGTTGAATATGCAGAAGGGAAACGTCTTGTTGAGGCTGCAATATTACAAAAATTTAATGATATAACTATATTTGTGTTAGATTCCCATTTGTTATAGGAAAAGATGATTATACAGGAAGATTGATTAAGTATATAAAATGTTATAGAGAAAAGAAAAATTTATATGTAAATAATATAAAAAATAAGATGAGTTTTGTAGATTCTAAAGAAGCTGGGAAATTTCTAGCATTTTTAAAAGATGTAAATAATTTTAAGGGATGTATTAATGCTGCTAGCGATGGGGTTTTATCAATGTATGAGATTTTATCAATGCTAGAGCCGAATAAAAATGTTCTTGATAAAAATATTTCTGAGTTATTTTTAAAAAAAAACTACAGAAATTGCTCCGTACAATGATGTAGAAAGTTACCAAATAAATACTGCTCTTGCTAAAAAATTAGGTTTTAGATTTTCAAATATTAATTCATGGATTAATTCATTAATTAAAGAATATACAAAATAAATTATTAGTTAGGTAAATTGGGTAAAAGATAGTAATAATAACAAGAACGATACATCTAGCACAACGATATTTTTGATTTTAAATATAGAGCTTTATAATATTAGAAGGAGAAATCCTTCTTTTTTAGCATAAGTATGTTAGAATTATGTTAGCTAAAGCTAACGGAGGGTTTCTATGAAGTTTATACATTTGGAGATCAATCAAAGCCAGTAATGATGTTGTTTCCAGGAACGTGTTGTTATTGGAAAAATAATTTTGGTCATGTTATAGAAGGGTTAAAAGAATATTTTTATGTAGCAATTGTCAGTTATAGTGGTTTTGATGAAACAGAACACTCAACTTTTATTTCTGAATTAGATGAAACAAAAAAGATTGAACAATATATTCAAGAATATTTTAATGGTCATATTTTTGCTGCTTATGGTTGTTCACTTGGAGGATCTTTTGTTTCTTTACTGGTAAATAGAGAAAATATTCATATCGACCATGCGATTATTGGTTCAAGTGATATGGATCAAACATCTAAGTTTCTCGCAAAACTACAAACTACACTTGTAATTCCAATTATTTATCCTTTAATTACAGGCAAAGAAGTAGACTAGCTAAAAAATTTATTTCTAAAAGAATGAATACTCAAGATGAAAATGCAGATTACCGAAAGAAGTTCATGGAACTCATGGGTATAGGAAGTGGTATCGATTTTTCTTTTATTTCTAAAGAATCAATGAAAAATCAATTTTGTAGTGACTTATATACAAAAGTGGGTCAACAAATCCAAGTACCTCATACAACAATTCATGTATTCTATGCAAAAAAGATGGGTGAAAAGTATCGAAAACGTTATGCAAAATATTTCAAACAACCTGATATCATTGAATTTGATTTAAGACATGAAGAATTGTTGTTGGATGCTTCTCGTTGGGTCAAAGAAGTATGTAAGGCTTGTCAGATTATTTGATATTTAAAATAAATTAAATATGTTGATTAAAAAAATAATCATGCTTCAAGTATAAATACGTAATATTAAAAAGGAGAAAGAGTATGAAATTATATTATCCTGTCATTTTCTTAAAAGAAGATGATGGAAGATATTCGGTTTCATTTTCTGATGTTCCAGAAGCAATAACATGTGGGAATGATTTTGAAAATATTGATATAAAAGAAACTGTTGTAAAGATTGAATTGAATTTAACTGGATTAGATGACAAAAAAACTAATTTTATAATTATAAAAGAGTAATGAATCAGTAAACTGAATCATTACTCTTTTACGTATACAGCAAGTTTTTATCCTCACAATAAAAATCACCGTAACCATCTTCATTAATAAGCACTCTTTGATAACCATTAAAGACATTGACATAATAACAATGACGATCTTCTTTACCAACATACATTGATTTAATACCACCATTTGAATTCGTCATAATAATTGCCATTGCTTTTGTTTCAGTATGTCTTGTCCAACCAATTAAATGAGGATGATCAAAATAATCTTCTTGATTTCCTTCGTTATATTGTTTTCTTAAAGAAAGGAGTTGTTGAAGCATTTCTTTTTTTGAAGAAACATTTTCATAATCAATACCTTCTAAATCACCATAGAAAACACAAGGATACCCTGCTTTTCTTAAAAGAGTTAAACAATAAGCATGTCCTTTAAACCAATCAGGAATGAAAGAAGCTAATGATTGACTTGGTTCCGTATCATGATTATCGACAAAAGTAACTGCATTTGAAGGATACATGGAAACAAGCGTTTGATCAAAAATATGAGAAAAATCATAATTTTCATTATGACTTGCATCATAAAAATGATAGTGAAGAGGAACATCAAATAAAGACATTTCAAAATTGACTTCTTTTAAATACTTTTCTAAATGATACACATCTCCGTGCCAATACTCACCAACCGTAAATAATTCTTTATTAAAATCGTGATATATTTTTGGCAAGAGGTTTTTATAAAAAGAAGCGGGAATATGTTTAACAGCATCGAGACGTAAGCCATTGATTTTAGTTAAATTTATATACCAATAAAGCCATGAGGTAACTTCTTGAACGGTTTCTTCATTTCCAAAATCTAAATCCGCTCCCATTAAATAATCATAATTGCCATTTTCATCATCGACTTCTTGATCCCAACTCTTTTGATCAAAGGAAAATGGTATTACGATGGTCTTTCATCATAATCAATCCCATCAAAATGATACCAATGCCAAATAAAATCAGAATATTTTTTATTTCTACCAGGAAAAGTAAAAAGAGTATAGACTTTAATTTGTTCATCACCAGAAATGATTTCATTGGTATTTTGACGATTGACTTCTTTTGCATTAACAATTTCAGTACCGTCAGCGCCCATTTTATGATTTAAGACAATATCTCCATAGACATCAATTCCTGCTTTTTGAAAAGCTTGAATACACGCTAAATAATCTTCTTTTTGTTCCATATTTTGTTTCAATACTCCCTTTTTGATTAAATTCTCCTAAATCATAAAGATCATAAATACCATAACCATTATCATGAATACCGCCAACGCCTTTATAAGCAGGTGGTAACCAAATAGCTGAAAAACCCATTTCTTTATAAGATTTTACTTTTTCTTGAAGTTGTTTCCAAAGTTTTTCTTCAGGTTTTATATACCAATGAAACCCTTGTAATAAAACACCATTTCCATTTTTTTTCACCTCATTGAAACTATTATACATCATTTTATTTTCATTTTCCTAAAAGATGCGTTAAAATAAAAGGAAATTAGGGGGATTATATATATGTATGAATTAATATCAAATTTAATTCTTTATGGGAATTTACCAGAGGATGAAATTTTAGTACAACTTGCTAAGTTGTTATCAGATGATGAAAAATCAAATCATGAACTTCGTCAAGAAATTTATGGCCAAATAAAAAGATTATTAGAACTTGCAACTCAATATGGATTTAATGATAATTTATGGCATAATTATTTAACTTATTTATTAATGACAAATGAAAATCCATTTAGTATGACTTGTGAAAAACAAGGAGCAAGAGAAGGAACTGTTAATCATTTTGCTTTAAATGATTTTAAAGTATTTTATGATCTTTTCCATTATGATTTTAGGAGTATTGAAAAAGAATTAAATATTGATTGTTTTTCAACACTTGCTGATTATAAAGCTTTATCTAAACCAGAATTGATGTACAATAAGAATGTTTCTTTAAAAGTCCAAGAACTTTCTAAAAAATTAGAAGAAACAAAGAATGAACAAGAATTCTTTGATGTTGTAACGCAATTCTACAAAGATTATGGAGTAGGTATGTTTGGTTTAAATAAAGCCTTTAGAATTGCGACAAGTCATGAAAACTATGTAGAATTAAAACCAATTAATAATATGGATGAAGTTGTTTTAGATGATTTAGTTGGTTATGAAATTCAAAAGAAAAAGTTATTAGATAATACTGTAGCTTTTGTTGAAGGAAGAAAAGCAAATAATGTTTTACTTTATGGGGATAGTGGAACAGGTAAATCAACAAGTATTAAAGCAATTGTAAATGAATTTTATGATCAAGGTTTAAGAATGATTGAAATCTATAAACATCAGTTTAAAGATTTATCAAATATTATTGCGATGATTAAAAATAGAAATTATCGTTTCATTATCTATATGGATGATTTATCATTTGAAGAATTTGAAATTGAATATAAATTCTTAAAAGCAGTAATTGAAGGTGGGGTTGAAACAAAACCTGAAAATATTCTTATTTATGCAACAAGTAATAGAAGACATCTTATTAAAGAAAACTGGTCTGATCGTAATGATGTTGTTCAAGAAAATGGAATGCATCAATCAGATACCATGGAAGAAAAACTTTCATTAGTTAATCGTTTTGGAGTTAAAATCAATTATTCTAAACCAATGAAAAAAGAATTTAATCATATTGTTTTAGAATTAGCGCATAAAAATAATATAGAAATGGATGAAAAAGAACTATTATTAGAAGCCAATAAATGGGAATTATCTCATGGTGGAACTTCAGGAAGAACTGCTCAACAATTTATCAATTATATTTTAGGATTGGAGAGATAAAAATGGATGCAATCGAAGCACTTACAACAAGAAGAAGTTGTCGTAGTTTTAAACAAGAACAAATTAAAAATGAAGAATTACAAACGATTTTAGCTTGTGGTTTAAATGCCCCTAGTGGTAAAAATAAACAATCAAGTAAAATTGTGGTTGTTCAAAATCAAGAAGAAATCAAAGAACTTTCAAAACTTAATGCGATTATTTTGGAAAAGATGTTGATCCTTTTTATGGGGCACCAACAGTATGTTTTATCTTTGTCCCAAAAGATGAAAGTAATGGTATAAAAGATGGTTCATTAGTGATTGGTGCTATGCAAACAGGAGCTTATGCTTTAAATATAGGTTCTTGTTGGATCAATCGTTGTAAAGAAATGTTTGAGTTAGAAAAGGGACAACAATATCTTCAAAAATGGCATTTAGAAGATTATGTTGGTGTTGGTTGTTGTATTTTAGGATATGTTGAAAAAGCTTTACCTGAAAAGAAAATTTTAGAAAATCGTATTATTCAAGGATAGGAGAATGAATATGGATAACAAAACTTATGAATATGTTGAAGATCGTTCAATGACGATACAACAATACATTAACAATATTTTTAAATGGATGATTATAGGTGTTTTAACAACTTTTGTGACGGCTTTTGCTTTAGAAAGATCATCATTTATGTCTTATGCAGGAATGCTTCCTTTCATTTTAATTATTTTTCAATTTTGCGGTTGTTATTGGTTTATCAAGACGTTTAATGACAATGAAACCAATTACGGCAAAAGTTCTTTATATGATCTATTCAGTCATTACTGGTGTGACATTTTCTTATGTTATTGCAAGCTATACTTCCTTTAGTGTTGCACTTGCTTTTTTAGTAGCAGCCATCTACTTTGGTGTGCTTGTTGTACTAGGAACAGTGATTAAAATGGATCTAACAAGAATTGGAACAATCTGTTTAGCAGGATTATTTGTTTATATTATTTTTTCAGTTATTGTGATGATTTTTCATTTAGGTGTGGGAACACTTATTATGCCACTTATTTCACTTGCATTATTTGCAGGAATTACGGCATATGATATGCAAAAATCATTACAACTTTATAATTATGCTTCATCTAATCCAGAAATGTTAGAAAAATTAAGTATTTATGGAGCATTTAATCTTTATTTAGACTTTGTTAATATCTTCTTAGATATTCTTCAATTATTAGGAGATAATAAATAACCAAAAGAGCGAAAGCTCTTTTTTTAAATGCAAAATCGATTATAATATCTTTTACACATAGGAGGGAATATGAAAAAACTAATTGGAAGTAAAGGATTTTATAAAATGGTTCTTGCGATTTTGTATACCCATTGTTATTCAAAATGGTTTTACAAATCTTGCAAGTTTATTAGATAATATTATGATTGGACAATTAGGAACACTTTCTATGTCAGGAGTTTCTATTACCAATCAATTATTACAAGTATTTAATGTCACGATTTTTGGCGCTATGTCAGGTCCAGGAATCTTTATGGCACAGTTTTATGGAAAGAAAAATAAAGAAGGAGTGGAGAATTGTTTTAGGATCAAATTGATTATAGGAATTATAATTGCACTGCTAGCTATTTTTTTATTCTATACATTTGGACAACAATTGATTTCTTTATATTTAAATGATAATCCGCAAGATAGTTTAAAAACTTTAAATTATGGAATGGATTATTTAAAAATTATGATCATTGGGCTGATTCCTTTTGTAATTACACAAGTTTATTCATCGTCACTTAGAGAAACAGGAAATACGGTTTTACCAATGATTGCCAGTGTGGTCGCCGTGATTGTCAATTTCTGTATTAATTATATCTTGATCTTTGGACATTTTGGATTTCCACAATTAGGGGTTTCAGGAGCGGCGATTGGAACGGTTGTTTCTCGTGTGATTGAAATGAGTATTAATATTATAGGGGGTTCTCGAAATCTTTATTTAAAAGATGCTATTAAGATGAAGAAAGTTCCTTTTGATACAACTAAAGAAATGTTGAAAAGAGGATTACCTCTTTTATGTAATGAAATCTTATGGTCTATTTCTATTGCTTTGATTTCTCAAAGCTATTCTACAAGAGGACTTGTTGCTGTTGCAGCGATTAATATTACCACAACCGTTACTAATTTCTTTATGATTGTTTGTTATGCTATGGGAAATTCTATTTCAATTGTTGTTGGACAACAACTTGGTGCAGGTGAAATTGAAAAAGCCAAAGATTATGATTTAAAAATGTTGTTTATGAATTTTGTGATGTGTTTGGCTATAGGTATTGTATTATTCAATGTTTCATCACTCATACCACAAATCTATAATACTTCATTAGAAGTAAAAGCTTTAGCCTCACAACTTTTAAAAATTGCGGCATGTATGTTACCAATTATTTCTATTTATTATAGTAGTTATTTTACAATGAGGGCAGGAGGTAAAACTTTTCTAACCTTCTTATTTGATAGTGGTTATACTTTTGTTTTTACTTTCATGAGTGCTTTATTACTTACACGCTTAACATCATTACCAATATTGATCTATATATTTACTTGTTCAATGTGTTGATATTCCTAAAGCAACACTTGGTCTTATTCTTGTAAGAAAAGGAATATGGGTACATAATATTGTAAGTGATCTCTAAAACATTGTTTTAAAAATGAAAATATGATATATTTTCTTTAGAGAATCCATGCTTTAGTTGGATTAAATCGGAGAACCAGAGCCTTAGTTGGAAACTCTAAATCGGAGAACCAGAGCCTTAGTTGGAAAGTATTTACGACAGAGATTGCAACTTGTAAATCTCTGTTTTACTTTATACGAGGAGGATTGTTATGAAATTTTATTATGTTAGAAAACAGTATTTAGAATATTTAAATGGACTAGATACGCATATAATTAATAATGTTCAAATAATTGGCTTTCCTTTTAAGAATAAATAAGCGAGGATATTTTATTCCTATAAGTTTATCAAAAAAAGAAGATCAACAAAAAAATCATCACCAACAATTTTTAGAATGTATGATTTTCATAGAAATAAATATTATGGAAAATGTTTATTTTCAAATATGTTTTGCATTCCTTATAAAGAGTTAAGTGAAATAAAAAATAAAACAATAGAAATGGAAGAAGTGAGTCAATTTATAGACGATAATAAAAAAAGAATACAAATTTTCAGCAGAAAGACTTTATAAAACAAAAAAATAAAAATTATCAACAAAATTATTTACAACATACTATTAATTTTAAAAAAATTGAAGATGCTGCACTTTCATGGGAGATTGAAAAATATGGAAAACATTATAATCGTTTCCTGATGAACATTATTTCCTAGTTAATCCATTTAATAATGGATTAACTGAATATGATTTAATGAATAAAAATAAACAGGTTTGTCGAGTAGATTATGATAATACAAACAATAGAATAATTGATATTAAAGAAATTTATAATGAATCTTATGCGCCTTTAGAATGTTTTAAAGAAGGAAAGCTAAATGTTGTTGAGATGAATTCATGGTTTAGAGGAAGAGGAATTCCTTCTTGGCGTGATGGACTTGATGATTTTTTAGATAATTTAGGACTTGATAATCAAAGATGTTTTATTAAATAAAGCATATGGGTTATCGTTATCTGATCAATATTGGATGAATCCTGTTGAATCTAAGTTAAAATGGGAAGATATTAACTTTTTTGATCATGATTTAATAGTCAAAGCTATATTGAAGCCATATTTGAAAATAAACTGGTAGAGGATGAAGAAATTAATTTTTATTCACCAAATAATACGTCAGATGGAATGTTAAAAAAGGCATGGGTCGTAGATAAAGATAAAAAGAGATATCTTTTAAAGAGTTCTTTTAAAAATAGAGAATTAGAACCTTTCAATGAAGTTTTAGGTTGTTTGATAAGTCAAGCAATTCATCTTGATTATACTGAATATGTGATAGAGCTTTTAAATAAAACACCTTTATCTAAATGTGAGTGTTTTATCGATAATCATACAGAATTTATTTCTGCTTATGCGCTTTTAAAAAAAGAAAACATCAATTTCAAAGATAACAGTCTAAGTCTTTATAAAGCATATATTACTTTATTAGAAAATAATGGTATTAAAAATGCAAAAGAGAGCATAGGAAAAATGTTTATACTTGATTATTTGATGATTAATCAAGATAGACATTTAGGTAATTTTGGTATTATTAGGGATGTTGAAACATTAAAATGGTTAAAAATTGCACCTAACTTTGATAGTGGACAGGCGATGTATTCACAAAAAGAAGTTTATGAAATGAATTTTGAAAATGCAACAGGATGCTTTTTCAATGATAAAAATATAGATTTTGAAAAGATACTTGATTTCGCCTGTGATGAAAAATTAATTGGAAATCTTGATTTTATAGCTTTGGAAAAAGTACCGTATTTGTGGGAAAGGAGTTATTAAAGTATCAAGAAATAACAATGATACCTGATGAAAAATACAAATATTGATTAATGGACTTCAAACAAGAATTCATAAATTAAAAGCAAAAAAGACTTAATGATCAAATGATGGTTAAGTCTTTTTAGCATGTTATTTTTTCACAATACGATAATAAGCTTTAGAAGTGATTAAATAAATAATCGTATAAATAATAATTAAACCTGTAATACAACTGATTGTAGAAATAAGATAGATATTTTCATTACATAACAATAAACCATTTAATACCTTTAAAATAAGCGGATAAGCAAATAATAAATGAACAATTGCGACAATCAATGGAACAAAGAAGAAAATCAATACTTGGAATTGAATCGTTTGTTTTACTTCTTTTTGTGACATACCTACATTTTGTAAGATTTCAAATTTATTTTGATCTTCAAATCCTTCAGAAATTTGTTTATTGTAAATAATGATAATGGCTGCTACTAAAAACATAATTGATAAGAAAATACCGATAAAGAGAATGCTTCCATACATTTCATAGATAAATTCTTGATCTTCAATCCCATTTTGAGTAGTCAAATAATAATTCTTTTCACCAAGTTGACTATAATCTATTTTTACAAGTTGATTTGTAACATTCTTAACAACTTCTTTTGATGCATTGAAACCAATAAAGAATATTTGTGGTTTTAATTGATATTGATCAAGATTATTTTGATTCATAATAATAGTTATAGCATTAAAAGCATAACTATTACCAGTTTGAACTTGACGGTTTTTGATTTGATCTTTAATGACATAAGAATTGCCATTTAAAGAAAGAGAACGGTAATTATATTTTCCATAACTATAGAGATAGATTTCATTTTTATCTAAAGAAAGGTTTTTATCAAAATAATGATTATAATCTTCTAAAGAAACAAGGTTGATGCAAGAAAGATATTTATAATCATAATCATCAAGTTTAGCATGATTCTTTTTTAAACTCCCAGAATACTCATAAACAGGTAAAGCATAAAGAGAATCATATTTTTCATTCTTCAATAATTCTTTTGTTTTTATCAAAAACATAACTTGGATTTTTAAAAACCATTCAACTTAATATTACCAGCCATATAACATTGACGGTCTATACTATCTTGAATTCCATTATATAACAGATTGTTGAAGAAAGAGTAACCAAAACACAAGTACATAAAATACAAATA
>ENA-OQCS01000590-OQCS01000590.1-human-gut-metagenome-genome-assembly--contig:-NODE-590-length-20273-cov-2.109054_pt1 | contig 20273 bp, 26 predicted proteins | sample MGYA00242757_ERZ504575 | MGnify/ENA primary metagenome ERZ504575 (study PRJEB26092, sample SAMD00036297) | human gut metagenome | host: Homo sapiens | study: EMG produced TPA metagenomics assembly of... | reverse complement strand
TCCATTAGGGAAACCATCTCCCTTATGTAATGGAAATTCCGAAGGAACTAAAAAATTTAAAGGTTCTACCTCCTTGCAAAGATTCCAAAACCCTTCCCAATCTATTTTAATATTCTTTTGCTCAATAGCTTCATACAAACTTGAAAAAGACAAAGCCTTATCATGAAATATTTTCAAAAGAGTATAACATGATCTTGTCACATACAAGGTTAAACGAGAAGTAATATCATAAACAGAATATTTTCTAGATTCATAATATGGATCTGTTCTTAATATCCAATTATTTGCTAATGTATATTTTATAGTTAAATCATTTATAATCATAAGAATCTTATTTATAATGGTAAGTATTTATCATATATTCAGATATAAAAATTAAGATAAAGAAGGTACTTATCGCTAAGTACCTTCTACTTCAGACTAATCTTTTTAGATTGATTCTGAAACAAATCATTAACCATTGCAGCAGATGATTTCCACCAAGAGAACCTTCAGATGGTCTTTCAAGATCTTCATGCTTAATACCGCCTTCCAGCTTTTCAGCATCTTCATTACTAATAATATCTTCTCCATTTTGAGGAGTTGAATTTTCAGAAGAATAATTCTTTTTGTTTTCCTCCAAGCTTTAGCCTTGTTTTCATTGTTCTCTTTCATAATGAATTTATTTTAAATGGTTAAACAATAAGGGTTTGTTTTGATATTGCAAATGTAATCTCCCACAGTCCGACACCTCCGGACTGAACAAAAAAAAAATTTCATTTAACATTCTTTCGTATTCTCATAGAAAGACTGCCTTAAATAAAAGTAACCACACTTTTATTTAAGGCAGTCTTATAGAATCGCTTATACAAGTAGCAGATCAATTCATTGCCGCACCTTAGTTATTGATAACCGGCAATAATTTTAGGCCCTTTCTCTCATTCTTTTTACGCTTGGCATCTGCCTTACGGTTATTGATAACCAATTGATAAGATTCAGCCACAGCATTCAGTTCATCGGCAAAGGCAATAAACAGTTCATTATCATAATAAAAGAACATATCATTTACCAATGAATATAGCTGATTCAATAATCCATTACAGTTCTTATGCAGACTAGTAGCCGAAAGACCTTTCTGTTCTTTCACAATACCACGCTGTGTATCTAAGTCCAAATAAAGATTATTTGCCTTTTCCACTTCAGTGATGCGATCAGCCAGATTCAGTCGTTCTACTGAATCATGGTTTTTCTCTGATTGCAGAATCAAAATGTAACCTGCAATACGGGCAGACATATCGGAACGGGTAATTATCTTATTCATTTTATAATTTCCAGTCTGATCAATAAGGCTTTTTGCAGCATCTTGATCTTCTTTTGTTCCTATATCTCTTGCTCTTGATGTTCATCTGTAATGCGCTGAAACATTTGCGACGAATATCATGGGCTTCGGACAGACCGACTGTTTCAGAATAAAGATGGCTTTTATTTAACTTTTGACCATATTCAGCTAATATAGCCTGTAATGCCAAATGCTTGTTGGTTAAATCCACTTATCGTTTGCTGATTCAGGTATCTTTCCAGATCCATCTTTTACAACTGCATCCGACGAACCTTTCAATAGCTTTGCATATTTATCATATACACCTAACCAACGTGACATAAAATCATAGTTTTCTGACAAATTCAGAAAATTAATAGAACTAATGCTCTTGCTTCAATCATTTGTTACAAATATTTATAAGTTTAATCCTCATTTTTATTTGCGAATTATAATTTTCTTATCAATCTGACCACAGATTGGATTAAGAATACTCAAACATTTGCTTCACATTATCTATATAGTCTTCTTTTACACGTACCATTGTCTGTAATGTAGAGGGAAATATAGAATCCAATGAAAACTGCAAGAATTTAATTCCAGACTCTTTTAAAAAGTAAATATCATCCTCTTTTAGCGGTATTTTTGTACTCAATAAAGGTGTGAATCCATATTGCCCCACTTTTCGTATCACCTCTTTCCAATCAGGGAAAGCAAAAATATCACCTCCTGTCAAAGCCAGATTCCCCCCCCATATCATGAGCTTCATCTATCACCTTTATAATTTGCCAACTTGTCAAATCGTTCTTCCTGTTTCTATCCGCATAGTAATACATACAATCCGTCCTGCATTGGGTTGTAATCATAAAGTTAAGATTCAGCGGAACAGAAGGACGTTTAGGTATAAAGTCTGTAGTATAAAATAATTCATTATCCGTATAAACACTTCCCTCCGATTCTTCCTTAACAGAAATCAGCAGATACGGGGAAAAAGAAATCGTCACTCCTTTATAATTCCATCCTACTTTTACTGGATTGCCGATTATTTTTCGAATAAACTTATCTATCAGGTCTGGTTTTATATTTAGGGTATTTGCTATATTTTCTATTGAAGCATTTAATTCTCCTTCTCCAATATGTGACAAGATATATCCAATAGAAGGTGGAACTACGCTTGCAAAAGCCATGGCATATTCTAGCTTAGCAGTAATTAAAGCTGATTTAGCAATGATATAAGAACAATTATTTTCGTTTCTAATCACATATTGTGGATTCAAATAGATATACATAATACAGCCGTTTTTATACATAAAATAGTAAGGAGGGCATGCCTCCTTACTAAATTGAATATTTAAGATCCATAATACTTCTATCAACACTGGATGCAAACTATAATCAATCACTCTTTTTTTGTAAATAGTGATATAAAATCTTTTCAATATCGTTTTTAATTTCTACATTTGTTTGCTATACATAAATGCAAATACTATGACTATGAAAAAAACAATTGGAATAAAAAGAAACTCTATTATTATAATAATAGGTATACTCCTTTCTGCCTGCACACAAAAAGAAAATGCTTCTCAACAAGCGTTGTTGCTTGAATTGGTTCAAGCGGAAGCGGTGATGTATGAACATCCGGATAGTGCACTGGGTGTATTGCAAGGGATGAAAGTTCCGGCATCATCGGACAAATTGCAAAATGCTACTTGGGCGTTGCTAACAGTGCAAGCCAAGTATAAGAATTATAAAGAAGAGCTTGCTGACTCTACCTTAATTAATATAGCCTATGATTACTTTATGAAGCAGGATGATGCGCGGCGGAAAGCGATAGTTCTATATTATAAAAGGTGTATTATATGGAAAAGCAGATAAAACGCAAGAAGCGCAAGAATCCTATTTAAAGGCGATAGAGGAAGTAGAAAAGACGAAAGACTATCAACTGGCACATTTGATTTATAGCTGTATAGGAAATATATACCTATATAATTCGCTGAATGAATATGCATTGCAAATGTTTAAACAGTCATTGCACTATGCGAAGCTATCCGAAAATAAGAATTATATATGTTCTGCATATTATGATTTGGGAAAAGTATATTCCGTATTATTTGATTTTGATAATAGCATCAAATATTATAAAGAAGCTATACAAATGGCAGAAACTCTACATAATAATGGTATATTAATAAATGGAATGAACGAATTAGCAGGAGTATATACCGAAACAAAAGATTATCAACCTGCCCTATCCTATGCCCAAAAAGCTTTAATACTTAAAGAAACAAGCGAATTACCCCTAAAAAAAAGGGCTAGAACAAAGTTACTTGGTAATTGGTGACATATATAGACGCATTAATAAAACAGATTCTGCCTATTATTATCTGAATAAAACATTATCCTCCAATCGCATGGAAACGATTTGTGCAACTTATAAAATTTTATATAATCTAAGCAAAGAGAAAAAAGACTATGAAAAAATGAGCCTATATTGCGATAGTATGGTAGTTTATCAAGATTCTGTCTGGAAATTGCATAAAAATAAAGAGCTTATGGATATGCAGGAAAAGTATAACCAGCAAAAACTATTGAATGAAAAGAACCAGCTAAAAATAGAAAATAATACTATCATCCGTAATGTACTAATCATATTGGTAGTGGTATTCTGCCTGATAGCTATCCTTATCTATATATACCAGCGAAAATTAATCCGTAAAGAGCATATCATACAAAGAAATGAAGAAGAAATACAGCTGAATACCTTAAAAAGACAAGAGAATGAGAGAATAATCAGTCGTAACCAAAGCCGCATGAAGGAGCTGGCAGAACAAATGGAGGCGAATAAAGATGCGCAGGAACAGTTGGAGGAGCAAAAAAATGTATTGTCTGAAATAAAATGCCAAAATGAAGCCCTGCAACAAGAGAATAAAATGTTGCAGCAACATATTGATAAATATTCTTCTTCGCTGAATGAAAAGTCCAAAGAACTTGAAAGATTGGGACTTTTAGGAGAAGAAAACCAACGATTGCATGATCGTGAAAGATTCCTGTGCAACCAACTGATAAAAAAGACAGATGTCCTTTACCGGCTAAAGACAAAGCCCCAATACATGAAAGACGAGCAATGGGAAGAGGTAAAGGAAACAATGAATCTATTATTCGATAATTATATAGTAAGGCTTTCCACTCTTGTACCTTCATTGACAGAAAGCGATTTGCAGATATGCTGCTTCATCAAGTTGGGAATAGCCAATCCGGGAATAGCTGATTTGCTGGGGATAGAATCGGCTTCGGTATCTAAAAGAAAATTAAGATTGAAAGAACGTATCACTCAAAAGATAGGAGCATTCGGCAAAGGACAGACACTGGATCTGTGGCTATGGGAGTTCTAGGGAAGCAACTGTCCACATTCCGCATTCGCACAAAGAGGTAATATTCTAATTATTAGCATATTATCTCTTTTTTAATTGTCCATATAACGTACATATCCGGTCTATCTGTTTTTCATTCTAAATCCATAACTTTGCAGCATAACAATCAATCAATAATATTATTATGAAAACAACTAAAGAATTAAAGATTTGGAGTTTGCGTATGGTATTATTCACCATATTGCTTAGTGGTTTATCGGTGCAGAAAGTGTATTCTTTTTGTAATAGTACAGAAATTATTATAAATGGGAAGTGGTATAGCAATCAAGAAAAAGTTAATACACGAAGCCTGCCATCTATTCCCATCACAGCCTACACCGATGGCCAGAACATCTACATTGAAAACACATCTCCGGACTGTGACATACAAATTACCATCACCGGTAATCAAACAGGAGAAGTGATGTATGAACAGTTAGTGCCCCAAGCACAAACAAGCTATATTATCATTTCCATAGCCAGTTTCCCATCCGGAGAATATACATTAGAACTAACTAGTGAAGATGGGAAATACTTGGTTGGAGCTTTTAAAAGATAACCCTAATTATTCATCCTAAAAAACTACAAAGACCATGAAACGAGTAGACCTTAAGAAAATCCTCTATATGGATTCTTATCCGGCACAAGTGCACAGGCACATCCAAGGAATTTGCAGCAAAGATGGATATGTCACGTTCCACTCTCTTTGAGTACATTGCCTATATGCGCGATGAACTGGAAGTGTGCATCCTTTTCGATAAATTCTTAGGAACATATTATTATGATGGCAAAAATCTATATACGTCATTAGGCTTTAAAGTAGTAGGATAATACGAATTGAAATGTGATGAGAAAAACGGGTCATGTTTGAATTTCTTTTTGATATAAAACCGGATGCAGGAAATGTATGTCCCACCACCCAACTGGCATACCTGATTAGTGAACGGGGAAACAAGGTCTATTATACCGATACCTCCGACTCCGTTTTCACTACCGGTTTGCTGCGGAAAGGAATAGGACGCATCATTTATCCACATGATTTCCGATGGTTTACGCCACATTTGGCATTGCTGGACTATCAACTGCAAGATAAGCAGCAAGTCTATAATGAATATGACATAAACTATCTGTTTATAGCCATAAACAAAACCGACAGAAAGATAGACCTAATGCCGGAAATGCCCGTCGTCACCCTGCCGCCTATTCCTTATAAATTGCTGCCGCAAGGTGCAAAGACGATGATTTCATCGACAAACTGACGGAAATAAAAGAAGACCGTTCACGCACTGTTATTATAGGCTTGCTGGAAGACGAGGAAGAAGAAAGAAAAGTGAACACCCCCTCACATATGGAATCATTCTACAAAGCCATGAAGCAGAGTGCGAGCATCCATCCGCAATATCAATTCATCCTGCTGACCAATCATGGAGAGGTGGAAACCCGGTTGTTTTCATTACCGCCTAATATAGCCATTTACCGCCTGCCCCGCCTGCAAGCCCTGTTGCCCTTGTGCGACATGCGCTTATCACCGGAGGAATAACCCACTGGACGGAATGCACCTTTGCCCATGTGCCCATGGCAGAGTTCACGCCACAGGAAATAAAAAAAATTACCCCCCGTGAAACTGGACAGGCAGATCATTGATCTACTGGCAAACCGGGAATACATCATAGAACGGCAAAAACACCTGTGCGCCTTCTTTGAGAGCGAAAGTGAAAGGATGAACGAAATAGCCGACTGGCTGATAAACAGAGTAAAACAAAAAAAGACAATTATGAGCAAATTTCCATTCTACAAACAGTTGGACGGCATGGACTGCGGCCCCTCCTGCCTGAGAATGATAGCCAAATATTATGGAAAGACATTCTCCGTACAGCAGTTACGCGAGCAATCATACATACAGCGCACGGGAGTTAACTTGCTAGGTATCAGTGAAGCGGCAGCCAGCATAGGGCTGCGCGCCACCGGTATACGCACTTCAATGGAAAAACTGAAACAACAGTCAAAACTGCCATGCATCATCCACTGGAACCAGGAACATTTCGTGGTCCTCTATAAAATAGAAAAGAAAAGGGGCAAAACTTGGTTCTACATTGCCGACCCTGCCTACGGATTGCTGAAATATGAGGAACAGGAGTTGAAAAAATGCTGGATCAGTACCACACAAGGCGGAATAGAAAAAGGAATTGCCCTCTTGCTGGATGTTACCCCGCAATTTTATGAAGCGGAACCCATAAAATATGAAAAGCTGTCATTATGGTATCTGTTTCACTATGTACGTCCCTACAAAAAGGCGATGATACAGCTCATCATCGGCCTGCTGGCAGGCAGTTTGCTGCAACTGGTCTTCCCTTTTCTTACACAAACCATTGTAGACCAAGGCATAGGCACAGGAATCTGAATTTTATACAGCTCATTTTGGCCGCACAACTCATGCTGGTATTCAGCCGCACACTTATTGAGGTGATCCGGCGCTGTATACTGCTCCACATCAGTACGCGCGTCAACGTGTCGCTCATCTCGGATTTCCTCTCCAAGCTGATGCGGCTGCCCATGAGGTTCTTTGACAGCAAACTGGCAGGCGACTTGATACGCCGCATCGAAGACCACAACCGCATCGAGAGTTTCCTCACCCAGTCCGTGCTCAATATTTTGTTCTCTACCCTCACGGTAGTCATCTTCGGTATCGTGCTGGCCATATACAGCTGGAAAATATTCCTCATTTTCATCCTGTTCAGCGCAGCCTATATGGGTTGGGTAAAGCTGTTCATGCGCAAGCGGGCCGACTTGAACAGGAAGAACTTTGAACAGATGTCCGTCAATCAGAATAATTTGATGCAACTCATCTACGGTATGCAGGACATCAAGCTGCTGGGCTGCGAACAGCAAAAACGCTGGGAATGGGAAAACATACAAGCTTCTCTCTTCCGCATTAATATGAGTTCACTCAACCTGGGGCAGTGGCAGCAGGTGGGAGCCGTACTTATCAACGAAGTGAAAAACGTACTGATAACAGTTCTCTCTGCCACCGCCGTACTACATGGAAGTATCACGCTGGGTGTGATGCTTTCCATACAGTACATCATCGGACAGGATGCAAGGGCCTATCAGCCAATTCGTTTCCTTCATGCAGGACACGCAGGACGCGCAGCTCAGCCTGGAACGTCTCGGAGAAATACATGGCAAGCCCGATGAAGAGACAGAAGGCATGGACCAGGATACCCAAATATCAGGCAAAGACCCGATTCAATTGCAAAATGTAGTCTTTACTTACGGATCAGAAAAATCGAAACGCATCATCAAAGGGCTATCGCTGGACATACCAGCCGGAAAGACTACCGCCATCGTGGGCCTCAGCGGCAGTGGGAAAACAACGCTGATAAAACTGATGCTCGGATTCTATCCTCCCATCGGAGGAGCGGTGATGATAGGCAATCAGTCGCTACAAAAAATCAGTTTCAAGGAGTGGCGCAAACATTGTGGAGTAGTGATGCAGGAGGGATTCATATTCGGCGATACCATTGCCAACAACATAGCGCCGGATGGCAGCATGATAGACAAAGAACGCCTGCTGTATGCCGTAGAGATGGCAAATATACGTGAGTTCATCGAATCCTTGCCTTTAAAGTATAACACCAAAATAGGTAACACGGGGCAAGGATTGAGCCAAGGGCAGAAGCAGCGCATCCTGATAGCGCGCGCCATTTACCGTAATCCCGATTACCTGTTTTTTGATGAAGCGACGAATGCGCTCGATACGGACAATGAGAAAGTGATACAGGAAAATCTGGAGAGATTCTTCAAGGACAAAACGGTGGTCATCGTGGCGCACCGCCTGAGCACCGTAAAGAATGCCGACCAGATAGTGGTGCTGAAAGAAGGGGAGATAACGGAACGGGGCACGCACGAAGAACTCATTGCCCGGCAGGGCGATTACTACAGGCTGGTGAAGAATCAGCTGGAACTGAGCGCTTAGGAAATTAAAAAATGAGAATTGAGAATTAAAAAATAATAGCAATAAGGTATGGAGGAAATCTATAAACCTGATGCGGACGGACCGGAAAAGGTAGAAGTATATAGTCGCGAAAACAATGATATGCTGGGAGATATGCCCGAATGGTTGATCCATACGGGAAGCTACATCGTATATGGACTGATTGTTTTTCTTATTGCAGGCACGGCATTATTTAAGTATCCTGACACAATAAGAAAAACGATAACCATTGACGACTTGGGAAGTGCGGAATGGATCACTGCCAATCAGGCAGGAATGATAGACCGCTTTTTTGTGGAAAACCAATCACCTGTACAAAAGAACGACACGCTGGGCATACTGAAAAATACTGCCCTACTGGAAGACGTACAAACATTTTGCCGCGTACTGACCAAAATAGAATGGTACTACCGCACCAACGACATCAAGTACCTGCAAGACTATCCCTTTGACCTCATCATGGGTGAAATGTCTTCCGCCTACGAACAGTTCACCCAAGCCGTGCGTACGTGCGTGATGTATCAGGAGTTTGATATCTATCCGCAGAAGAAAAAATACCTAGATGAAGAACTCCGGATACTGGAAAGTACCGGTAAGGCAGATGCCATGGCGGTGCTGAATGTGAAACGCGAACTCTTTGAACTGGATATAAACCACCGGATGGAGACTGCCAAAAACCTCCGGATGCTGGAACTGGCTTACGAAAACATGGTGAACAGCCTCCGCACGTGGGACAAGAAGTACCTCATCAAAAGCCATCACGACGGCATAGTGGTATGGGGAAAGACATGGGGCATGAGCGCCCGGGTAAATGAAGGAGACACCCTGTGCACCGTTATCTCCAAGCAACAGGGGAATCCCCTCGGGCACATCACTCTTTCACAAGACGAAGTGGCGGAAATTGCCGTGGGTGACAAAGTAAATATCGAACTGAACAAATACCCCACCCACTCGTATGGCGTACTGCCGGGAAGAATCGCCTCCGTCTCTTTTGTGCCTTACAATAAAAGTTATGCCGTGGAAGTGGACTTTCCGGACGGACTGGTGACAACCAACAGAAAGGAAATAAAATATGAAATAGACATGTCCGGCCGGGCGGAGATCATCACTTCGAGCCGGAGCATACTGAGCAGGATTTTCGCACCCGTGTATGAATTGTTTTCCACCACGGAGTAACACCGTTTTTTCACTACAGAGAATAACCAACTTAAACAAAGAAGAATATGAAAAAAGAAGACCCCGACAACAAGCAACCGGAATACACCCGCTATTCCGAAGATGAAGAACAAGTGCTGGACTTGAACGAACTGATGGACGTACAAGGTGGCATAGATGACAAGGAGTTATCCAAATGTGGCCTGGGATGCTATACAGGCGGATTCGTCGATCCTACAAAAACACAAGATGAAAATACCGGAAATGAATAAAGTATATGTGCTGAACCCTCATTATCATCTGAGACATGATATTCACAGGGTCGCATTATTCTCCAGTACGGGGACAGATACCGACTGCTCCCGGAACTGGCATACTTTTATTCACCCGCTGCAAGCTGTCATGCTGAGTTTTTTCACGTATGACAGACCTTTGCAGACAACTCTCCCTCTGCTGTGCGACTTCTTCTGCCGGAGCAGGAGGAGATGATCAAATGGGTATCGGACTTCATTGATAATCCGACCCCCATTTATACCTCCTCCCAGCAGGGAGAAATTTATTTTCCCAAACGTATATTGATTGAAGCGGAAAAGGCAGGCAAAGCATTGCGGTTTGACCGGCTGCAAGCAAATTCTTTTGTCTGGAAAAACTGGATCTTACTACAAAAAGGCTGTATTCCGGTCCGTTGCTCCTCACATTCATGCTGACCAACCAATGTGTCACGCATTGTAAGTATTGCTATGCAGATACATCAACGCAAATAAAATCCCCACTCACCACCCAACGCATGATGGAGCTGATCAAGGAAGCTTCAGACCTGCAAGTACAACAAGTAAATCTGATAGGTGGTGAAATATTCCTGCATAAAGACTGGAAAATCATATTAAAAGAATTGGTAAAACGGGGTATTGCCCCCGAATTCATATCGACCAAAATGCCTGTAACCCAAAAACTGTTGCAAGATGTACAGGAAACAGGGTATCAGGGAATTGTTCAAATTTCACTGGATGCCATTCATTCCGAAATACTGACCGCCTCGCTGGGAGTAAACGGAAATTATGCCAAAGAGATGCTTCACGGCCTGCAATTACTGGATGACAGCGGACTGAATTATCAGATTTCATCTGTGCTGACCAACTACAATTGCCAGATGAATGTCTTGGCAGAATTACTGCATGAATTATCTCATCTGAAGCATATACGCGACTGGCGTATTATCCCCGCCAGTAATTCCATATACAAAGAGTATAATGTATTTTCGCATTTGAAACCTACTAAAGCGCAAATTACAAAGGTATTCAACCAAATACGCCCTCTTCTCACACAGGTTTCCTTTCCCGTGATTCTAGGGAAAGAAGTAACCGATAAAAACTATCAAGATACCTGGGGTGGAAGCCGGTGTTTCAAAGGAAGCGAATGCTCTGCATTGACCACTCATATGTTTATATTGCCTGATGGTAAAGTGACTGTATGCGAGCAACTTTACTGGCATCCACAATTTATCATAGGGAATGTAACCACACAAAGTCTGAAAGAAGTCTGGCATTCCCCTCAAGCCTTGCACCTTTGTTCCTTGTCACGTCAGGATATCAACAAAGAGAGTCCATGCAGGGAATGCCGTCTTTTTGAAGACTGTTTCAGTTATCAGAACCGTTGCTGGAGTGATATCATAAAAGCTTATGGAAAGGATTGTTGGGATTTTCCCGATCCGCGTTGCTGTTTTGCTCCTGCCATGAAAAATAAATTAAGTTATGACTGAAGACGAACTTGACAGAATAAAAAAATCATTTGTCCGTTCCAGTGACGAATGTCCCATGGAAGTGGCCTGTCTGCTCACTGTCATGAAATACTATGGCGGTCAACAAGATGCACGCACACTAGCCGAATGGTGTAAAGTAGATGGAAAATATACGTTGATGGGTATGAAACAGGCAGCTATACGTGCAGGAATGGAAGCGGAAATCTGCTTGCAGAACATGGAACAATTGTCCACCAGAAAATTTCCTGCCATACTTTTTGCCATCAATGATTTCGAAGTACCGGGATATGTGGTTTGTTATGGCATTCATGAAGGCCGCTTCATTATTTGGGAGCCGGGATTCGGCCCTATGCAATATTGGGAAAACCAAATGAAAACATTATGGATAAGAGGAATAACTCTTACTCTGTTTCCCACCCACGAATTTATGCAGAAAACGGATTTTCAACTAAAATGGTGGGAGTTGTATCCGTGGAGCAGGAAATGGAAAAGAAGACTGAACCGCTGGTATGAATATATCTGGCTAAATTATCCCTGGTTCAGGGAAATGGTAACACAGCTAAGACGGAAATGAATGGAGCAAGCCAAGTCCAATTATTCCATAGGGACAGATTGAACCCCTTAGCCGTCAAACTAAGTTTTTTTATTACATACGATTCTTTTGTTCTGTGGAGACCAAAGCCCCATAGTAGGTGATAAAACCAGCGAGGCAAAAATCTTATCATAGTCTGGTGCATTAATCATATTAATTAAAGCAATCGTAGGATCATCTTCTGAATAAGCTCCACTAAAAGAAATAATCGCATCTTTAACATATTGATATCCGGCTGATAAGTATACCCATTTATAAGTTGTTCCTAAAGTTATATTATGAGATAAAGAAGGTAATAAAAAAGGATTACCACCCTCATATGTATACCGATTAATATACATTACATTACTTCGCAACTGAGCATAATATGGACGAGAGTATAATAGTTGCGCATCTGAATATAGTTGTATTGTTCCCATATTTGAACTAGTGCAAGGTAGGAGAATAGTGGAATAGCCAACTGAAGAAATTGGTAATATTCCTTTTGTTTCATTTGATTTTATATTAAAAGCTCCGGTTTGATCACTGATAGTACCTTGTAAAAAAGTAAAATCAGGCAAAGAAAACAACACTATATTGGCAAACTCTAGTGGCTGTTTTTTTCATCCACTATTATTCCACTAATCATCTGTGCATGTATGCAAAGAGAAACCAGTAAGAGGCAGAAAGTTATATATAATTTTTTCATAACAATATCAATTATTTATCGGTTAAACCGGAACGCAAATGACACAAATCTAACCTCCGGCAGGTTATATCCATGCTGTACTGTTATTAATTTGTATCATTTGTGTTCCAATTTTAATTTATAGAACGAAATAAATCCGCGTTCCATCCATTAACTCCCATTTATCATCCGGTGGTATGATGGCGGATAATCATTATGTATCATGCATCGCCGCATCTTACATATCTTTTACAAACAGACCTGTTAAAACCGGATGTGTCAAAACTAAACTATCCGCTATATCCTCCTTGGGATTGGGCTGAAAAATCCTTCAGATGTTACAGCACTCCGCAAACCCTTTGCTGACGGGCGTTCCGGCTGAAGGATTCGGTCATTTAATTGTTTCAGCCGCTTGCAGATGTTTCAGCCGGTAAAAGTAAGGTGTTATGAGATCTCGAAACTCTCAAGACAGTTTCAAGACCTATCATTGTCCGGGGTCGGACACGAAAAAAGACAAACTTTCCCGGCACAAAAAGAAGCAAGAGCTTGGAGAAAATGCCTGGTCGTTCTCCAGGAACAGTCGATGGCAAGTGGGGAAGTGCCGGTCTTGCAGGCAGGTAAAAAGATAAGTTCGTTTTTAAAAAAGGTCCTTTTCTTTTGCTAAAGACATCCTTATCTTTTTTAATGGAACTTATGTTTTTCGAAAAGAACAAGTTCTTTCAGCGCGTGGGCTGGTGTTCTGGCAGGAACCACTTCTACCGGAATAGTGAGGGCGTGAATCGGAACTTGTTGCAAGAATTTGCGAAACTGTTGCAAGATCCGGCAGAACTTGTATCAGGATTCCGGACCCTCCGACAGGAAAAACGCGGCTTTTTGAAACCGTACTTTGTTTTTGGAAGTGTGCGTTCAAATTGCTGGAACGGACGCCCGTTTTTCAGGCTGAAACATCCGCAAGCGGCTGAAGCAATTAAATGACCGAATCCTTCAGCCGGAACGCCCGTCAACAAGGGGTTTGCGGAGTGGCTGAAACATCTGAAGGATTTTTCAGCCCGAACTTACGGTGCATTACTCCTGGAGTCGTGGACGGTGGTTCGGGCAGACAAATATGTAAAAGTCCATTCCATTGGGAATATATGAATGATAATCCTCAATCATATCACAAAATGTTTATTTATAGAATGGGATGACGGATGGAACACGGATTTTTTTACTTTACCTGTCATTGGGTTTGCAAGTACAAATTTAAATTTTAAGTCCGTGTTTGTCCGCTTCGTCCGTGTAGTTCGCATTCCATCACCCCGTTTTATAAATTTCCATTTATCATCCGGTGGTATGATTGCGGATAATCATTTCAAATAAGATAAAATATGTTATTTCATATTCTTCATTTATTCTTCCCCTTCAAGTATTCATAAAAAGCATATTGCGCCCGTACCGGTTCTTCTTTCGGATTCCTTTTCAACACATTATTCAGATTTTCATCCACCCAACCGGCTTTTCTGTTATCTTTCAACTGAATAACCAGCATATCTATCAGTTGTTGTTTCAGATCTTCGTCAAGAATGGGGGTAACGGCCTCTATACGCCGGTACAGGTTGCGCCTCATCCAGTCCGGCGAACCCATGAACAGAAGCGGTTTTCCTCCATGGTGGAAATACCACACCCGGGCATGTTCCAAAAAGCTGTCCACAATGCGAGTGATACGGATATTTCTGCTATAAGGCTGATTGGGAATCAAGCAGCAGATACCACGTACTATCAAGTCTATTTTCACTCCTGCCTCACTAGCCTTATATAATTCATCTATCATGCAGGATCTTGCAGCGCATTCATTTTCAAGATAATCCGCGCTTCTTTTCCCGCCTTTGCCATATTTATCTCATATCCGATACGTCTTCTCAGTTCCGGCAGCAGATTAAAACGGGCTACCAACAAACGCTTGAATTTGGGTTCAGTCACTTCTTTCTGTAATACCCGGAATAAAGTATACAGATCATTCACAATAATCTCGTTGGAAGTGAACAAACCGGAATCAGCATATATCCGGGCAGTCTTCTCATTGAAATTTCCGGTACTGATATAAGCATAGCTGCGAGTCTGTTTTCCCTCTTTGTTATACCGCAGTACAAGCGCCACCTTGGCATGCACTTTCAATCCCGGTATACTGAAAATAATATGTATCCCCGCCCGCTTCATCATCTCGGCGGTAGCCAAATTGTTTTCTTCGTCAAAACGGGCCTTAAGTTCTACAAAAACAGTTACTTTTTTACCATTCTGCGCAGCAGCAATCAGCGTATTGATAACAACCGAGTTTTCCGCCACCCTATATTGGGTAATCATGATCTCCTTACAGGACGGGTCATGAACGGCCTCATACAGGAAATGGATGAAATGTTCAAAAGAATGATAAGGGAAATGCAACATCAAATCCTTCTTGCTCACATAACGGAATATGGATTCTTTCTCATCCAAACAATTCAATGTCATGGGACGAGGTTTCAATTGGGTACAAAGTTCCTTACTGGGATTAGGCAGATGAGCCAAATCCTCCAAGTTCAAGTGTTTGTCTCCCGGAACCAAATCATCACGATTGATGCCAAATGCATCGACCAGAAACTCCAGATAATCCGCAGGCATCTTGCGGTCATAGACAAAACGGCATACAGCACCTATTTTACGCTTTTTCACCTTTTTACGCAACTGTTCCACCATAACTTCGGAACTGGTTGCATCATCCACGAAAATATCGGCGTCACGAGATATCTTGCAACAATAACTGCAATCCAAATCATAGCCCGGAAACATACGGTTGATATTCGCCTTTATAATATCTTCCATATACATCAGGTAAAAGTTTTCTCCCTGTCGGGGAAGTTCTATGAAACGGGGAACTTTGCTATAAGGCAATTTGATAATATAGTATTCCTTTTCCCCCGTGTCTTTGCGCGTCACGCGTACCGACAGATACAAACGGTTGTCACGTAAAAAAGTCTTGATTCGATTCTTGCATACCGGAACAGGTTGAAGATAGGGAAAAATTCTTCCTTAAAGAAATTACTGATAAACTCCTGATGAAAAGGCTCTACCTCCTGTTTACTTTGATAAAAAATAATATGATGCCTGCGCAAAGCCGGAACAATCTTATGCTCATAAATGCGGATACGGTCTTCCATCTGGCTATTGACAGCTTCGGTTATCTGATGTATCAGGTGTCTGGCTTCTTCCTGTGTCATATCATCACTTTGGCCACCGGAAGCGATGGCTTTATGTTCCGCTACACGAATCTTGTAGAATTCCTCCAGATTAGAAGAATATATAGAGATAAAGTTAATCCGTTCATACAACGGAAGGGAGTCGTCATCCGCCTCCAACAACACGCGATAGTTGAAAGACAACCAACTGATATCACGCTTGAAATAATGATATTTGCTCTCCATATTATGCTTAGATTTGTTCCAAATATAGTACCTTTGTCGATAATAAACAAAAAAACTATGACAAGAATCGGATTATTATCGGATACTCATGCATTTTGGGATGACAAATACTTGAAATACTTTGAGAATTGTGATGAAATATGGCACGCCGGAGACATCGGCTCGGTGGAAGTCGCCCGGAAACTGTCCGCTTTCCGCCCCTTCCGGGCAGTATATGGAAACATTGACGGGCAGGACATACGCAGACTTTATCCTCAAACCAACCGCTTCACCGTAGATGGTGCGGAGGTGTTGATAAAGCATATAGGCGGATATCCGGGCAACTATGATCCTTCCATCCGCGGCAGCCTGCTGGTGAAACCTCCCCAGCTTTTTATCAGCGGACATTCGCATATATTAAAGGTGAAATATGACAAGACACTGGATATGTTACACATCAACCCGGGAGCAGCAGGCATTTCCGGATTTCATAAAGTGAGAACATTGGTACGTTTTTGTATCGATAATGGAGAATTTAAAGATTTAGAAGTAATAGAACTAGCGGATAAGTTGTAAGATTAAAAAATCTTTCCGAACTTTGCACACACTAATATCAAAAACAATATGAAGACTTATCTCGTTACAGGAGCTGCCGGATTTATCGGAGCCAACTATTTAAAATACATCCTGGCCAAACATGACGACATCAGGGTGGTGGTACTGGATGCCTTGACTTATGCCGGCAATCTGGGAACTATTGCATCAGACATTGATAATGAACGTTGTTTCTTCGTAAAAGGAGATATATGCGACCGTGATTTGGCAGACCAACTATTCGCAGAATACAAGTTTGACTACATCGTGAATTTTGCAGCAGAAAGCCATGTAGACCGCAGTATTGAAAACCCACAATTGTTTCTGCAAACTAATATTTTGGGAACCAAAACCTGCTGGATGCGGCCCGCCGTGCTTGGGTGACGGGAAAAGATGAGAATGGTTATCCCACCTGGCGCAAAGATGTACGTTACCACCAGGTATCTACAGATGAGGTATACGGCAGCCTGGGAGCAGAAGGTTTCTTTACTGAAACAACTCCTTTATGTCCGCACAGCCCATATAGTGCCTCCAAGACAAGCGCTGATATGATTGTCATGGCTTATCGTGATACTTACAAAATGCCGGTAACCATTACCCGCTGTTCCAATAATTACGGTCCGTACCATTTTCCCGAAAAACTGATTCCGCTGATCATTAAAAACATTTTGGAAGGAAAGAAACTTCCCGTATATGGTGACGGAAAGAATGTACGCGACTGGTTATATGTAGAAGACCATTGCAAAGCCATCGATTTGGTTCTGCGCAAGGGCCGCGAAGGGGAAGTATATAATGTAGGCGGACACAATGAGAAAGAAAACATAGAGATAGTAAAACTTACCATAGCCACTATTCACCGGATGATGACGGAAACTCCCGAATATCGCAAAATCTTGAAGAAAAAAGAGTTGAACGACAAAGGTGAGATCTCTATCGACTGGATTAACGAATCATTAATCACCTTTGTCAAAGACCGTTTGGGACATGACCAACGTTACGCTATCGATCCTACCAAAATCACTAATGAATTAGGATGGTATCCTGAAACAAAATTCGAAACCGGTATTGTAAAAACAATCCAATGGTATCTGGAAAATCAAGCATGGGTGGAAAATGTAACAAGTGGCGATTACCAAAAGTATTATGAAAGAATGTATAAAAACCGATAAAGAATACATCTTATAATATTTAAAAAGTCCCCGGATAAGAAAGGCGTTCTTATCCGGGGACTTTTTTATCTTAATATTTCCAACACCAAATTTCAGCTATAATATAATAAAACAATAAAATAGAATTTGCTATAGATATGTTCAACAACATACTACTTTCCCTTTCATCTTCGATTTCTTTCGTATATTTTGCACCGATAAGATAATTATAACACAAACAGTGTGTTAAAAATAAAATAAAGAACTATTTTAATATTTATAAATACAAAATCATAAAATAGCAATAATAAAGAAAGAAAACAAAAAATACAAGCAAGATATCAAGGCCTTAAAAGACAGATATACGAAAAAAGAAAGAAAACAAAAGATTTATCTAACCTAATAAGTTTACGATTGAAACCAAACAGATTCAATAATTTGATATAACATCAACCTTTAAAAACAAATAGTGAGTTAATAAAGAAGCAAAAATGAAAAACATGAAGAAAAATCCAAAACAAAACAGGGAAAGCAGCCTTATGCGTAGTCCCCTTATTTTAGGATTGTCAATGGTCCTATGCATACCGGTTGCCTATTCGCATGCAAAGTCAAGTAACATAGTGAACAATGAATCGGTTCAATCGATCCTGCAAGGACGTACTATCAAAGGTCAAATTATTGATGAGAACAATGAACCTTTAATTGGAGTATCCGTCACTGTAAAAGGCGCAAATACTATAGGAACCATCACTGACTTTGACGGAAATTATACATTGGATGTACCCGCAGGAAAAAACAGTCTTGAAATATCTTATATAGATATAAAACCCAAGAAATAACCATTGGCAAAAACACACAATTGAATATCAAAATGCAGCCTGATACTCAAACATTGGATGAAGTGGTAGTGGTAGGATACGGCACTGTAAAAAAGAGAGATTTGACTGGAGCTGTTGCTTCCGTAAAAAGTGAGGATATTGTCCGAATGCCAACCAGCAATGTACTAGAGGCTATTCAAGGACAGGTGGCAGGTTTGGATATCACTCGCAGTAGTGGAGAAGCCGGTTCCGGAGTGAACATGACCCTACGTGGCACACGCTCCATCAATGGTGACAATAGCCCGTTATTCATCATTGACGGCATGGAAGGCTCTTACGATGAATTGAATCCGAATGATATCGCTTCTATTGAAGTACTGAAAGATGCCTCCTCTACAGCTGTTTATGGTGCTGCCGGAGCAAATGGAGTTATCATCATCACCACCAAAACTCCTAAAAAAGATAAATTCTCCATCGATCTGGATGCCTACTATGGTTGGAATGTCATCTCCAGCTTCCCCGAAGTAAATCGTGGAGAGGATTACATTAACTTCCGCAGAGAAGCACAAAGAACGGTAGGTGCCTGGAACAGCCCGGCCGATGACGGGAATCTTTTTCCCAGCTATATGCAAAAATATATAGACAACAATCAATGGGTGGACTGGTTTGATTTAGCTTCACAAACCGGTATCACCAATAGCTACAATCTAAGCACATCTTATTCTAATGACCGGGTCACCTCTTATTTTTCTTTAGGATATTACAATTTGGAAGGATTATTGAAAGGAGACGAACTGGAACGCTACTCGGCACGTGCAAAATAGATTTTAAAGCCAATGAAATGGTAAAATACGGACTAAACCTATATGCCATGTATTCTGAAAATGACAAGCGTTACAGCCGTATATGGAACCGTATTCTCTGTATGCCACCATTGGGTACTCCTTATGATGAAGACGGCAATCTGGTAGACTACCCGTTGGGAGACGGCAACATGAATCCTTTGGCGGATATGGAGAAGACCAATATGTAAATAATGTGAAGACATTGAGCGTAGCCCCACAGATTTATGTAGAATTGACTCCACTAAAAGGACTTTCATTCAAAAGTCTGTTAGGCGGATATTTCCGGAATGTGAAAGAAGTAAGTATACCGGCACAAAATCATATCAGGGACTAGAAAGCGGACTAGTTCAGGCCACTATCCCAAACACCTTCACTTATAATTATAAATGGCAGAATATTCTGACTTATAACTTCAAAATAAAAGAGGATCACGATTTCACAATAACCGGAGTCACTGAATGGTCAAAAGACCAAAAGAAAAAGCGACCGCCACTGCCAACAAATTTGATACGGATTCTTATCTATACCATAATTTAGGTGCCGCAACCGGTACACCCACAGTTTCTTCTTCTTATGTA
>ENA-OQCS01000589-OQCS01000589.1-human-gut-metagenome-genome-assembly--contig:-NODE-589-length-20274-cov-1.980791_pt1 | contig 20274 bp, 31 predicted proteins | sample MGYA00242757_ERZ504575 | MGnify/ENA primary metagenome ERZ504575 (study PRJEB26092, sample SAMD00036297) | human gut metagenome | host: Homo sapiens | study: EMG produced TPA metagenomics assembly of... | reverse complement strand
CTCTCGGAACTTTTCCTTTACGGAAGCCCGGAACGCTGATGTTCTTTTTCTGTTTCTGGTAAGCTTTCTCCAGTGCTTTCTCTAATTCTTCAGCCGGAACCTCAATGGTAAGTTTGGCCATATTCTTTTCTAAATTTTCGACCTGTACACTCATTTTATCAATTTCCTCCTTGATTTATCTGAAAAGCGGCAGAAAACCTGCACACCTCTCCATTCTACAGTCATTTATCGAGTATAGCATACTCTTTTCAAAAACGCCAGTGATTTTTTTATATTTCTGTGGTTTTTAGGCTTTTTTTTAGCAATGAAATACGATTTTTTCCGCCATTTCTTTTGCTTTGTCCTCTCCCTGCAGAACACGGATCAGCTCCAGTGCGAAGTCAGTGGCTGCTCCCATGCCGCGGCCGGTGGTCACATTTTTGTCGGTGACTGCCGGTACATCGAGTACGTTTGCGCCTGCCAGCTTTTCTTCAATCCCGGGAAGCAGACAGCGTTTTATCTTTTAAGATGCCCATCACACCAAGGATGCTCGGCGCTGCGCAGATGGCTGCCAGTTTCTTTCCCTGATCGTCATAGGAACGAATCAGCGCTGCGAGCGTCTCGTTTCCGGCCAGATTTAATGTACCCGGCATTCCGCCCGGAAGTACCAGCATGTCTCCGTCATCAAACTCTCCCTCTTCGATGGTTTCATCTGCAAGAATGGTGATTTTGTGGGATCCTGTTACTTCTTTTCTTCCCATAATAGAAACGGTGCATACGTCTTCTCCGGCTCTGCGCAGCAGATCCACCGGGGTCAGTGCCTCAATCTCTTCACATCCGTCTGCCAGAAATACATAAATCTTTGCCATGGTTTTGTCCTCCTGTGTTGTATGATCAGTCTCGTGTGTTTTGTCACGTGATATTCTCTGCTTTTCTTTGTAACAAACCGCCGCTATTATACCACATTTTTCCGCAGAATGCTTGCATTTCATAAAAAATTTCAGGACTTTTTTCGCAAAAAGCCGGATTTCGCTTAACATCACGGGAAAAGCATGGTAAACTCTTGAAAAAAGCAGTGATGCAATCACGAGAAGGAGTCTCTTTTATGGAAATCGAACGCAAATACCTTCTGGATCAGCTTCCGGAAAATCTTACAAGCTATCCATGTAAAAAAATCGAGCAGGGCTATCTTTCCACCGAACCGGTTGTCCGCATCCGCCGCTCTGACGACGAATATTATCTGACCTACAAGTCAAAAGGGCTGATGGTGCGTGAAGAGTATAATCTTCCGCTCACAAAGGAATCCTACCTTCATCTGCGGGAAAAGGCAGACGGCGTTCTCATCTCAAAAACACGCTATCTGCTGCCGCTTACCGGAACGGATCTGACGATCGAGCTCGATGTCTTTGATGCGCCGTATGAAGGCCTTTACCTCGCAGAGGTGGAGTTTCCGGACGAAGCATCCGCAAACGCCTTTGTTCCTCCGGTATGGTTTGGAAAGGATGTAACCTATTCTTCCGATTATCACAACAGTACGCTCAGTAAAGGAAAAAACTATAAATTACCAGAAAAATCCCGGTGCCTTTTTCACGGCTGCCGGGATTTTTCCGCTCGTTTTGTTTTTTTACTCTTTTTTGTGCTTGCTTTTTGCTTGTTTTGGTTTGTTTTTTTGTGCATACATTCTTTATTTTGCTGCTTTCACATTAGCGTCATTCTGTCAAAGCGGCGGTGCTGCTCCTTCTAATCCACTCCCTTTGATTTCCGGATGCAGGCTCGTGTTGCATCAATAACAGCACTTCTCAGTTTCTCCCGCTCCAGTACGGCAACCGCTTCGATGGTGGTTCCGCCTGGCGAGCAGACCATGTCTTTTAATTCTCCCGGGTGCATTCCTGTCTCGAGAAGCATTTTGGCGCTTCCAAGGACAGACTGTGCAGCAAATTCATATGCCTGTTTTCTCGGCATTCCTTCGGCTACGGCCGCATCTGCAAGAGCCTCCAGGAAAAGAAATACGTACGCCGGCGAGCTTCCGCTGACACCTGTGACGGTATCCATCAGATACTCCGGAACAACTTCTGCGCGGCCAAAGCTTTTCAGGAGGGTTAAAACGAGCTGCAGCTCTTCCTCCGTCACGAGATCATTGGCACAGACGCCGGTCATTCCTTCTCCGACGAGTGCTGGTGTGTTTGGCATGGTGCGAATTAACTTTGTTGGTTTTCCGATTTCTGTACCCAGCCATTGTAAAGACTTACCGGGAAGAATCGATACGATAATCTTCTCGGGTGAGATGAAGTTTTGACGAGGTTTATTATATTTTTTATTTGGTTTGCTTTACTGCCAGGAATACAAGATCGGATCCGGCTACGACCGCTTCGTTCTCCGTAGTCGCCTGGACTCCAAACTGGTTGGTCAAGCGTTCCACACTTTTCTCCGTGCGGACCGATACCAGAATGTCATCTGCAGATACAACTCCTTTTTGGATCATTCCGCCGATCATGGCACTCGCCATGTTGCCGCCGCCGATAAAACCTACTTTCATGTCTGTTCGCCTCCGTATGCCTGTGTTGTAAAAAATATATGCGACACCCATAGTATGCAACAAAATTTACTTTTTGCAATACTTTTTCTCTATTTTTCTGCTTTTCTTTTACAATTTTCTTTATTTTTTTTCGAATGAAATGTCGCTGTTTGTCGACGAATGTCGAAAAGTGTCTTTTTCTGTCTTTTTTCGCTTTTCTATTCCGCCGGAATCAGCCTTTGGCGGCGGCCTCTTCGGCGTATTTTGTTGTCACGAGTGTCTTGTACGGTGCCTTTTTCTCCAGCTCTCCCGCCTGCTCCAGAATCTCCTGCAGAAGATCAAAACTTTCTTCCTCAAAGATCAGATTTTCTTTCCACGTATCCTGCTCATAGTAGCGGCGCACGATCGCGGTGATGGTTTCCAGCTCGGTTTCTGCAAACTGCGGCGCAATCACTTCTGCAATCTCCTCCGGTGTGTGCGTCTGCACGAAGTCCATTCCCTTCTGCAGTGCCTTCGTGAATTTTTCTACGGTTGCGCCGTGCGTTTTCAGATAACTCTGTTTGACGCTGTACGACGTATACGGCACATACCCGGATTCCGTTCCGACCGATGCCACGACATAGCCGTCGCCCTTCTGCTCGAGCAGTGTCGCGGACGGTTCAAATTCAATCGTACTAATCCCCCTGCCCGCCGGAGAACGCGGCAGCTGTGAACCAAAATCGATGCTCTGGTTGATATTTACGTCTTTTTTATCAATCCCTTTCTGCGCCAGAACATACTCAAAGACCATTTCCGGCATACCGCCTTTTCTTCCCCTAATACCTCTTTGTTTTCAATTTCTCCCAGGTAAACGAATTGTCTTTCTCTCTTCCCACAACAAAGTTTCCCGCCCGCTGAGTCAGCTGCGCGAAGTTCACAACCGGGTCTGCGGTTCCCTCGAGGTACGCGTAGACGGTTGCCTCCGCCCCCATAAACCCGATATCCGCATCGCCGGAAATCATCGCCGTCAGCACTTTATCTGCACCAATCCTGTTATCAGCGTCAGATCAATGCCCTCGTCCGCGAAATACCCCTCCTCAATTGCCACATACTGCGGGGCGTAAAAAATGGAGTGGGCAACCTCATTTAATGTCACCTGCTCCACTTTTTCTTTTGTCTCATCTTTTGCCCCGCATCCCGCCAGCGTCACTGCCGCCATTGCCAGTACAAGCGCACCTGTCAGCCATTTCCTTTCATCAACAGATTCTCCTGTTTTTATTCTAACCTTAGAATATGATTTCCCGGTAAAATGCGTGCAAAAAACGAAGGAGAAACGTTCGAATTTCGTTTCTCCTTCGTTTCTTATTTCTTCTCTTGTTTTTCTTTTGCCTTCTGTTCTTCTTTCGTCCGGATTTTGTCTTCATACATTTTCAGATCTGCCTCGTGCAGCAGGTCGGAGATGGAGGCTTCGGGGTAGTCGCCGGAGAAGGCGAAGCCGCAGGTGTAGTTGTTCTGGAATTCGCCGCGGACGCCGTTGACTTCCTTTTCCGAAATTTTCTATTTTGAAAAACAAATTGAGGATCTCCGCAAAATTTGTTATAGTAAGGGTAATTCAAACAGTTACAAAGGAGGCTATTATGAAAATAAAATCAGTTGCTGTTCTGGGCGCCGGAGCGGTTGGGTCTTATGTGATCTGGGGGCTTTCGGAGAAAAAGGACATCCGGCTTGGCGTTATCGCGTCCGGGGAACGGGCGAAGCGACTGAAAAACAAAGGATGTAAAATTAACGATACGGTTTATCACCCGGAGGTATGGACACCGGAAGAGGCACACAGCGTGGATTTTCTGATCGTCTCGCTCAAATACGGCGCACTGCCGGGGGCTCTTGACGATATTACTGCCGTTACCGGCGAGAATACTGTGATCATGAGTCTGATGAACGGCGTGGACAGCGAGGAGATCATCGCGGAAAAAGTCGGTGCGGAGCATCTGCTTCATGCTGTTATCAAAGTAGCTTCTCATAAAGAAAATGACGGCTACGTTTTCAGCCCTGAGGCGACGCTCGGCATCATTTTCGGCGAAGTTCCGGCGCCGTACGACAGTGAGCGTGTGCAGGCTGTTCTGGATCTGTTCTCCGGCACAGGGTTGCATTACCGGGCAACCGATTGTATTTAGAGGAAATATGGAGCAAATTCCGGCTGAATGTCTGCAATAACCTGCCGCAGGCTATTCTCGGTGCCGGGGTCGGCTGCTACCGCGACAGTGTGCATATGAAGGCGATCAGCGACGGACTCCGCGCAGAACTGATGGCGATTGCGGAGGCAAAGGGAATTGATATCAGCAAGGCGGATGTCTCCTCGGGACGCGGAAGTGCGGTTCCGCCGACGGCGCGCTACTCGACGCTCCAGGATCTCGATGCGGGACGCCATACGGAAATTGATATGTTCTCGGGTGCGCTGATCCGCATGGGAAAAGAGCTTGGAATTCCAACGCCTTACAATGAATTTACGTACCATATGATCAAAGCACTGGAAGAGAAAAACGACAGACGGTTTGACTACAGCGGAAGCGAAGAACCGCTCTGGGCAAAATAGATACGATAGGAGAATCTCACGATGAAAGAAATCAAATGGGCTGTACTCGGATGCGGTGTGATTGCAAATGAAATGGCGGTCGCACTGCAGAAAAACGGAAAGAATATTTACGCGGTCGGCAACCGGACCCATGAGAAGGCGGCTGCTTTTGCGGAGAAATATGGAATTGGAAAAGTTTACGATGATTTCCATGAGATGTTTACCGATCCGGAGGTCGATGTCATTTATATCACGACGCCGCACAACACGCATCTTGGCTTTATGAAAGAGGCGATTGCCAATGGAAAACACATTCTCGTTGAGAAATCGATTACGCTGAACAGCGACGAGCTCGACGAGGCCATAGCGCTTGCAAAAGAAAAAGGTGTCATCATCGGAGAGGCAATGACGATTTACCATATGCCGATCTACAAAGAGCTGAAAAAATTCTCGACTCCGCCGTCTCGGCAGAGTCAATCTGATCACGATGAACTTCGGCAGTTTCAAAGAGTACAACATGAAGAACCGCTTCTTCAACCGGAATCTCGCAGGCGGCGCGATGCTTGATATCGGCGTATACGCACTCTCCTTCCTCCGCTGGTTCTTCGACTCTAAGCCGGATCAGCTCCTTTCCCAGGTAAAGCCCGCTCCGACCGGTGTGGACGAGCAGGCCGGCCTCCTTCTCACCAATCAGGAAGGACAGATGGCAAGTGTGATGCTCTCTCTCCACTCCAAACAGCCGAAACGCGGCATGGTTTCCTGTGAGAACGGATTTATCGAGATCATGGAGTACCCGCGTGCCTGGGAAGCAAAAATCACAGACGCTTCCACCGGCGAATCCGAAATCATCAAAGCCGGTGACAACGCCGATGCACTCGCCTATGAGCTCGCGACATGGAACGCGCCATCAATGGAGATGCATCTGCCATGCACCTCGACTACACGAAGGACGTCATGGATCTGATGACCTCCTTCCGCAGAACCTGGGGCTATACGTACCCTGAGGAAGAAAAATAAGATTCGCACATCAAAAGCCCCTGCCCGGCACACATCAGATGCCGGCAGGGGCACTTCTTTTCACCTGCAATACTCTGCAATTTTCTTTTTCAGTAATTCCGCATCAATCGGCTTTGCGATATGCACGTCCATGCCGGCCTCTTTTGCGGCCTGCCGGTCTTCAACAAAGGCGTTGGCGCTCATGGCGAAAATCGGAATGGAGGCGGCATCATCACGTCCATGACTTCCACGCATATTTTATACTTCATTTTACGCTGATATTATTTTCTCTGTCAACCCAAATAACATTACATTTCCAATATTTTGCATGTCTTTTTTTATTTTTCTGAAATTTTTTTAAATCTTCCGTTTTTCTCTTTGCACAATTGTTTTTATGCGTATATAATTGTCTGCAGAAAGCAAAGGGGAGCTCGCGTGCGAAGCGGGCTGAGAGTAGGATGCATCTCCTAGACCCTGAACCTGATTTGGGTAATGCCAACGTAGGGAGATACGATATGCACATTTTCTGCAGATATACCTCCACGTATATCTGCTTTTTTAATCTCTATGAACACATCATCAACAGGTTCTTCCAGTACCACAAGGGAATTGCTTCTGCAAAATACTCACACAGGAGGAACAAAAAATTATGTTAGGCACTTGTCTTGACAATGTCAGAAAAACAACCCCTCTCGTACACAACATCACAAATTACGTTACAGTAAACGATGTCGCCAATATTCTGCTGGCATGCGGCGCAAGCCCGATCATGTCCGATGAACCGGAGGATGTCGAGGATATCACCTCCATCTGCGGCGGTCTGAACATCAACATCGGAACGCTGCACAGAACGAGCATCGACGGCATGTACCGTGCCGGTGCAAAAGCAGCTTCGCTCGGCCACAAAATCCTGCTCGATCCAGTCGGCGCAGGCGCAAGCCACTTACGTACTTCGACCGCAGTCGGACTGATGGAAAAAATCCCGTTCACCGTCATCCGCGGAAATATTTCCGAAATCAAAACACTGGCACTCGGAAGCGGAACGACAAAGGGTGTTGACGCAGACGTTGCCGATAAAGTAACAGACGAAAACCTCGACAGCGCCGTTGCTTTTGCAAAAAACTTTGCGAAAGACCACAACTGTGTTGTCGCCATCACAGGAGCGATCGACCTCGTTGCCGATGCTGACACCTGCTACGTGATCCGCAACGGACGCGCCGAGATGGGAAGCATCACCGGAACAGGCTGCCAGCTCTCCGGCATGATGACCGCTTACCTCGTTGCCAACCCGGACGAGCCGTTAAAAGCCGCTGCTGCCGCTGTCTGCGCGATGGGACTTGCCGGCGAGATCGGCTGGAGCCATATGAAACCGGAAGACGGCAACTCCACCTACCGGAACCGCATCATCGACGCATCTACCACATGGACGGCGAGACGCTGGAGAAAGGTGCAAAGTATGAAGTGCGATAAAAAAGGCCTGCTTTTATATGCTGTGACAGACCGCAGCTGGCTGAACGGCGAGACACTGTACAGCCAGGTGGAAAAGGCTCTGCAGGGCGGCGCAACGTTTATCCAGCTCCGCGAAAAAAATCTTGACCAGGATCACTTTATGGAAGAGGCACTGGAACTGAAAAAACTCTGTGCCGCATACCATGTTCCTTTCGTCATCAACGATAACGTGGAAATCGCAGCTAAGATGGATGCGGACGGCGTTCATGTCGGCCAGAGCGATATGGAGGCCGGCGATGTCCGTGCAAAGCTTGGCCCGGACAAGATCATCGGCGTTTCGGCACAGACCGTGGAACAGGCCATTCTCGCCGAGCAGCGCGGGGCAGATTACCTCGGCGTCGGCGCAGTCTTCCACACCGGTTCCAAGGCGGATGCGGAGGATGTCAGCCACGAAACGCTGACTGCTATCTGCAATGCCGTTAAAATCCCTGTCATCGCCATCGGCGGCATCACACGCGATAACGTGACGGAGCTTTCCGGCAGCGGCATCTGCGGCATCGCCGTCATCAGCGCCATTTTTGCACAGAAAGACATTGTTTCCGCAACGAAGGATCTGAAAGAACAGACTCTGCGCATGCTGGAAAACAAATAATTTTACGTAACCATTCATCCTCACACCAGGCGGCAGACTGGGGGCACCACTTCTTTGTCGCCTGTCCAAAAAGAAAAGTAATGCAAAGGAGTAATTCTCATGGACGCGAAAAACATGAAAACAGCATTAACAATCGCGGGAAGTGATTCCAGCGGAGGCGCCGGCATTCAGGCAGACATCAAAACCATGATCACAAACGGAGTTTACGCCATGTCGGCAATTACCGCACTCACCGCCCAGAACACCACCGGCGTTTCCGGTATTTTCGATGTAACACCGGAGTTTCTGGCCGCACAGCTTGACGCCGTCTTTACGGACATCTTCCCGGACGCCGTCAAAATCGGTATGGTATCCTCCCCGCACTGATCGAAGTCATCTCCGAACGGCTTCGCTTCTACCAGGCCAAACACATCGTTGTGGACCCGGTCCTCGTCGCTACAAGCGGCTCCGCGCTCGCTTCGGGCGGCGTGCCTGACCTGATGAAAAAACTGCTCTTTCCTCTGGCCGAAGTCATCACACCGAATATCCCAGAGGGAGAAGTTCTCTCCGGCATCAAATCCAGTCGGAAAGCGATATGGAACGCGCCGCAAAAGAGATCGGGGATTCCTGCGGCTGTGCCGTTCTGTTAAAGGGCGGCCACAGTATCAATGATGCCAACGATCTTTTATATCACGACGGCACATTTACCTGGTTCACCGGAAAACGCATCGACAATCCGAACACACACGGCACCGGCTGTACACTCTCCAGCGCCATCGCATCGGGGCTCGCAAAGGGGCTTTCCCTTCCGGATGCCATTTCCGCCGCAAAAGAGTATATTTCGGGCGCACTCGCGAGCATGATGGATCTCGGCCACGGCTCGGGACCGCTGAACCACGCTTACCGGATCTGATTTTGAAAATAAAGGAGAACAACAGATGGAACGCAATTACGCAACACAGATGGACGCCGCACGCCGCGGCATTGTAACACCGGAGCTGAAAAAAAGTCGCAGAAAAAGAGTATATGGCCGTGAAAGACTGATGCCGCTCGTTGCCAGCGGAAAGGTTGCCATTCCGGCCAATAAGCTGCACACCTGCATCGACCCGGAGCATCGGCTCGATGCTGCGCACGAAAATCAATGTAAATCTCGGTGTTTCGAAAGACTGTAAAGATTACGATGTGGAGATGCAGAAGGTACTCTCCGCGGTCAATATGGCGCAGAAGCCATCATGGACCTGTCGACCACGGCAATACGCAGCCGTTCCGGCGGAAACTGACCTCCGAATGTCCGGCCATGATCGGCACCGTGCCGGTATATGACAGTGTGATCCATTACCAGAGAGACCTGGATACGCTGACCGCCAAAGATTTTATTGACGTCATCCGCCTCCATGCCGAGGACGGTGTCGATTTCGTCACCCTGCACTGCGGCATCACCAGAAAAACCATCGATCAGATCCGCAAACACAAACGGAAAATGAATATCGTTTCCCGCGGCGGCTCCCTCGTGTTCGCCTGGATGTGCATGACCGGCGAGGAGAATCCGTTCTACGAGTATTACGATGAGATTCTCGATATCTGCCGTGAATACGATGTGACCATTTCTCTCGCGACGCCTGCCGTCCTGGCTGCCTTGCCGACGCAACGGATGTCTGCCAAATTGAGGAGCTGGTGCGCCTCGGCGAACTCACCAAACGTGCCTGGGAAAAAGACGTTCAGGTTATGGTTGAGGGACCGGGCCACGTTCCGATGGATCAGATTGCGGCCAACATGAAAGTACAGCAGACCATCTGCATGGGCGCTCCGTTCTATGTCCTCGGCCCTCTTGTGACCGATATTGCACCGGGCTATGACCACATCACGCTGCCATCGGAGGCGCGATTGCGGCCATGAACGGCGCTGCTTTCCTGTGCTACGTAACGCCGGCAGAGCATCTGGCTCTTCCGAACCTGGATGATGTAAAACAGGGCATCATCGCAAGCAAAATCGCCGCACACGCTGCCGACATCGCCAAAGGTGTTCCGCATGCGCGTGATATTGACGACAAGATGGGCGATGCCCGCCGCGTGCTCGACTGGGAAGCACAGTGGACTGTGCACTGGACCCGGAGACCGCAAAAGCCATCCGCGCCGACCGCTCGCCGGAACAGGAAGATACCTGCTCGATGTGCGGTAAATTCTGTGCCGTGCGAAGCATGAACAAAGCTTTAAACGGCGAACATATCGACATTCTTTAACGTCAGTAGACAAGAAGTCACAGTACGCGAAAAGGAACGGTTTTCATTACGAAACCGTTCCTTTTCTGCATTTCCAAAATCTTTTTCTATTTTGCCCATCCTTCGGCGTAACGGACTGCTTTGTGCCATCCGTTCATCTTCTCATCGCGCTCCTCTTTCGAGAGCTCCGGCTCAAACGTACGGTCAATGGCTCCGTTCTGTTTTACCGTCTCCTGATCCGGCCAGTAGCGACGGCGAGTCCCGCAAGATAAGCTGCTCCCATTGCGGTCGTCTCGATGCAGCACGGCCGCTCCACCGGCGCCTGGCTGATGTCCGCCTGGCACTGCATCAGGAAGTTGTTGGCGCTTGCTCCGCCGTCCACACGCAGCGCAGAGAGCTTCATGCCGGAATCTGCCTCCATCGCTTTTAAGACATCATCCACCTGATACGTGATCGACTCCAGCGTTGCGCGGATCACATGGTATTTGTTGACGCCGCGGGTCAGGCCGAGAATGGTTCCTCTCGCATACTGATCCCAGTACGGTGCGCCAAGGCCGGTAAACGCCGGCACGACGTAGCAGCCGTTCGTGTCGTTCACCTTCTGCGCCATGTACTCGGAATCCGCCGAGGACTCGATCAGCTTCATCTCATCGCGCAGCCACTGGATTGCGGCTCCGCCGACGAAAATGGATCCCTCGAGCGCATACGTAATCTTGTCCCCGATGCCCCATGCAATCGTGGTAACAAGACCGTGTGTCGAAGAAACCGGCTTTTCTCCCGTGTTCATCAGCAGGAAGCAGCCTGTTCCGTATGTATTTTTCGCTTCGCCCGGCGCATAGCAGGTCTGGCCGAACAGCGCCGCCTGCTGGTCTCCCGCTGCTCCCGCAATCGGAATCGGGCCGCCGAAATATGTGGATGCCGTCTCCCCGTAGACACAGCTCGACGGGCGGACTTCCGGCAGCATACAGAGCGGAATGTTCAGCTCTTTTAAGATATCCTCATCCCATTTCAGGTATGGATATTGAACAGCATTGTACGGGACGCGTTGGTGTAATCGGTGACATGTACCTTTCCCTTTGTCATCTTCCAGATCAGCCACGTCTCCACCGTTCCGAAATAGAGATCGCCTCGCTCCGCCCGCTCGCGCACGCCCGGAACTTCATCTAGATCCATTTCAGCTTCGTGGCTGAAAAATACGCATCGATCACAAGACCTGTTTTCTCCCGGAAACGGTCAACCAGTCCGCGCTCCATCAAGGAATCGCAGTATTCCGATGTTCTGCGGCACTGCCATACAATTGCATTGTAGACCGGCTCTCCCGTCTTTTTGTCCCAGACGATCGTCGTCTCTCTCTGGTTTGTAATGCCGATTGCCGCGATATCCTCGTATGACGCACCCGCTTTCTGCATTGCCTCCACGGCTACACCGAGCATCGTGGACCAGATTTCATTGGCATCGTGCTCCACCCAGCCCGGTTTCGGGAAACGCTGGGTAAACTCCTTCTGCGCAAGGCTTACGATCTGTCCTTTCTGATCAAACAGAATACAGCGGTTGCTCGTTGTGCCGGCATCAAGTGCCATGATGTATTTTCCCACGTTTAAAAATCCTCCTGTCTCACATTTCAAGAAGAGAGCCTGACAGAATCCACTGCCACGCTCTCTTCCTTTTCTTTGTATGTATCGTATCACAGAATTCTTTTTCTGTAAATCAAATCGTGTTTTTCTGCAGCAATTTATGCCGTAATGATCTCCAGCAGCGCACCGCGCAGATCATTTGAAGTTCCATGCTCTGCAGCTCTGCAGCCAGAATTGCTACCTTTCCGTCTGCTTTGTGAAGAAGATTTGCGATCTGCTCTTTGGTGATGTAGCTGATTTCGGCGTGCAGCAACAGATCCATCGCACGTGTCATGACATCGTTCTTTGCAATCTCCGTATCTTCCGGCAGACAGATTGTCACGGTATCCTGCGGTTTTACATCTGTTACCGCGATCGTAAGAAGTCCGTCTTTCTCTTTGACTTCTGCATCCGCTTCCACGCCGTTTACAAAGACCTTCGCTTCTTTTGCCGTACTTCCGCCGAATTCTACGCAGTACATTCTGCTTTCCGGAACAAGGCTCTGATTGCCCTCAACCGGTGCAATCGTAAATTTCCGCGCACCCCAGTCGAGCGTCATCGATGTTTTTGCACAGTCATCCTTCTCATATGCCATGGTAGTATTGTCATCCTCGTACAGGGCAAATGTATTGTCCGCGCCCGCGTAAACGCGTACCGTCAGCTCATCCGGGTTGGATTCTACATCCAGCGCACTGATCTTCTCTGTCATCGGGATAATCGCACCTGCTTTCGCAAGAACCGGGATCTCCTCGAGCGTACGGTACAGATCCATACTTCTGCCACCCTCGTAAATCATTCCGTTGAAGAAATCAAACCACGTACCTTCCGGCAGCCACACCTTTGTTTTTGCACGCTTCAGCTCCGGAATGCATTTCGTTGTCACCGGTGTTACCATCAGCTCGCTTCCGAAGAAGTACTGATTCGGTGCCTGATTTTTGCCCCAGAAAACCGTCTCCGGGTAATCATAATACATCGGAACAACGATCGGTGTGTCCTCTTTCCATGCACGGTAGTTCATCGTATACAGATACGGCACCAGTTTATGACGCAGACGGAGGAAATCATCCATCGTGCTGCGCACTTCCATACTGAAGTTCCAAGGCTCTTTTCCACTGAAGGCACTGTTAGAGCTGTGCAGACGATTGATCGGAGAAAATACTCCGTACTGATACCATCTTGCTTCAAGCTCATCGTCACGGTAGCCAAGCATATGGCCGCCGATATCATGACTCCACCATCCATAGCCGATGTTGGAGGCTGTGCTAGTAAAGTATGGCTGGAAATCCAGTGATTCCCAGGTGATGTGAGTGTCTCCGGAAAATCCGACCGGATAGCGGTGGGAGCCGGGTCCTGCGTAGCGGGAGAAGGTCATCGGACGTTTTCCGTCTCTTCCACTATCAAGGAATGATAGTGATTCAACATCCACAGCGGATCAAGACCCTCGATCTTGGTACTTTGTCCCTGCTGCCAGTCAATCCACCAGAAATCGACGCCTCTTTTTCCATCGGATGATGGACTTTGTCGAAATATACATCAACAAATTTCGGATCCGCAATGTCAAAATTGACCGGCTCTTCTTTTTTTGCATCCACTCCCATAGCTTCTGCTACTTCCGGATAGCAGTCCTCATACGCACGAATTCCGTCTGCAGGATGGACGTTCAGTGTTGTCTTCATGCCACGTGCATGGAGTTTTCCAAGAAAACGCTCCGGATCCGGGAAGAGTTTTTATTCCAGCTATAGCCGGTCCAGCCGCTGCCGTATTTCGGATCCACATCGTCTACACGGTGCCAGTCCATATCGATAACAGCAACCGAGAAGGGAACGTTCTCTTTGTCAAGTCTTCCATCAGTTTCATATAGGATGTTTCACTGTAACGCCAGTAACGGCTCCACCAGTTTCCAAGCGCAAACCTCGGAAGCTCGGTGTCTTGCCACAAAGGTGGTAGAAATCCTTTAATGCCAAACGGAAATTCCAGCCATAGCCGAAGAAGTACAGATCCTGCACTCCTTTCTTTCTCGGGGTCACCCAACCGTCCTCTGTCATCAGAAGCGACTTCGAATCATCCAGAACAGCGGAACCAAACCAGGACATGATACCAGGTTCCAGTTCGCATGCTCCGTTGACCTGATCAAGCGTACGGGCCGTTCCTCCAAGATCCTGTGTCGGATCTCCGTAATGCCATGCCGGTACAGAACTGATGCCGACTGCCGTTGTTTTGCAGGAAAGTCCGTTTGCAGAGAATGCCTTTTTGTTGTAATTCAGCTGCAGATACTTTGTACGCAGCTCCAGCTCATCGCCTGTGTCTTTGACGGAAAATTCCACTGCTGGAAAATCACGGTTTACAACCGTCTGGGATGCCGCATCGATAAATTCACCGTCCTCACTGTATTCCAGCCGAAGAAGATGCTCCGTCAGCACCGTGATACGATATTTATCGCCCTTTACTACATTCTTCGGATCTGCAAGCGGATGTGTCTCCATTTTCAGATATGATTTCATGTTTTATTTTCCCCTTTCTTACTCTTACCGGTTTTTGCCGTATTTTGAGAACGGGAACCTGTGGCAAAAATCCGTTCTGCCACAGGTTCCTCTGCATTTTTTATTTGGTTTCCAGAACAACTGCCTCATACGCACGCAGTTTTCGTGTCCCTGCTGCCGCGCCGTCCTGCGGATAGTTGCTGATCAGTACCTCTGCTCCTGCAAAGTTTCCGGAACCGTGTACTCCTGCTCCTCTTTTGTAAAATTGCACATCACGAGGAGTTTCTGATCGCCTAAGGTTCTGGTATATACATACAGTGCCTCGTCTTCCGGATCGAGCAGCTCGTACGTTCCGTAAACCATGATATCCTTCTCTTTCCGGAGATGAATCAGTTTCTTGTAATAATTGTATACAGAATCCGGATCCGCCATCTCATTTTTTGCATTGACGGTCTCGTAATCCGGTCCGACTTTGATCCACGGGGTTCCTGTGGTAAATCCTGCCGAAGCGGTATCATCCACTGCATCGGAGTTCTTGCATTGTCTCTTCCGCGCAGGTTCAGGTAGCGCATCATATCGTCCGGCGCTACTTTTCCGGCTCCGGTCAGCTCGTGAAACGCGTTGATGCTCTCAATATCGCGGAATTCGGACAGATCGTGGAACGGAACGTTCTTCATGCCGAGCTCATCGCCCTGGTATACGTACGGGGTACCCTGCATCATATGAAGGCAGGTTGCAAGCATTTTGGCACTGACTACGCGATATTCCGGTGAATCATCGCCGAAACGGGACAGGCAGCGCGGCTGGTCGTGGTTTCCAAGGAAGAGGCTGTTCCATGCCTTGCCCTCAAGCTCCGTCTGCCATGCTGTCATGACGCGTTTGAAATCTTTGAGCGGTACGCGTTTGTCCGTCCATTTGCCGTATTTTCCGCTTGCCAGCTCAACCAGCTCGAACTGGAATACCATGCTGAGCTCTTTGCCGTCTGCGGATGCATATTTTTCTGCCTCCTCGATCGTGACACCGGCACACTCACCGACCGTCATCAGATCATATTTGGAAAGGACTTCCTTGTTCATCTCCTGCAGATACTCATGAACATGCGGTCCGTTTACGCAGCCGGAGTCACCGTAGAGTCCGCCTTCCGGAATCTTTCCATCCGGCAGTCCTTCCGGTTTGGAGATCATGCTGATGACATCCATACGGAAGCCGTCGATGCCTTTCTCGCACCACCAGTTCATCATATCGAAAACTTCTTTTCTTACGGTCGGGTTTTCCCAGTTCAGGTCAGGCTGCTTCGTGGAAAACAGATGCAGGTAATACATCTCGGTCTGCGGATCGTATTTCCATGCGGAGCCGGAGAAGCAGCTTCCCCAGTTATTTGGCTCTTTTCCCTCTTTTGCATCACGCCAGATATAATAATCGCGGTATGGATTGTCTTTCGATTTGCGGCTCTCCACGAACCATTTGTGTTCATCTGAAGTATGATTGACAACAAGGTCCATGACCAGCCTGATGCCTCTTTTATGCATCTCCGAAAGCATGCGGTCAAAATCCTCCATTGTTCCGAACTCCTGCATGATTGCCTGGTAATCGCTGATATCATATCCATTGTCATCGTTTGGTGACTGGTACACCGGAGACAGCCAGATACATCCACGCCAAGATCCTTCAGATAATCCCAGACGGGATGTGATACCATTTAAATCGCCGACACCATCTCCGTTGCTGTCCATAAAGGCTGCGCGGATAAATCTGATACACTACGGCTTCTTTTCCACCATTTTTTGTCCATTTTTTTACCTCCTTTATTTCATCCCCAGAACGTGTCTGGTTCTTTGATTCCGTCGTTTTCAAACACAGTTTACCGTACCTCACGGTGATTTTTCAATAGTTTGCGCAAAACCAGCAGTTTTTACAAGAGTTTTTCTGCAAATTTGGTAACTATTTACTTCATCAGATCTCTTACCGACTCCCGTTCCACCAGTGTTGTCGGCAATGGCGGAATATCTTTTTGTACCGGCTCATCCTGGATCAGGTGCATCAGGACTTCTACGGCACGGCGTGCTTTTCCATCCACCATCTGATGTACGGTAGTCAGCTTCGGACGCGCAAGTGTCGCATAGGTAACATCATCAAAGCCCGCAATTGAAATTCCTCCGGAACCTTTATTCCCCTGTTCTGCAGAAAGTTGGATGCTTCAAGTGCATAGTAATCCGATGAAAAAAGAGCGCTGTCTGTTTTTTGAAGAGCGGAAGCATCTCCTCATATGCCTTCTCCCTCTGCTCCGGATCCCATGGTATCACAATATGGCGACTCTCGAAGTCCTCAATTCCCGCCTCCTCCATCGCCTGACGCACACCGAGCCACCGATAGTGGTCAACACCGAGATCGCAGTCAGATAGAAAGAGAAATTTTTTTATGCCCCTTTCCAATCAGGTACTGGCTCATCTGGTACGCACCGCCGCGGTCATCCATCGTAATGGAGCGGACGCCAAGTTCCGGCGGGAGATACTGATCAATGGTTACCAGTGGTTTCCCGAGACGTTCCGAAAGCTCTGCTATCTCCTTTTCACTCAGGCCATCGCAATCATGCCGTCAAAATTCCAGCCGAGCGCCTGCTGCATAATATCGTCCTTCTCATGGCGCGCAACCAGCATCATATAGTAGCCGTGTTCCCGGATCTGATACTCCAGGTTTCCAAGCATTGCCGACACAAAGGGATCCTCAAAGGAAGAAGCATTTCCTTTCTTCATGAAACCAAGCGCCACACCAATGAGACCGGAGCTGTTGTTCGCCAGTATACGCGCGCTGATACTCGGCACGTACTCCATCTCCTTTAAAATCCGGTTGATTTTCTCGACCGTTGCCTTCGAGACGCGCCCTGTCTTTCCGTGTATTACATTCGAAACCGTCGTCGGGCTGACCCCTGCGCGGTCTGCTATATCTTTGATTCTAATCATCGGTTCTCTGCCTTTCCTTTTTCTTCACAATTTTCTGAATTCTGTTATGTTTATTTTACCAAGACGGCAAAATGTTTACAACTACTTTGCATCGGCAAACACTACAAAATTATTACATTTTCTTAAACGATATGTAAGAAAATCTCCATCCCTCCTTCATTTACTTTCCGCCGGTTCCGTGGTAAGATAGGATGACAGAAAAAGTTCACCTTTTTTCTGTAAGAAAGGACCTACACATCATATGCGGCTTGCATTTACAAATTTTTCGATAAAATCTCCCACTGGCAAGAAATCCGGCCGTTTTTTTCTTGCCCTTTTTCTGGGTATTTTTCTCTTCCTCGCTCATCCCATACTCTGTCAGGCTGGTTTGCCTCCAGTACGCCGTTTACCGGTGCCTCCTGGGAACTGGTCGGGGAATATCCGATTCTCGGCAGCAACGGCGCGGTGCAGTCCGTCTGTGCGACGGAAGATTATATCATCTGCATCGAAAATTTTAATGATCTGACGACAGAGCCGGACGTAGTCTCTGCCTACTATAAAATGATACAGACGCAGACGGAAATCCCGTTACGCAGTATTCCCTCGCGCATCAGGTAAGGGACGCAGACTTTGCTCACGCAAACGGTATGGCATACAATCCCGTCACACATGAAATCCTCGTGAGCGGCTACAGCAGCCCGGATGCTTCCAATTACGGATGTATCTTCCGCCTCGACCCGGATACTCTCGAGCAGAAAGAGCGGATCCAGCTCTCGACAAGCTACAATATTCTCGGTATTGATTATCTTCCCTCCACCGGCGGCTATCTGATCCAGACCGATGCGGACGGCGGCTACGGCTTTAAACTCCTCGATGCCTCACTTCAGGTGGTGGATGACTGGGGCACGTATCCCTTCGATTTTACATGGAACTTTCAGGATCTCTGTGTTTCCGGCGATCTCTTTTTTCTTTTTCCGCTGACGATGCATCTCGGAATCGGAAACTTTATCCAGACATACTCGCTCTCGCAGAAAACACTGCTTGCGGACGACACGGTTGATTTTGGCTTTTCCGACGATATCACCATCAATGAACCAGAGGGCCTCTGTGAGACAAATCCTGGGGAATTTATTGCGATTGTAAACGTAACAAAGGCAGATGGTGACGGTACGTGCAGTTCTACCGCACCCGGGTGCCGTATCTGTTCACGGTTTCCACTTCCGCGGCGGAGCATGGCTCGGTGTCCGAGGGCGGGGAAGTTTCCCGCGGAGAGGAAAAAACCGTTTCCTACACGGCAGACGAAGGCTTCCGGCTCGCGAAGCTCTCGGTGGACGACTTGTATCTGCCGGTGACGGAATATCCGGACAGCTACACATTTTCCGATATCCAGAAGGATCATACCCTTGCCGTAACGTTTGAACCGGTTCCGACGGCGACACCGACGCCGACTGCCACTGCGACGCCGACCGAAACACCGGCCATAACCCAGACACCGGAACCGGCCATTTCCAAAGCACCGGCATCATCCACGGTTTCCTTCTCATCTGTGGCTTCCCATTTCGCAGCGTTCTGGAAAGGCACTGTGCATGCCGCTTCCTGGTTCCGCCATCTTGCCTCGGCCGGTGCATCCCTTTTGCCCGTATCCGGAAGGCAGATCCTGTTTTTCTGGCGATGCCGTTTGTCCTTCTCGTTCTGATTCTGCTCTTTGTCCTCCGCCTGCGGTATGTCCGCCGCATCCGGCGGGAGCGGTCGCGGAAAGCGCTGGAACACAGAAGAAGAACGTACGAAGAACTGGTCAGAGAATTACGGAAGATCCGAAGGACGAAGAGGTTTCCATCGATGAGCTGCTGCTTACAATTGACGAACTGCAGAAGGAAGAACAGAAAAACACTTAAATGAAACGTATTTACCAGATCAGGAATTGATCTTCTCGGCACAAAAAAAAGTATCCCGTTCCTTTTGGGGAAGCGGGATACTTTTATTTACACGGGCAACGAGCTAAGTCCGTGCTTGTTTTTACTCTTCGTAATCGAGTGCCGCACGCTCCGTTGTGTACGGACGTACATAGGTGTCTGCTACTTTTACGTGCTCTGGATGTTTTGCATATACAGCTACATCCTCTGCTTTTTCCAGGGTTGTGACAAGTGCCATATCATGGGTGGAAGATGCAAGCGGTGCTTCTACAAAGTCAACCGTCAACAGTCCCGGCACTTTGCCGACCAGGCTTTTCAGGTTCTCTGCCATCGCTTTTTTCAGCTCCGGTTTCTTTGCATCCTCTACTTCCGGTTTGAATTTCCACATAACAATATGATGTACCATTGTATTTTTCTCCTTTGCTTTTGTTTTATTGCCAATTCACACAGTTTCTGTGCAAATACCAGCCTTTTGTTACGTCTCTTCGCCTGCAATCCGCAGAATATCCTCAATCTCTTCCACGGACATGTCAAGATACGCGGAAAGCTCTGCCACACTGAAATCCATGTCATCGCCGTCGGAGAGTTCCTCGATGGCGTCTTTTAAGCGGTTTACTTTATTGACTACAGTATTGTCCTTGTGTTTCTGAAACTCTGTGTTCTTCCATGAAATCGCTGATCGTCTCACGCACAGCCGCATCAATCGCCTGCTCCGCCGTCTCAGCTTTTACAACGGACTCCAGCGCTACTAAAAGTCCGACATTTCCCTCCTGCACCAGATCCATCAGGAAGAAATCGCGGGTGTGCATTTCTTTTGCGGTCTCAATAACTTTCGGAAGCCAGAGCTGCACGAGCATGCTCTTTGCAAGGGAATCGCCCTCTGCCGCTTTCCGGTAAAGCTCTACCGTTTCTTCCTCCGACGGTGTTTCTGTCTCCGGCAGTTCGTCAAGATACTGCTGTAAGGCACGCAGCTCCTCCTCGGAAAACTCC
>ENA-OQCS01000588-OQCS01000588.1-human-gut-metagenome-genome-assembly--contig:-NODE-588-length-20284-cov-3.168726_pt1 | contig 20284 bp, 29 predicted proteins | sample MGYA00242757_ERZ504575 | MGnify/ENA primary metagenome ERZ504575 (study PRJEB26092, sample SAMD00036297) | human gut metagenome | host: Homo sapiens | study: EMG produced TPA metagenomics assembly of... | reverse complement strand
ATCTTATTTCTCTTTTTTAGAAGCTATATGCAAATATACGTTTTTTCTTCAAAGAGAAATCCTATTTATACATTTTTATTCCATTTCCTCCCATGGATAAGGATTATCCACCACATTCTGAAACTCGTCAACTGCTTCCTGCTGCTCGGCAGTCAGTGATGCAACACTCCAAGAAGCAATGATAGAACGGCCTTCGTCGGCCAAAGGCTCATCGAAAACCTCTCCATAACAAGCCGTAAGCAAGCGGAGTTTCAGCAAAGAGGAAGGAAGGGAATCAAGGGTGTCCCAGCAACGCCTCAATACCTCCTGCACATGCTGTAGTTTTTCACCATGGTCAATGAACGAGGCACTATACCCCTTCAAGAGAGCAAGACAGACATTTGCCTGCTCCTCCACCGTGGTGCCCCAGGTGCCGGAATTATACAAAGTTGTGGTCAAGCGATAGACTTCACTGTTACGACGAGACAAATCATCGCTATAGATAGGACTACCGTCCATACCCAAATACATCAGATCGTGCGCGGCACGCTGAAGGAGGAGTGCTTCTTCTAAAAGAGACATGAGTAGTAATTATAAATTAAAGACTAGCGGATTACTTCAATGAGGTCTGGATGGATGGTCGCCATGGCAACGGCAATGATACCTTGTATAGCAATCACTACACGACGATCACGGGCACCTTTTACCTTTAGAAAAACACCTTCTTGACCCTCGAAGTCGCCACCGGTGATACGGACTTCGTACCTTTGGAGAGATTCAGTCTTCGGGCTGGAAATAGAGAAGATGGTCATTATAGGTACCGGCAACGGCTATGAAACGCTGCATATCATGGTCGGGAATGATTATTTTCTGGCCGCTACGGGTATCAGTAATATATTGTAAATAAGTAATTTGAGACTTAAATCGCTGCACTTCGGAAGGACGTGCGTGGACAAAAACCAGATTACGGATGACGGGAACCAAAGCACGGACTTTCCTGCCCCTACGGATACTTATCTTATATTGCATGGGAATGAAACAGCCAAGATTTGCCTTTTCGAGAAGATGCATAGCTTCAAGCTCCCTGCGGTATGTGGCACGCATGGCAAACCAAACTTCGGTCTCTTTATCCATTTCTATTCTTGCTAATTTTACTTAGAAAAAGGTATTCCTTGGGGGCTTTGAACTACTATTACAGAACTGTAGTTCAATCACTTGCGAGCATTTTATGGGAAGTTTGACAAGCACTATGCCCTTCTTGTCAACAGATTCTCTGCGGTTGTTCATTACCTTTTGGTAAGAGACTATAAACGAACGTATTAGAAACAAAAAAGCGTTTTTTAATCGTACGTTTAAAAAACACCTATTTCGAACTTATACAAGACATACTCAAAGAGCTAAAAATAAGAAGATTTTAACTGATTACACATATTGCATATACTGCTGAAATTCAATGTAATATACTTATCATTATTTATTATTAGGAACATTTTTCTATCAAACATTTTGCCATTACAAAAAACGTCTCTATCTTTGCGTTCATTAAACGTACGTTTTTTAAACAGCATATCATCTTATATATCAACCATTTACAACTCACCCTTCACATTTCCCTCCAAAATTCCCTTATTTCTCCCTCACTTTTTATACTTTCGCATTTTTTTAACCAGAATAAAAAACAGTTAAACGAACAAAGAATTACACAAATGAAAGAACTCAAAAAAAGAAGCATCTCAACAGTAACGAACAGAGAAGCATGTCGTATCAATCTGATACACAGAAACTAAGAGCAACAAAAGTAAAAGAACACAGCTCCATAGTGGATGAAAAGCTATTGGCAGAACGGGTTTACTACGGAGACCAGACCCATGTTTATGTAGGTTACTTAAGAGCCTTTAAATCAGGCTATTTTGAAGGCACAAAAATTAGAAAAATAACGGATATAGCCAAACTGCTCGTAGCATCCGAAAACTTCACAAAGAGAGCCAGAGGAGAGCAAAAGCCTTTGACTTACAGTACGATAATCACCGAATTGGAGAAGGTATGGGCCATCATAAAACAGGAAGACACCACACTGATTGACCCATACGGATATGATGTAAGGATAAATCACTGATAGTTCAGTACCTGGAAAGGCAGTAATTTTGCCGCCGTCAGCAACCGGACAGAAGGGCTACACCTTTCTTGTCGGATGGTGTAGCCTCAACAAGGCAAGGGCATAGCCATCCGTACTGAAAGGAGTAGCCCTTTTTCATTGCTGATTATCATACATTTACTAACCCTAAAAACATAAAAAATGGGAAAAGAAAAAACTGAATTTGAGGAGAAATTTGTATCCAAAACAGAAAAAGCAAAAAAGCTATGGGAAAAACGGATTACGGAAAACACGACATTGAGCATGGAGTCTGTACAATGGATGGCACAACGCATAAATTCCCTATTGGAATACATGCGATACGGATATGCATTGATAGCCTACCGAAAGCAGGACGGCAGCTTCTACATGGGAAGAGGAACCCTTGTTTCCTACGAAAGCGACTTCAAAAGAAACATGACATGACAAGCATTAAAGCTCACGTAGCCTATTGGGACGCGGAACAACAAGGCTGGCGGACTTTTCTGATTGAGAACTTTATGGAATGGAGACCGATAGTAAACTAACAAAAAACACCAATATCAAAAGCTATGGAGGCTTATTTACTACATGATGCCAATGCCGGCAGCAACCTAAAATTAATGATTATGATACAAGAAGAAGGTATGAAAGGATATGGCATCTACTGGACAGTGCTCGAATTCCTCAGATTGCAGAACGAATATAAAGCCAGCCTGAAAGTGATTCCCATACTGGCACAAAAAGCAAGGGTGACAACCGCCACACTGAAGCGAATCATCTATGACTATGCGCTGTTCGAGGTGAACGAGACAAGCTTCTCATCCCCCGGACTAAGCCGCCGCATGGAGCCATGGGACGCCCAACAAGAAGCTAAAAAGGAGGCCGGACGTCGCGGTGGACTGGTTAACCAGCAGAGAATCAGGGATGCCAAGACAAGCAGCGCTTTAGCAAATAAACTAAATAAAGAGAATAAAGAAACCCCCTCTCTATCTCCCCAAGGGGAGACGGAAGAAGGAAGGAGGAGATTCTTCTGACTCCACCGGAGTACACGCTCAACAGACAGACGCATAATTACCAAGGCCTGATGGAAGAACTGGCAAGGCAGAAAGTAACCGACATCCACGATTTGAATGCCATCCTGAGACTGACAGATTTTGGAAAACTGGGAGGGAAAATCTGGAAAATCCTATATGAGTTGAACAGCTCACTCCCAACTGAAAGCCCGCATCGTGATGCCCGGAAAGTACATACTGAAATTACTCAGGGGTTAGATTTAATAAAAGAAATATAATACTTATCTTTGCGTTCAAAACAAAACACCCTAATCATTATGAATCTGAAAAAACTATTTTTTGCTTCTGCCCTGCTCTTTGCTGCATGCGGCACTATCCAGGCCCAGGAAGTCATTGCCCACCGTGGTTTCTGGACTACGGACGGCTCGGCCCAGAACTCCCTTGCCGCACTTGTAAAGGCTGATTCTATCCACTGCTACGGCTCCGAGTTCGACGTTTGGCTCACCACAGACAATCAGCTGGTTGTCAATCATGACGCCACCTTTAAAGGCGTGACTATGCAAGATGCCACAGCCAAGGTATGCACCGCCGTACAACTGGACAACGGCGAACAACTCCCTACCCTGCAACAGTATCTGGACAAGGCAAAAAGCCTGAAAACCCGCCTTATCCTCGAACTGAAAGCCCACAAGACTCCCGAACAGGAAACACGAGCCGTAGAGGGTATCGTAAAATGATAAAGAACAAAGGCTGGAGGACCGTACGGAATATATCACCTTCTCCCAACATGCCACCAAGGAATTTATCCGTCTGGCACCCAAAGGCACCCCCGTCTACTACCTGACCGGTGACCTTACCCCCAAGGAGTTGAAAGCATGGGGTTGTGCCGGTCCCGACTATCACTTCAGTGTCTTCCAAAAACATCCCGAATGGATAAAGGAATGCCACGACCTCGGCATGAAAGTAAACGCCTGGACCGTAAACGAAGCCAAAGACATGGAATGCTCATCAGCCAAGGAGTAGATTTCATCACAACCAATGAACCGGTAGTGCTGGAAGAAATTTTAAAGAAAAAATAGCCGCTCCTTATACATTTAGAAACAAAAACCAAACAAACCGCTTCATTATGTCCGCAATGGAGCGGTTTCTTGTTTTCAAAAAGATAGCAATTAGTCTTATAAAAAATCTTTTTTCTTATTTTGAGTCAAACTAAACTTTCACATGGATTACAATTTATATAAAAACAAAGCCATATGCTTTTAAATTGAAAGCCTGACAGTAGATATTCTCATTGAATGAAAGTTTTGCTAAAAAATAATAGAAAATAGATATGCTTTACAGTTAATTATAAAACAAAACGTCGTATATTTGCATCGAAATAAAACAAAAGGATATATTAACCAACCGATAAAGGACAAAATGACAAGAGCTATAAAATTCACCAAGATGCACGGTGCCGGAAACGACTACATTTATGTAGATACGACCCAATATCCTATCAGCCATCCGGAAGAACTTGCGAGGGCATGGAGTGCACCGCATACGGGAATTGGAAGTGACGGTCTGGTACTTATCGGTTCTTCGGACAAGGCCGATTTCAGCATGCGGATATTCAATGCCGACGGCTCGGAGGCCCGGATGTGCGGCAATGCAAGCCGCTGCATCGGAAAATATCTTTTTGACTACGGACTGACTCCAAAACAGAAATCGCACTCGATACACTGTCAGGTATAAGGATGCTAAACCTGCACTTGGCAGACGGAAAGGTCAACTCTGTAACCGTAGACATGGGCATACCTGCCGACGAACCGGCAGACTACGACGGCAAAGGAGCCAAACCGATGAAAGAACAGCCCATCGAAGTGGACGGAGAACGATATGTAGGGACTACCGTATCCATGGGAAACCCGCATCTGGTAATCTTTGTCAATGATATTGAAGCCATCGACCTTACAGTATCGGTCCCAAACTGGAGAATCACCCTCTCTTCCCCGGACGCATCAATGTGGAATTTGCCCAGATATTGGGAGAAGGAAAAATAAGGATGCGTGTCTGGGAACGAGGCTCGGGCATTACCCAAGCCTGCGGAACCGGAGCTTGTGCCACCGCCGTGGCAGCTTCCTCACCGGACGCGCAGGAAGGGAATCCATCATCATCATGGACGGAGCTCACTCACCATCCGATGGGACATCGCCACCAGGCATGTACTGATGACGGGAGAAGCCACCAAAGTATTCGACGGCAAAATTGAATTAATTGACTAACCACCAACTATCAACCAAGAAAAGATTATGGCATTAGTAAACGAACATTTTTTAAAGCTACCGGGTAGTTATCTGTTTTCAGACATAGCCAAGAAGGTAAATACTTTCAGGATAACACATCCCAAGCAAGAGGTCATCCGTCTGGGTATCGGAGACGTTACCCGGCCACTGCCACCGGTCTGCATCGAAGCGATGCACAAGGCAGTGGAGGAGATGGCTGACGCACGGACATTCCGTGGATATGTCCCGAGCAGGGATACGACTTCCTGATAGAAGCCATCATCAAGCACGATTACCTTCCGCGAGGCATCCACTTCGGTCCTACGGAAATCTTCGTGAACGACGGAGCAAAGAGCGACACGGGAAACATCGGCGACATTCTCCGCCACGACAACAGCGTGGGAGTGACCGACCCTATTTATCCGGTCTATATAGACAGCAACGTGATGTGCGGACGTGCCGGAGTACTGGAAGGAAACGGCCAGTGGAGCAACGTCACCTACATGCCTTGTACCGCCGAGAACGACTTCATCCCGGAGATTCCGGACAAGCGCATCGACATCGTCTACCTCTGCTACCCCAACAACCCCACGGGCACCACCCTGACCAAGCCCGAGCTGAAGAAATGGGTGGACTATGCGCTCGCCAACGACACGCTGATTCTGTTCGATGCCGCCTACGAACCTTCATCCGCGAAGACGACGTGCCCCACTCCATCTATGAGATAAAGGGAGCGAAGAAATGCGCCATTGAGTTCCGCAGCTTCTCGAAGACTGCCGGATTCACGGGAGTACGCTGCGGCTACACCGTTGTGCCGAAAGAACTCACTGCCGCCACGCTGGAAGGCGAACGCATCCCACTGAACAAGCTCTGGAACCGCCGCCAATCTACCAAGTTCAACGGCACCAGCTACATCACCCAGCGGGCGGCGGAAGCCATCTACACACCGGAGGGACAGCGGCAGATAAAGGAAACGATAGATTATTATATGGACAATGCCCGGACCATGAAGCAGGGCTTTGAAGCGGCCGGGCTGAAAGTCTACGGCGGTGTGAACGCTCCTTACATCTGGCTGAAAACGCCTGACGGAACAAGTTCCTGGCGGTTCTTCGAACAGATGCTGTACGAAGCCAATGTAGTGGGCACACCGGGTGTAGGTTTCGGCCCAGCGGTGAAGGATATATCCGGCTGACGGCCTTCGGCAAGCACGAAGACTGCGTGGAAGCCATGAAGCGCATCTGGAAGTGGCTGAAATAAAAAAACAATTGAATTAGCGAGGTACTTGCTATAATCGAGTCGGACTGATCATCCGGAATTTTTCTAAACTTAAAGGTAAAAAGGTATGAAAACAAGAAGTGTAAAATGGGTAATAATGGCAATGGCGCTGTTATCAATGGCAATGCCTTTCACAGCAAAGGCTCAGGATAAAGTGGAAGCGTCGGCAGGCGTCGACCTCGTAAGCGGTTACGTGTGGCGTGGCCAGGATTTGGGAGGGGTAAGCCTCCAGCCGAGCGCATCCATCGCCTACAAAGGTTTCTCTCTGGGAGCTTGGGGCTCCGTAGGCATCGAGAGTTCGGACACGAAAGAGTTCGACCTCATACTGGGATATTCAACCGGAGGCTTCAGCGTATCGGTGACGGACTACTGGTACAATGTGACCGGAGATGGGGTGACAGCCAAATACTTCCAGTACGGTGCACACAATGCTGCCAACTCACATCTGTTCGAAGCGCAAATCGGCTATGATTTCGGCCCCGTAGCCGTAAACTGGTACACCAACTTTGCAGGCGACGACGGTGTTGACAAAGACGGTGACCGTGCTTATTCATCCTACATCTCCGTGGCAGCCCCCTTCACACTGGGCGGTCTGGACTGGGCGGCCGAGATAGGCGCTACCCCTTGGGCCACGGACTTCTATGGAGCCAACGGATTTGCCGTATGCGACGTCAGCCTGGGAGTATCAAAAGACATCAAAATCACCGATTCCTTCTCCCTCCCGTTGTTTGCCAAAGCAACCTGGAATCCAAGGTCTGAAGGTGCCTATTTCGTAGTCGGACTAAGTTTCTAAGATGAAAAACCTATGATTTACACACACCGAACGGTAAATCGTAAATTGTCTAATCGTAAATTATTTAAGGTATGAAAAAGATTGAAGCTATTATCCGAAAGACCAAGTTCGAGGACGTGAAGGACGCGCTGCTCGAAGCGGACATCGAATGGTTCTCCTATTATGATGTACGGGGCATCGGGAAATCCAGACAAGCCCGTATCTACCGTGGTGTCATGTACGACACCAGTTCCATCGAACGGATTCTTATCTCCATCGTGGTACGCGACAAGAATGCGGAAAAGACCGTACAAGCCATCATCAAATCTGCACAAACCGGTGAAATCGGCGACGGACGTATCTTCGTCATCCCCATTGAGGATGCCATACGCATACGTACTGCAGAGAGAGGCGACATCGCACTCTACAATGCCGAACAAGAAAGATAACGGGCAGCTACAAACCACAACTAAGAAAATACAATACAACTAAAAGCAACAAGAAATTATGGATAAACTTATTTTAAGTGAACTGACCAACGGACTGAACACTGTATGGATGCTGCTTGCAGCCATGCTGGTATTCTTCATGCAGCCGGGCTTTGCACTGGTCGAAGCCGGTTTCACCAGAGTAAAAAATACGGCCAATATCCTGATGAAGAACTTCGTTGACTTCATGTTTGGCAGTCTGCTCTACTGGTTCATCGGTTTCGGACTGATGTTCGGTGCAGGCGGATTCATAGGAATGCCCCATTTCTTCGACCTCTCGTTCTACGACGGAGGCGGGCTTCCCACGGAAGGTTTCCTGGTATTCCAGACTGTATTCTGCGCAACGGCTGCCACCATCGTGTCCGGCGCTATGGCAGAACGTACCAAATTCTCCATGTACCTGGTTTACACCATCTTCATCAGTGTGCTGATTTATCCCGTTTCCGGTCACTGGACTTGGGGCGGCGGCTGGCTGATGAACGGTGAGGCAGGTTCCTTCATGATGGAAACATTCGGAACAACTTTCCATGACTTCGCAGGTTCCACCATCGTCCACTCCGTAGGCGGCTGGATTGCCTGGTAGGTGCGGCCATCCTCGGCCCGCGCATCGGAAAATACGGCAAAGACGGCAAGTCAAGAGCCATTCCGGGACATAACCTCACGATTGCGGCACTGGGTGTATTCATCCTTTGGTTCGGATGGTTCGGCTTCAACCCCGGTTCACAGTTGGCAGCAGCCACTACGAACGATGCAAGGGCCATCTCGCATGTATTCCTCACCACCAATCTGGCAGCCTGCGCAGGCGGTTTCTTTGCATTGGCGGTAAGCTGGATGAAATATGGCAAACCCTCCTTGTCTCTGACACTGAATGGCATTCTGGCCGGATTGGTAGGCATCACGGCCGGTTGTGACATGGTTTCTCCTTTCGGGGCGGTAATCATCGGCACCATCTGCGGCATCCTGATGATTTATTCGGTGGAATTCATCGACCGGACACTGAAAATTGACGACCCCGTAGGGGCCAGTTCCGTACACGGCGTCTGCGGTTTCACGGGAACCATCCTCACCGGACTGTTTTCCACCAGTGAGGGACTGTTTTACGGTGCAGGCTGGAGCTTTCTCGGAGCGCAGGTATTCGGTGCACTCGTAGTAGGCGCATGGGCAGCAGGCATGGGATTCATCATCTTCAAAGGACTCGACAAAATCCACGGCCTCCGCGTTTCCAAACGTGTGGAGGAAGAAGGACTCGACATTTACGAACACGGCGAGTCTGCCTACGGTGCATAATGATTTTATATTTTATTAAACCAACAATTACAACTCTAAGGTATTATGTCAAAATTGAGATTCAGAGTAGTAGAGACGGCGTTCAAGAAGAAACCCGTTGCAGTGGCAGTCCCGGCGGAACGTCCGTCAGAGTATTTTGCCAAGTATGTATTCAACAAGGAGAAGATGTTCCGCTATCTGCCGAGCAAGGTGTATGCCAAACTGACGGATGTGATTGACAACGGAGCTCCGCTGGACCGCAGCATAGCCGACGAGGTTGCCGCAGGTATGAAGAAATGGGCGGTTGAAATGGGGGCGACCCACTATACGCACTGGTTTCATCCGCTGACCGAAGGTACTGCCGAAAAGCACGATGCTTTTGTGGAACACGACGGCAAAGGCGGCGTGATGGAGGAATTCACCGGCAAACTGCTCGTGCAGCAGGAACCGGACGCTTCCAGTTTCCCGAACGGCGGTATCCGCAATACGTTCGAGGCACGTGGCTACTCGGCATGGGACCCTCCTCCCCGGCATTCATCGTAGACGACACGCTCTGCATCCCGACTATTTTCATCGCCTATACCGGTGAGTCTCTGGACTACAAGGCACCGTTGCTGAAAGCCTGCGTGCCGTAGACAAGGCTGCCGTCGACGTATGCCACTATTTCAATCCGGAAGTAAAGAAAGTGGTTGCCTATCTGGGCTGGGAGCAGGAATATTTTCTGGTTGACGAAGGGTTGTACGCCGCACGCCCCGACCTGCTGATGACCGGACGCACGCTGATGGGCCATGACAGCGCCAAGAACCAGCAGTTGGAAGACCACTACTTCGGGGCCATCCCCAGCCGTGTGGCCGCTTTCATGAAGGAACTGGAAATCGAAGCGCTGAAACTCGGCATCCCCGTCAAGACCCGTCACAACGAAGTGGCTCCCAACCAGTTCGAGCTGGCTCCCGTCTTCGAGGAATGCACCTGGCGGTAGACCACAACATGCTCATCATGGCCTTGATGCGTAAAGTGGCACGTAACCACGGTTTCCGCGTACTGCTGCACGAAAAGCCCTTCAAAGGTGTCAACGGTAGCGGCAAGCATAATAACTGGTCGCTGGGTACGGACACCGGTATCCTGCTCCACGCACCCGGCAAACTGCCCGAAGAGAACCTGCGTTTCATCACCTTCGTAGTGAATACGCTGATGGCCGTATACCGTCACAACGGATTGCTGAAAGCCTCCATCTCCAGTGCGACGAACGCCCACCGGCTGGGTGCCAACGAAGCGCCTCCGGCCATCATCTCTTCCTTCCTGGGCAAGCAGTTGAGCCAGGTGCTGGAACACATCGAAGAGAGCACCAAGGACGACCTCGTCAGCCTCAGCGGCAAGCAAGGCATGAAGCTGGACATCCCGCAGATTCCGGAACTGATGATAGACAATACCGACCGCAACCGCACCAGCCCGTTCGCCTTCACCGGCAACCGCTTCGAGTTCCGCGCCGTGGGTTCCGAGGCCAACTGCGCCAGTGCCATGATTGCGCTGAACTCCGCCCTTGCCGAGCAGTTGGTGGAATTCAAGAAAGATGTGGACGAACTGATTGAAAAGGGGGAGCCGAAAATCTCCGCCATCCTCGAAGTCATCCGCCGGTACATCAAAGTCTGCAAACCCATCCACTTTGACGGCAACGGTTACAGCGATGAATGGAAAGCCGAAGCAGCCCGCCGCGGTCTGGACTGCGAGACAAGTGTTCCCGTCATTTTCGACAACTACCTGAAACCGGAAAGCATCCGGATGTTCGAGTCCATCGGTGTCATGACGAAGAAGGAACTGGAAGCCCGCAACGAGGTGAAATGGGAAATGTACACCAAGAAAATACAGATTGAAGCCCGCGTGCTCGGAGATTTGGCCATGAACCACATTATCCCCGTAGCTACACAGTATCAGTCGGATTTGATTGACAACGTCTACAAGATGAAAGACCTGTTCCCCGCAGAGAAGGCTGCAAAACTGTCTGCCAAGAATCTGGAACTCATCGAAGAGATTGCCGACCGTACCGCCTTCATCAAGGAGCATGTGGATGCCATGATCGAGGCGCGCAAAGTGGCCAACAAAATTGAGAGTGAACGTGAAAAAGCCATCGCCTACCACGACAACATCGTACCGATGATGGAGGAAATCCGTTACCACATCGACAAGCTGGAACTCATCGTCGACAATCAGATGTGGACGTTGCCCAAATATCGCGAGTTACTGTTTATAAGATGAAAAATGAAGGATGAAGGATGAATCCTTAATCCCTATCTCATTCTTTTGTTGGTTGTTTTAAGTTTGCAGGGGGGAGAGGTGCCGCGAGGCAGTTCTCTCTCTTTTTTCGTCCATGCCAACTGTTGGCGGTAAGCGGGAAATAACCTATCTTTGCCCGTCAGATAAAACAATCCTGTCATCATGAAGAATTTACGTAACTGCTATGCAGCGTTCCTGCTGTTTGCCTTGCTGTTCGTTTCGGCTGCCGCCCCGGCACAAACCGATCTGCAGCAAAACTGGGTCGATTTCCGCTATTACGGAAACCCGTCCGTTGGAGTCCACCCGGTTCTCCGAGAAGTATGTAACCTATTTTACCCAGCCGTTGGACCACCGTCGTCCCGAAAAGGGCAGTTTCCGCCAGCGCGTGATTGTCTCCCACGTCGGCTTCGACCGTCCCACGGTGATTGTAACCGAAGGCTATGGAGCTGCCTATGCCTCAACCCCAAGTATCGCGAGGAACTTTCAGAGTTGCTCGATGCCAACATGATTTTTGTGGAATACCGCTATTTCCTGGAATCCACCCCTGAGCCCAAAGACTGGCAATACCTCACCGCCGAGAATTCCGCAGACGACCTGCACGCCGTCCGCAACGCCTTTAAAAGCATCTATCCCGGCAAATGGATTGCGACCGGCATCAGCAAGGGCGGGCAGACTACCCTGCTCTACCGCACGTTCTATCCGGACGACGTGGATATTTCCGTGCCTTATGTAGCTCCGCTCTGCTACGGGGTGGAAGACGGACGCCACGAGCCTTTCCTCAGGAAAGTGTCTACTCCGGAGGACCGCAAACGGATTGAGGACTTCCAGTTGGAAGTGTTGAAACGGAAAGCCGCACTGCTCCCCCGCTTTGAGAAATATTGCAATGAAAAAGGACTCAAGTTCCGTGCGCCCGTTGAAGAGATATACGACTATTGCGTGCTGGAGTATTCTTTTGCCCTTTGGCAGTGGGGAACTCCCGTCAGCAGCATCCCTGCCACCACGGCCTCGGACGATGAGATATTTGCCCATCTGCTCAACATCAGTAATCCCGACTACTTCATTGCCGACAGTCCCACAGCCTCATTCTTCGTGCAGGCCGCCCGCGAACTGGGCTATTACGGCTACGATACGAAGCCTTTCAAGAAGTATCTTTCCATCCAATCGAGCAAGGATTACCTGCATCGCCTGATGCTTCCCGAAGAGCTGAAAGACATGCCCTTCGACAAGACCCTAAGCAAGAAAATCACGAAGTTCCTAAAAGAGAATGACCCGAAAATGATATTCATCTACGGACAGAACGACCCGTGGACGGCTGCCGGAGTGACCTGGCTGAAAGGGAAGAAGAACATCCATGTATTCGTAGAGCCCGGCGGAAGCCATCGGGCACGCATCGGCACACTGCCCGAAGAGGAAAAGAAGCAAGTGATGGAGCTGATAAATGAATGGTTGAAACAATAAAAACGGATGGTCCGTGTGGCATGAACAGACCATCGTTTACTCCTGACAGACCATCTGTTCAACCTCAACAGATGGTCTGTTTTTATTCTATAATTTGTGCATCCTCAATATCGTCCACTGCCTTTACTGAAGCATCCGGTGTCTTCGGGCGGCGACGCGTAAACTTGAACCAGTTCAGCAGTTCCGAAGCCGCATAGACCAGACTGCTGATACCGATAATAATAAATGCCGTGGAGCGTACTCCCGTAGGATTGAACAGCGCAACCAAGCCGGCAAGCAGAATTAATACCGGAACCACATAAAAACCTCCCGGTACCGGCATCCAGCGACGGGCAGCGGAAAGCGAGGCAATCTGTTGCACTCCTCCCATCACCAGGATAAATCCCAATACAAATGTCAGCAGGTCGGCAAAGAAACCGGGCATGATAATCAGCCACAAGCCAAACAGCAGGCTGCCCACCCCCTCGATAGGGAAACGGCTGCGCATCTCCGTGCTCTGTGCAAAGTAGCCTATGATGCTGACAAGCGAAGGCACCAGGAAAATGACACCTATCGTAATCACAAAGTAATCACCGGCCTGGTCGGGAAACATCACCAACACCAAACCGATAACCAGCGCACATATCGCACGCAAAAATGAATAACTTAATCCTTTCATGAGTTTATGTTTTTTTGCGAAGATACATCTTTATCCGAATAACTCCACACGAAAATCCCGAAAAATCAGTTTACATTCAGCCAGGCATTCATATCTTCGGCCACAAAGAGCCAGTATAATAACAATAGTACAGCAATAACCACGCCTATGGCAACTAAATGTTTTCTATTCATAGTTTGTTCCTTTCTTTTTTGAATGAATATTCGTTTTTACTACACTTATAAGAACAATATTTCAAGAAAAAATGTTCTTATCCAGAAAAAAAAGTCATATTTATTTTGGCAGTTAAAACAAAGTGCTTATATTTGTCGCGAAAACGAAGACAGGCTGCACCTCAGCATAAAAAATGAACAAGTTCATTTTATTATACATTCGGTTTGCACTGTCTTTGCCCCCGATAAAACAAAAAAAGTCAATGAAAACAATGTTAGTAAATACATATTGGTGGTGGCACCCGTTACAACTCCGACAGTCGTAAGGGAGCAGCGCTCGTATGTATATATGTAATATATAGTAAAAAACAAAAAGAGCCCTGTCGCACCAAGCGACGGGGCTTTTTTCGTTTAAGCAATAATGCGTTTTGATTTCTGAAATAGTAAATAGTAAATCGTCAAATAGTAAATAACATGATGAATTTCTTAGTTGACAAAGAAGGTTATTACGGAGAGTTCGGCGGGGCATACGTTCCCGAAATCCTCCACAAATGTGTAGAAGAGTTGCAGAACACCTACCTCAAGGTGCTGCAAAGTGAGGACTTCAAGCGTGAATACGACCAGTTGCTGCGCGACTACGTGGGACGCCCTTCCCCACTCTACTTGGCACACCGCTTGTCCGAGAAGTACGGTTGCCGGATTTACCTCAAGCGTGAAGACCTGAACCACACCGGTGCCCACAAAATCAACAACAGCATCGGGCAGGTATTGCTGGCACGCCGCATGGGCAAGCGCCGCATCATCGCCGAAACCGGAGCCGGACAGCACGGTGTGGCCACAGCCACCGTCTGCGCCTTGATGAACATGGAATGCATCGTCTACATGGGTAAGACCGACGTAGAGCGCCAGCGCGTCAATGTGGAGAAGATGAAGATGCTCGGTGCCACCGTCGTTCCCGTCACCAGTGGCAATATGACGTTGAAGGACGCCACCAACGAAGCCATCCGCGACTGGTGCTGTCATCCCTCGGACACCTACTACGTGATAGGTTCCACCGTCGGCCCGCATCCGTACCCCGACATGGTGGCACGCCTGCAGTCCGTCATCAGCGAAGAAATCAGGAAGCAGCTCCTTGAACACGAGGGACGCGAATGCCCCGACTACCTCATCGCCTGCGTAGGTGGAGGAAGCAATGCAGCCGGCACCATCTATCACTACGTCAACGACCCGCACGTGCAAATCGTCCTCGCCGAAGCCGGCGGAAAAGGCATTGAAACGGGAATGACAGCCGCCACCATCGCCCTCGGCAAGATGGGCATCATCCACGGCTCGCGCACCTACGTCATCCAGAACGAGGACGGACAGATAGAAGAGCCCTATTCCATCTCTGCCGGACTGGACTATCCGGGCATCGGCCCCATGCACGCCAACCTTGCCAAGCAGAAACGTGCCATCGTCCTCGCCGTCAACGACGATGAAGCCATCCGCGCCGCCTACGAACTGACCCGGCTCGAGGGCATCATCCCCGCATTGGAAAGTGCCCACGCACTGGGTGCGTTGGAGAAGATGAGGTTCAAGCCGACGGACGTGGTGGTGCTGACGGTGTCGGGACGGGGGGATAAGGATATAGAGACGTATTTGAGTGATGAGTTATAAGTGATAAGTGATGAGCTATTTGAAAATACGAGATGCAATGAAATAAAATACAAGATACAATGAAACAATATGATTATAAAACAGTCAGCCGCACCATGCTCGGTGACTTGCATACGCCGGTGAGCACGTATCTGAAGGTGCGTGACATCTTTCCGCAGAGCGCACTTATGGAGAGTTCCGACTATCACGGCAGTGAGAACAACCGTTCGTTCATCGCTCTGTGTCCGCTGGCTAGTGTCAGCATAGACCACGGCACGGCTATCTTCCGCCTGCCGGACGACAGCCGCGAAGAGCATCCCATAACCGATGCATACCGGGTGGAGAATGCCTTGAACGATTTCCGCGCCCGCTTCCGCGTGGAGGGCGAATACAGCAATTACTGCGGACTCTACGGATACACCTCCTTCAATGCTGTCCGCTACTTCGAGAATATCCCCGTGAAGGACAGCCGCGAAGCTACCAACGATGCGCCGGACATGCTGTACATATTATATAAGTACCTCATCGTCTTCAACGACTTCAAGAATGAGATGCTGCTCCTCGAGATGCTGGCGCCCGGCGAGACAGCGGACTGGACCAGGTACAGAAGGCCATCCATAACCGCAACTACACCGCCTACGATTTCCGCGCCATCGGCCCCACCACCTCTCCGCTTACGGACGAGGAGCACAAGGCGAATATCCGCCGGGGCATCGCCACTGTCTGCGCGGCGACGTTTTCCAGATAGTCCTCTCCCGCCGTTTCGAGCAGCGTTTCACGGGCGATGACTTCAAGCTATACCGTGCCCTGCGCAGTATCAACCTTCGCCCTATCTGTTCTATTTCGACTTCGGGGCTTCCGCATTCGGCTCGTCTCCCGAAACCCATTGCCCTCATCGAAGGCCGCCATGCCTATATCGACCCCATTGCCGGAACCACGAAGCGCACCGGCGATGCAGAGCAGGACGCCTCAATGCCCCGGTACCTGCACGACGACCCCAAAGAGAACGCCGAACACGTGATGCTGGTGGACCTTGCCCGCAACGACCTCTCCCGCAACTGCCACGATGTAAAGGTGGATTTCTATAAGGAGATGCAGTATTACAGCCATGTCATCCACCTCGTCAGCCGTGTCAGCGGAACGCTCCGCGAAGAGGCCGACCCCGTCAAGGCCTTCATCGACACCTTCCCTGCCGGTACCCTGAGCGGTGCCCCCAAGGTACGCGCCATGCAACTCATCAGCCAGCTGGAACCGCACAACCGTGGAGCCTACGGCGGCTGCATCGGTTTCATCGGACTGAACGGCTCGCTGAACCAGGCGATTACGATTCGTACTTTTGTCAGCCGCAACGGTGTCCTCTGGTTCCAGGCAGGCGGCGGCATCGTAGCCAAGAGCAACGACGAGTACGAACTGCAAGAGGTGAACAACAAGCTCGGCGCACTGAAAAAGGCGATTGAGATGGCAGAAAAAATGTGAGTTCATGTACCATGTATAATGTACAAAGTACAATTTGCCATGCGGCGTACATTGCGCAGCTAAATGGTACATTGTACATTGTAAATAGTAAATAAATAGATGAAAACAGTTATCATAGACAATTACGACTCCTTCACCTACAACCTTGCCCATCTGGTGAAAGAGCTTGGCGCAGAAGTGGATGTGCTGCGCAACGATAAATTCCGGCTCGAAGAATTGGAGCCATACGATAAAATCATCCTCTCACCCGGCCCCGGTGTCCCCGAGGAAGCCGGACTGTTGCTGGATGTCATCCGCACCTATGCCGGACGGAAACCCATACTCGGTGTCTGTCTGGCGAACAAGCCATCGGACAAGCGTTCGGTGGAAAGCTGGTCAATCTGGAAGAGGTGTTCCATGGGGTACAGACGGAGATAAGGAGGAAGGAGGAAGGATTAAGGATTAGGGATGAAGGATTAGGGGGAAAGGATTATGAAGGTATTTCTCTCGAAGAAGACTATATCTTCTGCGGTTTACCCAATAGGATTCCCGTCGGACGATACCACTCCTGGGTAGTGGATACGAAGGACTTTCCCGAAGCGCTGGCCATTACCGCCATCAGCCCGAAGGACAAATCATGGCGCTGAAACATCGGGAGTATGACATACACGGCATCCAGTTCCATCCTGAATCGGTACTGACACCCGACGGAAAAACAATCATAAAAAACTGGCTTTTCAAATGAGGCACTTCAGAAAAAGAGTAAATTCAATCGTCAAATCGTAAATCGTCAAATCGTAAATAAAAAGATGAAAGCAATACTCACCCGTCTCTTCAATCACGAAGAGCTTACGTCGGAGGAGACCAAACAAATCCTCCTCAACATCACCAAGGAAATGTATCCTGAGGCGCAGATAGCAGCCTTGCTCACTGCCTTCCAGATGCGAAGCATCACTGTGGACGAGCTTATCGGTTTCCGCGAAGCACTGATGGAGACACGCCTTCCCATCGACTTCGCCCCCTATCGCCCCATCGACATTGTGGGTACGGGAGGCGACGGAAAGAACACCTTCAACATCTCCACCTGCGCTTGCTTCGTGGTGGCGGGAGCCGGCTACAAGGTTGCCAAGCACGGCAACTACGGAGCCACTTCCGTGAGCGGAGCCAGCAATGTCATCGAGCAGCACGGCGTACGCTTCACCAACAACCCCGACACACTGAAACGCAGCATGGAGGAGTGCAACATCGCCTACCTTCATGCCCAGCTTTTCAATCCGGCGATGAAGTTTGTCGGTCCCGTACGCAAGACGCTGGGAGTACGCACCTTGTTCAATCTGCTCGGCCCGTTGGTGAATCCATGCTGTCCGGCATACCAGCTGCTCGGTGTGGCAGACCTCTCGCAGATGCGCCTATACACCAACGTATTCTATAAACTCGGCATTGACTTTGCGTGGTCAACAGCCTCGACAGCTACGACGAAATCTCCCTGACGGACGAGTTCAAGGTGATGACCCGCAACTACGAGCGCATCTACCGTCCGCAGGCTCTCGGCTTCAAGGATGCCCGTCCCGAAGAACTCTTCGGCGGCGCATGCAAGGAAGATGCCGCCCGCATCTTCGACAATATCCTTACGGGGCATGCCACACCTGCACAAACGCAATGCGTCATTGTCAACGCCGCCTTTGCCATCCAGGTGATGGAGCCGCAGAAAGAGATTGAAGAGTGCATCGCCATCGCACGCGAATCGCTGGATAGCGGACGGGCGCTGGCGACACTGAAAAAATTTATCGAGATTAATAAATGAAGCAATGAAAGATATACTGTCCGAAATCATCGCCCATAAGCAAACAGAGATTGAACTGCAAAAGCAAACCGTCTCTCTGGAACAGTTGCAGGAGCAAGCCGGAATCATCATCCGGGAGAATGCAGCCCACCGCCGCAGCATGAAGCAGGCCCTTGCCGCTTCTTCTACAGGAATCATCTCCGAGTTCAAACGCCGTTCACCCTCCAAAGGCTGGATAAACGAGGCTGCCCGGGCAGAGGAAATACCTGCCGCCTACGAAGCCGCCGGCGCCGCCGCCCTCTCCATCCTGACGGATGAGAGTTCTTCGGCGGTACGCTGCGCGACATCCGCACGGCCCGTCCGCTCGTCCGCATCCCCATCCTGCGCAAAGACTTCATCATCGACGAGTACCAGCTTCTGCAAGCCTGCATTGTAGGTGCCGACGCCGTATTGCTCATTGCCGCCTGCCTCAGTCCGGAGCAGTGTAGCACCCTCACCGCCCAAGCCCACGAACTCGGCTGGAGGTATTGCTCGAAATCCACAGCCCTTCGGAACTCTCCTATATAAATAAGGAGGTCGACATGGTGGGTGTCAACAACCGCAACCTCGGCTCCTTCGTCACCGATGTAGAAAACTCCTTCCGGATAGCCCGGCAACTGCGCGAAGCCACCCACGGACCGGCATCCCCGCTCCTTGTCTCCGAAAGCGGCATCTCCGACCCCGAAACCATCTGCGCCTGCGTGCCGCCGGCTTCCGCGGTTTCCTCATCGGCGAAACCTTCATGAAAACAGCCAACCCGGGCGAAACCCTGAAAGAGTTCATCCAAGACAGTCTCTTAATTGATAATTAAAAGTTGAAAGTTGATAATTGAAAGTTGATAATTGTAAATACAAAAGTCTCTCATACAGCGTTATATCGCGCAGCCAAATTGTAAATCGTAAATAAAATGTCTCCTCTCATCAAAGTATGCGGAATGACCGAAGCAGAAAACATCCGCAATGTAGAACTGCAAGGTGTAGATATGATTGGTTTCATCTTCTACCCCAAATCTCCCCGTTGTCTGTGCCAGATGCCCGGTATCTGCCAGCCTGCGCCAAGCGCGTCGGCGTCTTTGTCAACGAAAGTAAGGAAAACATCCTAATGTATACCGACCGTTTCGGCCTTGACTACATCCAGCTGCATGGCCATGAAGCTCCCGAATACTGCCGTTCCCTGCGCAATGCAGGCCTGCACCTCATCAAGGCTTTCTCTATCTTGCTGCCCAAGGACCTGCTTGCCGTATCTGCCTACAATGGTCTGTGCGACTACTACCTCTTCGACACCAAGACCCCGCAGTACGGCGGTTCCGGCAACCAGTTCGACTGGAACCTCCTGCACCGCTACAACGGTCCCACCCCGTTCCTGCTTAGCGGTGGCATCAACCCCTACAGCGTAAAAGCCCTCCGGGAGTTTCGCCATCCCTATTTCGCAGGTATCGACATCAACAGCCGTTTCGAAACGCACCGGGAATAAAGGATGTGGAACGCATCTCAAACTTCCTGAAAGACTGAAGGGAGGTATGATTTGACGATTTACTATTTACTATTTGGCTGCGCAATATACGCCGCATGGCAAATTGTACATTGTACATGGTAAATAGTAAATAGTAAATTGTCAAATAGTAAATAGTACCATGCAGCGTTATTGCGCAGCAAATAGT
>ENA-OQCS01000587-OQCS01000587.1-human-gut-metagenome-genome-assembly--contig:-NODE-587-length-20290-cov-4.443386_pt1 | contig 20290 bp, 28 predicted proteins | sample MGYA00242757_ERZ504575 | MGnify/ENA primary metagenome ERZ504575 (study PRJEB26092, sample SAMD00036297) | human gut metagenome | host: Homo sapiens | study: EMG produced TPA metagenomics assembly of... | reverse complement strand
GCTGGCCGCAGCTGGACGCATAAGGGAGAATACCGTCTGCCGGCCGGAGCATGACCCCGGCGGTGCTTGGCACGGCGGTGTTCTACTGGGGGGTGCTGAGCCGCTTTATGGAGAATAGCTCCAGCTGGCACCGGTGGAACCGACTGCATGGTCTGGCAGATGCTGGCCGCGCTGGTGTTTCTTTCGGCAATGGTCCGCGCCCTTTGGCTGCCGGAAACGTCCAACGGCTGCCAGCTGTGCGAGGCCGGGATCTGCACGTTCCTGCTCTGCTTCTGCTGGGAACTGCCCCGGGTGCTGGTGCTGCTGTTCCACGGCATCACGCAGCCGACCTGCGAGGTGCTGTTTGGCTTTGGCATGTGCTGCATCGGCGCGATGGGGCTTTTCACTGTGGCGCGGGTGGCAGGAAGTGACGGAAGGCCTGCAATACCCCGACACGCCGTTGGTTGAATTGCTGAAAAGATTCCCATAAAAGCTGTGAAAATCGTTCAAAAACAAAAAAGTGTGAAATTACCTTGTTAATTTTTTGGCGGACACTTGAAGGTTTCCGCGATTTGGTCTATAATAAAGCTACCGTGATTATTATCCGATAAAAGGGTAAGAACATTTAGGAGGTACTATTAACATGGCTGTTAGAGTTGCTATCAATGGTTTTGGTCGTATTGGCCGTCTGGCTTTCCGTCAGATGTTTGATGCTGAGGGTTACGAGGTCGTTGCAATCAACGATCTGACCAGCCCCAAGATGCTGGCTCACCTGCTGAAGTACGATACCGCTCAGGGTTCCTTCTGCGGCAAGATCGGCGAAGGCAAGCACACTGTCGAGGCTACCGAGGATTCCATCATCGTCGACGGCAAGGAGATCAAGATCTACGCTGTTAAGGACGCAAAGGATGCTCCCTGGGGCGAGCTGAACGTTGATGTCGTTCTGGAGTGCACCGGCTTCTACACCAGCAAGGAGAAGAGCATGGCTCACATCCAGGCTGGCGCAAGAAGGTCGTTATCTCTGCTCCCGCAGGCAACGACCTGAAGACCATCGTCTACTCCGTCAACGAGAAGACCCTGACCGCTGAGGATCAGGTCATCTCCGCTGCTTCCTGCACCACCAACTGCCTGGCTCCCATGGCCGACACCCTGAACAAGACCTACCCCATCGTCTCCGGCATCATGACCACTGTTCATGCTTACACCGGCGACCAGATGATCCTGGATGGTCCTCAGCGCAAGGGCGATCTGCGCCGTGCTCGTGCTGGCGCACAGAACATCGTTCCCAACACCACCGGCGCTGCTAAGGCTATCGGCTGGTCATCCCCGAGCTGAACGGCAAGCTGATCGGTTCTGCTCAGCGTGTGCCTGTTCCCACCGGCTCTACCACCATTCTGGTTGCTGTCGTCAAGGGCAAGGACGTCACCAAGGAGTCCATCAATGCTGCTATGAAGGCTGCTACTTCTGAGTCCTTCGGCTACAACGAGGATCAGATCGTTTCTTCCGATGTCATCGGCATGCGTTACGGCTCTCTGTTCGATGCTACCCAGACCATGGTCGCTAAGATCGACGACGACACCTATCAGGTTCAGGTCGTGTCTTGGTACGACAACGAGAACTCCTACACCTCTCAGATGGTCCGTACCATTAAGTACTTCGCTGAGAACTGCTAATTGCGTTCTTACGCTCAAAAGTGCTTGAGGTGCCGTGCTGAATGACAACTAGTATTGGCTTTGCTGATACGAACATGCTGTGATTGATACGACAACAGGATAACGAGTTCAACACCCTTCCTTTTGCGGGTTTCCGTGAGAGAAAGGGTGTTTTGCTGCAAAAAAGCAATGGAACGAGTTCCTTTCTAAAATGAATAGGTTGCAACAAAAAGACGGAATAAAGTACGGAAATCTTAGCCATGATGCAGGCAATGATACAGCTGCAAAGTATTGTACCCCAGAGGAAAAAATGGTAAAATATTTTTAGTGTCAATAAATACATTTACGAAATTGATATTGATGATTCTGGAAATAAAATGTCAATGAATTGCGGCGTAAATCTGTCAAAAACCTGGGCGTAGATGCGTCCGGGCTTTTTCTGATGTAAAGGAAACCGGGCCGGAGTTTGGCACGGTATGGGGATGAGATCCCTAAATGTGGAAAGCGACAGGAAAGGGAAAATGAAAGAGAAATTGAGGCTTGCTGTTTTTGGCCACAAAAGGTGGTCGAGAGAGAGCGGCGTGGAGATCGTGGTAAAAGAGCTGTGCACACGGATGGCGCAGCAGGCTGTCAGGTGACATGCTACAACAGAGCAGGCCATCATGTGAGCGGTGCGGAATATGACGATGCTGGTAAAACGGAGTACGAGGGAATCCGTCAGAAGTCTGTTCCGACCATTGAACGGCGCGGGGCTAGAGATATAATACGCGGCTGTCATAATAGGGACAAGGTACGGCAGAGAATGAAAGGCTCCGCGACCCGAAGTTCATATTTTCTTACCCGAAGAATGAACGACTGATCTTTTTGGGTGGCAGCAATGCCGCACAGGAAGAAATCTCGACCATGAGGGTGGGGTGACAGCCAGCGGACAGGCGAGCGAGCTATCCGCTCTTTGTGTTGGCCGAGATGTTAATGAAGAAATTGAGTGGGATTGTGGGAAAGATTTATGAGTAAAAACTTGCGATTGCAATGTTCGGACAGAAGCGATTATCGAGAGAAGGTGGAGTAGAGATCGTTGTCAAAGAACTCTGCACCCGAATCAACAACATTCCGGGAACTCTGCCGGAAGGACGTACAAAGCCTTGGGGGACAGGTCAAGCAGTCCTTGCAGCAAAGGATGTTATCAAGACCCCGTTCATTGTCATAAATGCAGATGATTACTATGGAAAGAAAGGCTTCAAAGCCGTCCATGAGTATTTGGTGAATGGTGGCAAGTCTTGCATGGCAGGCTTTGTACTGAAAAACACACTGTCCGATAACGGCGGCGTGACTCGTGGTATCTGCAAAATGGACGAGCAGAACAATCTGACTGAGGTTGTTGAGACTAAGAACATTGTAAAGACGGCAACCGGAGCAGAAGCAGACAGCGTAGTGGTTGATGTGAATTCTCTGGTTTCCATGAATATGTGGGGCTTGACTCCTGATTTTTTGGATGTGCTGGAGGAGGGCTTCAAGGAGTTCTTCGGGAAAGAAGTACCCAGCAATCCGCTGAAAGCAGAGTATCTGATTCCTATCTTCATTGGTGAACTGCTGGAGCAGGGAAAGATGTCTGTCAAAGTATTGAAAACAAACGATACCTGGTACGGCATGACCTATCACGAGGATGTAGCAGCAGTAAAGGATAGCTTTAAAAAGATGCTGGAGAACGGTGTGTACAAGGCTGACCTGTTCAGTGATCTGTAAACAGCGATGAAAGAAACGATTGATTTACTCGGAAAGATCCTCACAAACATCCTGACTGCTCTCTATGAGCCATTTGGATTTTCACTCCTGCTTTCCTTCCTAGCCATGTTTTTCTATCTTTATGCTTATGAACCTACCGAAGCCGGCAAAGGTTGGAAGAATGCCATAGTGACATGGTATCAGAAGTTCAAGGAGAGTGTGTTCTTTCGGAAACTGTTCTTCCTGGCCTTTGTGACTTCACTTATTCTGTTCCGAACCCTGTTAAACCGCAATCTTTGGATGAATCCTTTATCCGATGTCATGGGTGGCTGGGGCATCTGGGAGACTGTGAATGGCGAACAGAAGCTGACCACCGAGTGCATCGAGAACGTAATTATGATGGTGCCGTTTTCAGCTGTAGCGATGTGGACGTTCGAAGAAAAGATAGGAAACGGCTGGAAGAAGATACTGTGCAATAGCGGAAAGATAGCATTTATCTTTTCGATAAGCATAGAGATGCTACAGCTACTGCTACGGCTAGGAACATTCCAACACTATCAGACATATTCTACAACACAGTCGGTGGAGTAGTAGGTGGTTTGGTGTACTATGCGACGATGAAGGCAAGAAAGCGTCTGTAAAACTGGCTGAAATTGTGATCTACTGGGAGCGGTAGCTCCCTACGCTGCTCGTAATAATCACACACCTCTTCGTGGTGAGCAGCAGGCAACGATCTTATGATCGGCGAAGATGTGATAAATGAGTGATTGACCTCATAGGAGGTACGATATGGATACTTTAGAAGAACTGAAATATTACTGTGATGAACCACAACCTGTGGGAGCACTGATGCTCACTGGTGAGTGGGGATGTGGAAAAACATATTTATTAAATAATAGCTTATCAAATGCGCTAAAGGATAAATGTGTGTGTTTGCGTGTGAGTCTATTTGGCATGGCGTCGATAGAAGAGGTAAAGAAAGAAGTAAAGCAATGTTGGCTTAGAACCGTAGCTGAATTAAATACTCCAGCTTCTGGATGGGTTGAAAAGGCACAAAAGTATACTGGAGTTTTTAAGACAGTTGCGGATAAAGGTGCTGAACACCTTCCAGAGCCTTGGAAAAGCATTGTGAGTGGAGCATTATCTTTTAATGTTATTGATTTTGTAAAAGTCGAACCTAAAATGGGAGATAAAAAAGTAATCTTGATATTTGATGATTTGGAACGTACTGATATTCCAACGTCTGATTTATTAGGCTGTATCAACGATTATTGTGAAAATCTTCATATTAATACAATCGTAGTGGCAAATGAGGAAAAAATACAGTCAAGTGAAAAAGATAAAATTAAGTATAGTGAAATAAAGGAAAAAATTATTCAAAGAACTATACATTATGTACCGGATTACTCTTCAGTGGTTTCTAATGTAATTGATAGTATAGAGTGTAAGGATGATGTGGTTTCTCAAGAATACAAAGCACTCCTTGTAAAATATAAGGAAATTATTAGTTCTATTTTTTCAGGTGCATCAGTAGAAGGAATACCACTGGAACAGTTGATCTCAAAGAAATATTCTGGAAGTTCAAGAGTAAAACTCGAAAGTGAAAAAGACAAAATTCAGGAGTTGCTTAAACATAGACCGCATAACATCCGAAGCCTTAAATGTGCAATTCAAGATTTTAAAAGAATATATGTATTACTTAATGAAAAGCATATTGATAATAAAGAAAAGTGGCTTTTTACATATCTTTCATATGTACTGTGTTTCCGGGCGGGATTGATTCCAGAAAGTGTGCGATATGGAACGCTTTTTTCTGATGAAAAGGTGTCTATACTTTACCCTGGATTTTATGATGATAAATTCATTACAGGTGGAATTAAGCAATGGATTAGGCATGGAGAGTGGGCGAAAGATACTCTTGATGCAGAATTTGATTATATCATAAATAGAGACAAAGCTATTACCCCGGAAGAAAAAGTGCGAATGAATAGACTTTTAGATTTAGATGAAGTTGATATAAGGGACGGATACCCAATACTTTTGGAAGAAGCATATACTGGCACATTGGAGTTAAATGATTATGTGAATTTGCTGTACAATAGTTGCTGGGCTAGAAAGTATAATATTCAGCTTCCAGACATTAAGTGGGAAAAAATTAGCGGTGGAATTCATAAGCAGATTGAAAAAATGATTCATACCGGAGAAGAGCAACCACGCCACCGTATGATTATTGGTGATGACAATAAGGATTTATTTTTGCCGGAAGAATGGAATGCATATAAAATAATTAATGATTTTTTGAGTTCAAACACATTGATGTTTGAAAAGAACAAAGCTCTTTATGTGAACTTGATGAAGAAAGAACCCTTGAATGCACTGGCTCAAACGCAGAATAAGCGGTTTGATATGTTTGATGTCGAGATGGCCGAGGCTACAGCGGATGGGTTCGAAAAGGTGACAAATGCAGAAAAAAGTAGCTTTGTAGATTACTTTAAGAGAATGTGGCAGGTTAATATATGCACCCAGGACTATAAGATTAAGTTGCCAGAAGAGGGATTCCAAACCTTAAAACGGCGTATATTGCAGATTTTGGATAAATGCCGAGTTGAATCTTTGCCAATATCTGAGGCGCATGCAAATAGTTTTCTTGAAGTAATCGATAATTTGATTGTTGAACAGAAGCAAAAGCTACAAGAAATTCAAAATAAAGAGGAAGAAGATAGAATAAAAGCTGAGGAAAAGGCATTGGCAGAGAAACAAAAAGCGGAACAAGCGAAGAAGTCTGAGATAGACGATGTGGTTGAAAAGATGCTGTCAGATGGTGTAAGTGCTGATGATATTCTCGCTAAATTGAAATAATATTTCTGTAGTGTTATACTTAAACAACAATAAAAGGAAAGAGGTTATCACCTATGCCCAGAACGAAAGGCAGCAAAAACCGTCCCAAAACCAATACTACCAAAGACTACGTATCCCAGATCGCAGAGAAGCAGGAGTCTATTGCGTCTCTGAACACCGAGATCGCATCCATCCAGAAAGCGATTGAAGAGCAGAAGAACGCTCTGAAAGAGAAGAAGTCTGCTCTGAAGAAGGCCGAAAAAGAAGTAGCATCCTTGGAAGCAAAGAAGGCAAAGGCAGATGCTAAGGCTGCTGAAGAAGCTAAGAAGGCTGAAGCAGAGGCTGTGCTGAAGAAGTTGCTGGCAAGCGGCATGAGTGCGGATGAGATCCTCGAAAAGTTGAAATAAACAAGAACCAAAAAAAAATAAATGCCGTGTGGACAAACTGAACTCCAGAAGTTCACACAGTTTTCTTGAAGGTCGCTATATGGTTTGTAACGGAAATAAAAGAAATGGAGCGTGACATAAAATGAACTTATCCAAAATACATCATATTGCAATCATCGTATCTGACTACGAAGCCGCAAGGGAGTTCTATGTGAATAGCTGGGCTTCTCTGTTATCAGAGAAAATTATCGCCCAGAGCGTAAAGACTGGAGCTGGATCTGCGTGTTAACGAACACACAGAGCTGGAGATTTTTGCAGAAGAAAACCCGCCGAAGCGTGTGAACCGCCCGGAGGCCTGTGGGCTGCGTCACCTTGCATTTTGTGTGGAGAGCGTGGAGCAGACAGTGAATGAGTTGACAGAGGTAGGAATTGAATGTGAGCCAATTCGTGTGGATGATTACACCGGCAAGAAGATGACTTTCTTCCATGACCCGGACGGACTGCCATTGGAGCTGCACGAGTAAAATGAAGAAAACAAGAAAACCAGGCGGTGGCCGGAAGAAGCTGAAGCCTGAATACAATGCCGGAAAGAACCTGAAAGAGCAGATGGAAAGTACTGTGGCACTTTATAATTCTGAGATGTCCTTGCAGGCCATCGGCGATGCCCTGGCTCTAAACCCCATCAAGGTACGGAAGCTGCTCATCACAGCCGGTGTGTATGAATCTGAAGTGGCGGAGAAAGTAAAAAATACTTTTGAAGAATACCGAGAAACACAGGACTACAAAACCTCCATCCTCTCAACCGCAAATACTCTTCAACTCTCCAAAGCCTCCGTCACATCGTACCTGCCTTATGAAAAGGCGTGTACTTCCCAAGTACAGCAGATAAAGAGAAAATCAGCGTAGGAGCAGAGCGCAGCGGAGATACAGAGCGGTAAGAAAACTGAGAACCGAGCCGACAGAGGAGCACCTGTGGGAGGTGGTTCTTCTTTATGCTGGTGTGAGCTTTAAAACGTACTCAGGTTTATCCTTTACCTATGAAATACGAAAGGGCCGGAATGGGCAATACACAAAGGAACTGTGGATCGATCGCAGAGAGAAGAGTAAAAGTCTGGCGTGGAGTTCTGTGCTGCTGGCTCTGGGCAATATTAAAAAGGTAGGAGAAGTAGTTGAACGACCGAAAGCACTGGGCGATATCCGGGGTGTGACCTATATATACGGAATGTTCTATCGGTTCGGACTGATTGACGTGCCGGATGAAGCAAAAGAAAAGATGAAGAAAGCATTCAGCAAATCGTCCTGACACGGATGCCGCAGAGGGAGCGGAAAGAAGAATCATTCAATGTTTGAGGTCTCCTGGAGATTACACAAAAAACCGCCTGCGGAATGAACCACAGGCGGCGGAAATCACATTATAGCTTATTCAAAAAGTCTTCCAGAACACGGTTCCACTTTTCGGGGTACTCATAGAACATCAGGTGACCGCCCATGACGTAGGTGCTGTAACCGGGAAGTTGTACTTCGACAAAGGGCTTTGCAATGTCCTGCCAGTGTTCTGCAATGAACATCAAGCTAGGCAGAGTTGCACCGACATCTTTTGCAGTTTCGAGATAGTTGGAGAACACGGCATCGCAGAACAGCTGACGGCAGATCCAGTACGGCGTGCGGCCGGAAATATCCAGCAGATACTCCAGCTCATCAGGCTCCATCTTATGCTGGATCATGACGCCAGTCGCATACTCGCTAAAGAACTCACGGCATCCCTGAGAAGAGGTCAGCACCTGCGTGGCGACCTGAGACAGCTCTTCAATCGTGCCCTCAGTCCACCACTTCGGGTCAGGGGAGAGCGGGAGCGGAGACATATCGATAGTCACAACGCCGCGCAGCTTGTCTTTGCCGAGCTGCTGCACGTAGCTCCATGTATCAAGGTTGCCCGTGCTCCAGCCGATCAGGACAATATCTTTGAGACCCAATGCATCAATCAGACCAGCTACATCGCGACCGTGAGTCAGGTAGTCGTTGCCATCCACGGTTTTTGCAGAATAGCCTTGGCCGCGAGGATCGATAGCAATGACACGATACTTAGAGGAGAAATACTCCAGCTGGTTCTTGAAAATCTCACCAGAGAAGGTCAGGCCGGGAATGAAGACCAAAGGTTTACCTTCACCTTTTTTCCAAGACATGTAACTCCACACCGGGGGCTACAGTGACATACTTGCTTTCAATACGATCTTTTGCCATGAGAAAACCTCCCAACAAAACCTATAAATCGAATTGGCTTGTCTGAATTATATATCTGAAAAAAGAGAAAAGCAATAGGCTGATAGAAACTGCACTGCTGTAATCTAAAAAAGTTTCAGTGCATGAACATCGGTAACAGTTACACAATGTAAAAATAGCAATATGCTCACGATGAGCAGACACGAAATCTGTCTGCCGTAGTATTTTTACTTTATAAGACATCTCTATGGATGACGGTAAGGTTCGATAGGTGAGCCTTGCCGTTTTTCTTTTTTCTAAAATTGTTAATTTTTTCAAAATTGTATTCCAAAACAGCTCTGCGGATTCCTATTGGTGTAGGGGCTTTCAAAATCTTTTGAGCAACGGCTTTCCTCTAGTTTTATGAGTGGAAAATGAACAAAATCTATGCTCTAAAATTAGGCACCCCGACAAAATTTTGAAATCTGGTTGCCAAACACCCATTTTAGATTGTTATAGGTAGAGGGGAACGTTGGAAAAATGAATTTTCTTTGAACTTTCAAAAGACCCGGTTTAAAAACACCCCTTAAAGTTTGTATAGGGTATAGGAAGTGTTTTCAAAAGTAAGCCAATTCACTACGGTATCACTGATGAAATTCCCCGATTCCTTACAAAGTCACATCGCACCTTGAAAATCGCATGAGCCACCCCAGCAGGATACCTACGGTACTGAATGTGCATTCTGCGCGTCTTACCAGAAAAAACGTCGGAGAGAATCGGGCAGGAACGGGCTGGGACAGAGTGGACGGTAGTTAAGAGCAAGATTCGCCTTTGTATACGAAATCGCTCCTACAGGCGATTTTTCTACGGCGGCATCTTGATGGGGATTGTGCTCCCCATACCCTCACATCGTGCAAAATCACATGATTTTGCCCATTGGTGGCCTGCTGCAGCAGGTCACAGCCGGAGTGCAGATGCACTGCCGGGAAATCAAATTCTTGATTTGGAAAGGAGACCCCATGCCACGGACGAAGAAAAAAGTGAAATCTATCGTAAAGACAAAAGTAATCTCCGCACGAGTTACAGAAACAGTACATGAACTTTTATACCGGCAGGCAGAAGATGCCGGGATGACCCTCTCTCAATTTGCAGCGCAGATGCTGATGAAAGGTCGCGTGAATACCTCGTATGTGTTCTATGTCCACCCGGACGAGATCGAAGCCATCACACGGGAGTTTGCCGCCATCGGGAACAACCTGAACCAGATCGCAGCGTTCTTCAACAGCGGCGGTATCCAGTCGCGCGCTATGCTCGAAAACATCAACCATGCGATTTCCTGTATTTTTGAAATGCGGGAACAAGTCGCAGAAATGGCAGGAAAGAACTATGGCAATATTAAAGCACATCGCAAGTAAGAGTTCCAGCTATGGTGCTGCACTGGAATATCTGATTTTCAACATGATGAGCTTCGGAAAACTCCGATCCTTGACCAGAACGGAAATCGCATCATGCGGGATGAGTTTTATCTGGACGGTCTGAACTGTGAACCCTATTCTTTTGATGCGGCCTGCCAGCAGTTGAACCGCGAGTACCAGAAAAACAAAAACAAGAATGAAATCAAAAGCCACCATTACATCATCAGCTTTGATCCACGGGACAGCACTGAAAATTGTTTGACGGGTAAACGGGCGCAGGAGCTTGGACTGGAATACGCAAAAGCAAATTTTCCGGGGCATCAGGCATTGGTCTGTACGCACATGGACGGTCATAATGGCAGCGGCAATATTCATGTACATATCGTAATCAACAGTTTGCGAAAGCTGGATGTGCCTAAGCAGCCCTTTATGGAGCGGCCCATTGACTGCAAGGCAGGGTACAAGCACCATGTGACGAACGAATACCTGAAACACCTGCAGAAATCCCTCATGGATTTGTGCCAACGCGAATTTCTGCATCAGGTCGATTTGCTGGCACCATCCAGAACGGGTGTGACCGAAGCGGAGTATTGGGCACAGCGGCGGCTGGATGAGAAAAAACAGGAAATCGAAAAGGAAGGATTTACGCCCAACCCGACGAAATTTCAAACACAGAAACAGCTTATCCGGGATGCCGTTGCCGCTGCTCGTGAGAAAGCAATCTCGTATGAAGATTTTCAAGACATCCTGCAGGATGAATATGACATTTTCGTCAAAGCTCAACGTGGGCGTTACAGCTATCTGCCGCCGGAACTGAACAAGTTATATCGGAATGTTCTTTAGGGGACAGCTGCAAAAGAGAATGTCTGGAAGGATTCTTTGTTCAGAACGCCGAGAAGAATCTGCGGTACAAGGAAGAACCCATACTGATCTTTACGACCAGAACCAGGCTGCGGCTCGTTGTGGACCTGCAGGAGAATGTCAAGGCACAGGAAAATCTGGCCTATGCACTAAAGGTCAAAATCAGCAATTTGCAGAAGATGGCTGAAACGCTGGTATGGGTACAGGAAAACAACATCAACGACCTGGCAGAACTGAACGATCTGTGTAAGACAGCACAGGCCAATGCGCAGGCTGCGTATGAACGGCTGTCACAGGCAGAGGATGAACTGTACAAAACCAATGAGCAGATTCATTATGCGGGACAGTACCTTTCTACCAAAGAGGTTCAGCAGCAATTTGCGAAGGCGATTTTTAAGAAAAAATTCCGTGCAGAGCATTCCAAGGAATTGGACGCCTATGCAGAATCCGTGAAATATTTCCGAGAAGAAAATGATGGAAAGCTGCCATCGCTGAAATCCTTGAAAAAACGGAAGGAAGAGCTGATCAAAGAAATCGTGGAAAAGAAAAAGGCATATGCTCCCCTGAAAGAAGAATCTCGGCGTCTGGAAATTGCATCGGATAATGTGTACAGCATCTTCCGAAAAACCAATGAGATGAAATCCGACCTTGCATGGAAACGCGAGTGGGAGGCCAATGTCCGCGAAAAGGCAAGGCAGGAGCAGGCTCGACAGGAACAGCGCCGAACGGCAACCGCGAGCCAAGAAGCGCAGCTATGATATGAGCCTGTAATCAGCAGGTCTTCCACCCCGCACCCCGGAACCCTGCCGGATGCGTAAGCCCGTGCAGAGCTTTCCCATTCGGCAGGGACTTTTGAAAACGACTAGGAGGAAGTTTGAGTAAAGAGTACATCAAAGCACAAACCCCACTGCCTGCGTATTTCCCTTATCCGAAATTTCTGCTGCAGATGAGCCTTTCCCATACGGCACGATTGACGTATGTTTTGCTGCTGGACCGCATGACCCTTTCGCAGAAGAACGGCTGGGTGGATGTGCAGGGCCGGGCATATGCGCTCTATCCGTTGGCAGGGCTGGCGGAAGATCTTCAGAGCAGCATTTCCAGTGTCACCCGTGCCCTGCGGGAACTGGAAGCCGCACGGCTGATCGAACGGCGGTCCAATGGCTTTTCCAAGCCAAACCAGATATTTCTCGGCGTTCCCCGGACTGCGCAGAAATGCGCAATCGAGATGGCCCAAAATGAGCAGCCTGATTGCTCAAAAGTGAGCAATACGGTTGCGCAAAACTGCACACCTAACCAAATAAATAAGAACAACCTAAGATTGAACCAACTGAATAGAACTAAAGAAGCGTATGGGCGATATCGGAATGTTTTTCTGGAAGATTATTCGGAACTGAAAAGCGAGGTAGCAGAGTTGGACGTCCTGATCGAAGACCTTTCGGTCTATATGCAGTCTACAGGCAAGAAGTACGCAGACCACGCAGCGACCCTGCGCAGCTGGTCAGCACGAAAGAGAAAGCAACAGAAAGCGGGAACGGGCATCCCGGACTATACCTACAGCAAGGAGGAAAGTTTATGACGGAAACAATCCAGACAGCGATGGACAGGCTTATGACGATCTCTGCAGAGCCGCAGGACTACATTGCGGGAGATGGGCTGCTGTACTGCGGCAGCTGCAATACCCCCAAGGAAGCGTTCTTCCCAAACGGAAGAAAGCTGTTTGGGCGTGACCGCCATCCGGCTGAATGCCAGTGCCGACAAGAAGCCAGGGAAAAGCAGGAGGAAGAAGAGCGGGCAAGGCTGCATCACGAGAACGTGCGGCGGTTGAAGCTGCAGGGCTTTACCGACTGGGCGATGCAGCACTGGACATTTGAAAACGATCATGGGCAGAACCCACAGATGCATCTGGCGCAGCGGTATGTGGACTATTGGCCGGAAATGCGGGGAAAGAATGTGGGCCTGCTGCTCTGGGGCGGTGTTGGTACAGGCAAAAGTTTCATGGCAGGCTGTATTGCCAATGCCCTGATGGAGCAGGAAGTGGCGGTTTACATGACGAACTTTACCCGAATCATGAATGAACTGAACAATGCCTTTGCCGGACGAAACGAAGTTGTGGACAGGCTCTGCGGCTATCCGCTGCTTGTCATTGATGATTTTGGTATGGAGCGGGGCACGGAATATGCGCTGGAGCAGATTTATAACATCATCGACAGCCGTTACCGTAGCCGGAAACCGCTGATCGTCACCACAAACCTGACCCTGACGGAGTTGAAGAATCCGCAGAATACTGCACACGCCCGTATCTATGACCGTCTGCTGGAACTGTGCACCCCGATTGCCTGCACAGGCCCCAGCATGAGAAAGGATATAGGACAGGCAAAACTGAACTTGCTGAAAACACTTCTGGCTTGAATGGGAGGAACGCGATTGCAAGAAAACGGCAGAATGAATTGGCTGGAGCAGATCCGCCAGATGAAGAACCGGGACATTCGCACGATTGAACAGTCTGAACTGGAGGAACTGCCGCAGGATGCAGTGGAACACGGACTGCCGCAGGAGGAAAGGCTGAAAAATCTGCTGGATAAGGTCCGAAATCCTTATTGCTATCTGGACAACGGAATCATTGTGAAGCTGAATTTCGCACCGAGAGGGAGCAGCACACTGTCTGAGCGCGTTGGCAGATGCTTTCAGTCTGCCAGCTGAAAAGGCAGAGAAGACTTCGGCAAGCTGCTGAAAATCACACAGAGAATTTCACACTTTAATTCGATAAAGCGCTGGACAAAGGATGATGATTCTGGTAAGCTGTTTGTGGGTAAGAAAATAGGAATGTGCCAACTGAGCAGAATTTGCTCGGTGGGCTTGTTCTACATAGAAAATGTGGAGCCTTTCGCTTCTCTGACGAACAGTATTGCCGATTCGTTAAGGAGGTGGAAGGCTTTTGTTATACCCTGATATGAATTCACAGAAGAAAACACAGCAAACAAGATACCGCACAGCATTATATCTGCGCCTGTCCCGTGAGGATGGTGATAAGACAGAGAGCGACAGCATTGCAAACCAGCGGACCATGCTGGAAGCCTATGCCGCAGATCACCCGGAACTGTGCATCGTGGATGAGTTTGTGGATGATGGCTACTCCGGCTCGAACTTTGAACGGCCTGCGTTCCAAAATCTGTTCAGGGAACTGGAACAAGGGACTATCAACTGCATTCTGGTCAAAGATTTATCCCGTTTTGGTCGTAATTACATTGAAGTGGGACGTTATCTGGAACGCATTTTCCCGGTCATGCGGGTCCGACTGATTGCTGTGACAGACAACTATGACAGTCAATCCGCGTGGAAGACCAGCGATTCCATCATGGTCCCAATGCGGAATCTGCTCAACGATGCCTACTGCCGGGATATTTCCGTCAAAATCAAGAGCCAGCTTGCGGTCAAGCGGAAACGCGGTGATTTTGTGGGAAGTTTTGCAACCTACGGCTACCGGAAAGACCCTACAAATCATAGCAAGCTGATCGTAGACGAACGGGCAGCAGAAAATGTACAAAGTATTTTCCGCTGGAAGATCAGCGGTATGAGCAATCAGGGCATCGCAGACCGATTGAATGCGAAAAAGGTGCCGTCCCCGGCTGCACGAAAGTTGCAGAGCGGTGCAAAGCTGAGCCTGCATTTCCGCAAGAGCGATGAGCCGCGTGGTCTGCCAAGGCGGTGGATCGCATTCTGCACAACGAGGTCTATATCGGAAAACTGGTACAGGGAAAGACACGACGACTGGATTATCGCTCCAAAAAGAAAATGAACGTGCCGATGCGGGACTGGGTAATCGTGGACAACACCCATGAAGCAATCATTCCGGCAGAGCAGTTTGAGCTGGTGCGGCGGATTCTGGAAACCGAAACTCGCAGGCCGAACGATGCCGAAACGGTGGCCCTGTTTGCAGGATTTCTTTACTGTGGGGACTGCGGCAACCGGCTGGTGCGCAGGTCAGCCAGCTATAAGGGAAAGCGGTATATCTATTATCAGTGCTCCGGCAGCAAACAGAACAAGGGCAGCTGCACGAGCCATAACCTGCGGGATGAAAAGCTCTATAACATTGTGCGGAATGCGCTCCAGATGCAGATCCAGATCGTGATGGAGGAAGCAGAGTTTGTAGAAGGCATCCGGCAGGCCCAGCAGGAACCCTACCGTGTGCGGCGCATCGAACGCAGATTCGGCAGCTGACTGCAGAAAAGGCCCATACACAGGGCATTAAGGAAAAATTGTATGGGGATTACGCAGAGGAAATCCTCACACGGGAGGATTTTTTGAACTACAACGAACTGTACAGCAAGCGGATCGAAGAGTATGACCGCAAAATCACAGAACTGGAAGCAGAACGGCAAAACCTACAGACTGCTCCAAACGCTTATCCGTTTCTGGATGTGTACCGTAAGTATCGAAAATTGGAAGAAATCACCCGCCCGATGGTCGTGGAACTGATTGAGAAAATCGAAGTGTATGAGGGCAATCGGGTAGAAATTACGTTCCGATTCCAGGATGAAATTGCGGACCTGCTGGAAGAACTGCATCAAAAGCAGATGGGGCAGCGTGAAGTGTCAACTTAAAAGGAGGCTGTGACTAATGGCAAGAGTAAGCAAGAAGGTAAGTGCGGCGCAGCGGGAAGCGGAGAACGCACCGCACCGTATCTGGAAAACCGCAATTTACGCACGACTGTCCGATTTTGATGATGTACTTCGGGATACGGAATCGCTGGAAGTGCAGATTTCTTACATCAAAGAGTATATCAACCACCGGGATGATCTGATGCTGCTGGATGTGTTTGCGGACAAGCGGTGCACAGGGATGAACTTTGACCGCCCGGAATTTGAACGGCTGTTGAAAGCACTGCAGGAGCGGAAAGTTAACTGCATTGTGGTAAAGGACTTCTCCCGACTGGGTCGTAATTTCGTGGAAACAGGTCAGTATCTGGAGCAAGTGTTTCCACTGTTTGGCGTAAGATTTATCGCCATCAATGATAATTATGACAGCCTGAACAGACAGAACCGGGACGGGATGCTGGTGCCGATCAAGAGCATGATCAATGAAATGTACTCGAAAGACCTGTCCAAGAAGATTCAGTCGTGCTTTCGTTCCAAGGAAGCACGAGGAGAAATTTATACGCCTGTTCCGTTCGGTTACAAGAGAAATCAGCAGAATCATTTGATTCTGGACGAGGAAGTCAGCGATGTGGTAGTTCTGATTTTTCTCTGGAAGAAATCCGGCATGAAAGAGCGCGAGATTGCAAAGAAGCTGTCTGCGCAGGGAATCCAGACACCTTTTACACGCCGCTGTCAGCTGGGATACCTGAAAAACACCTTGCGGGTAAAGGACCCAGCATGGCAGACTGTTTTCGTGACAAAGGTGCTGGAAAATCCAATCTACACAGGAACAATGGTCTATAACCGCATCGCCTACGATGAAACGAATCGGAAAATCGGGCAGAATCCACGGGAAAGCTGGCGGATGGTGCCGGACAGCCATCCGGCGATTATCAGCTGGGAATTGTTTGATGAAGTTTCCGCATTACGGGAAGCCGAGCAAGCAGTCAAGGAAGAGCGAAAAAAGTGGTGCAGACAGCGCAGAAAGAACAATCCGAACATCTTCAAAGGCAGAATCTTTTGCAAAAAGTGCGGAGAAAAAATGGTTTGTCATTGGCAAAGTGATGGTACGCTGTATTTTTACTGTGCATCTTGCCATATTTCAATTTCAGAGAAAGACCTCTGGAACGGCATTAACAAGGAGTTGCACCAGCGGATGGAAGAACACCGTGATTTGCAGAAGCTGGTACGGAAAAGCTCTGGAAAAAGCAAACTCCAATCAAAAGAAATAGCTGCAAAACGTGAAATTGAACAGGCGTCAGGCAATATCGTTCGACTGGAATCACAGAAGCGCAGCGGCTACGAGCAGTATGTCCTTGGAAAAATTTCAAAAGAAAAGTTCTTGGAATTGAAGCAGGATGCAGAGAATGAAATTGAGGCATTCAGACAGACAAAAGCTGAAAACGAGAAAGAACTGGTCGTTGTTCAAGAAGAATTGCGGCAGAAAAAGCAAATCGCAGGCAGCACAGAGGTTCTTTTAACAGCAGATAATCTGCAGCAGTATGTAAAGAAAATCGAAGTGGACCGCGGAAAAATAACTTATACAGAATTTTTATTGTGATGAAAAAGGAGAACAAAGCAATGAAAGAAATGAAAGAGAAAATCTACGATGCCCGGACAGGGATGGAATATATTTTGATTGGCGATTATTACCTGCCAGCCTTGAAAGTGCCACGGACCCGTCCGATTGGCCGCTGGGGGATGCTGCACAAGGCGTACCTGAAACTGCGAAAACCGGCCTATTACCAGAGCTTGCTGCTGAGCGGAAAACTGGATACTGTTTTAGCAAATGTGGAAGAGCAGGCAGTGGAACGATATGAGGTTTTGATCGAGCAGCTGAGCCAGCGGGAGGGCGTATCGGAAAAACTGAAAGAAGAAAATCAGATGGAGTGGGTACGCCGTATGAGAAATCTGGAAAATCGTGCAGCAGAAATCGTAAAGGCAGAATTGATCTACACGTTTGAAAGGCGGTGAGCAGCAGATGATCGGAACCTATTACCGGCTTTCTCTTGCGGACGAGGATGTGGGTGCTGATAAGGCTGAGAGCAACAGCATTCAGGGCCAACGCGGACTGGTAGAGGGGTACATCATGGCCCGCCCCGAACTGGCAACAGAGCCGCGTCAGGAGTACGTGGACGATGGCTACTCCGGCACATCTACAAGCCGTCCTGCGTTTCAGCGGCTAATTCAAGATGCGCAGGACGGAAAGGTGAAAACGATTATCGTAAAGGACTTTTCCCGGTTCGCCCGTGATTACATTGAGGCAGGCGATTATATGGAGCGCATCTTCCCGCTGCTGGGCGTTCGCTTTATCTCTGTCAACGATGAGTATGACAGTGGAATGCAGGCTGGGAACGATGTGCGCGGACTGGAAGTAGCCATCAAGAACATTATCAACGCATCTTACAGCCGTGATCTTTCCGCTAAAATCGCAGCAGCCGACCATGTGATGCAGAAGAAAGGAATGTATCTCGGAGGATACCGCCCGTTTGGATTCCTGCCGGACCTGAATGACTGCCATAAGCTGATCCTAGACCGGTAGCCAGCCAGTATGTGCGCCTGATTTTTGAACTGGCATTGCAGGGAAACAGGACGGGGACCATCGCAAAAATCCTGAACGAAAAGCAGATTCCAACCCCGGCAGTGTATCATGTGTCGGAAAACCATGTGTACAGCGAGCAGAAAGCATGGGACTTGCAGCGCAGCCACTGGACAAGCGGAATGGTTTACCATATATTGAAAAATGAGAAGTATAAGGGAACCTACGTGGGCGCGAAATTCATTATGCCTGTTCCGTGCAAACATCGGGTCCTGCGCGCTCCCTTGGAACAGCAGGTACGAATCGAGGACAGCCATGCCGCTATTGTGACCCCAGAAGAATTTGTACAGGCGCAAAAGGTCATTATGCTGCAGCATGGAAATCATCAGGCAGGGAACTACACAAAACGCCAGTATCCGCTGAAGGGAAAGGTCTACTGTGCTATTGCCAGAAATTGATGAAATATCGTGTTCTCAAGAAACTTGGCCCATCGTTTAACTGCAGATTTTCGGCCACAGCGGTGGACAGCCCTTGCAAGCGAATCCCGATCTCCGAGGAACTGCTGGAACATATCATCCGAAATGCGCTGACAGCGCAGATAAAGCAGGCAGAGTATGTACTGGAAATCCTGCACGAACGGGAACGCAAAGCGTTGGTTTGCTTCTCCGCACTGGAACGGCAGGAAGAAAAGCTGAGTGCAGAAAAAGCAGAAATCGTAAAACAGCGCGTTGCACTGTATGAGCAATACGCCGACGGGAATATGAGCAAGGAAGAATTCATCAGGCAGAGAGATTCCTATAGAGCACAGGAAGATGAACGGATGGAGCAGATTCAACGACTTCGTACCGAGAAAGATCAAGCTTTCCAGCCTGTGAAGAAGGATACGGATAATTTGCAAGCCGTGATGGATACTGTGGGAGGAGCAGGCGATGTGATGCACTTGTCGCAGAATGTGGTGGAAACCTTTATTGACCGCATTGAGGTTTTCAACGATGAAAGCGTGAAAATTCGTTTTACATTTGAAGATGTATTGAAAAATTACGAAGCAGAGTGAGAAATGATATTTGCGTTTTTGAAAAGTTCATGCTACAATAACTATAGAAGGGAGTGTGGAGGAAATGGTTCTCCAGTACTATGTGGTAGAAAATGCGACCGGAAAACAAATTGAAATCGATATTGAATCGGCAACCAACGAAGACCTGACCTCTACAAAGGAAAAGTGGCAATCTGATTGGACGAGTGAATTTATCCGCGATCCAAAGCTGGAAAAGTATGCGGCGAAAACAGATGCTGGCGAAATTGTAGCATTGGGTGCATATCGAGAAGATGATCACGGAATATCTGTTTTTATTGCTAATATTGAAGCGCATCCTGAGAGTAATCCGACAATTAGCACAGTGCGGAAATACGCAGGCATTGGCCGAATGATGATTGCCTATGGTATTCAATTGTCAATTGATAGTGGGCATGGCGGCATTGTTACCTTTGAAGCAAAAACAGATGAACTGTATGATCACTACATCAAAGATTTTCATGCAGTTCCGATTTTTCAGCCACATTCGGGAGGCCCAAAGCTGCTTATGCTAGCTGATGAAGGCGCACAAGAAATTTTCAGTACCTACTTATCTTAAAGATTGGAGGGTTCAGTATGAAAGATCAAGAACTTGAGCTGCAGGTTGCTCCTATGAGCAATGATACAATGGAATATTTGAATGTTTTATTTGGCGTATGCAAACGCTTTAAAACAGATTATTACCATGCAACACCGAAGCAGCGTGAATTTATTGATGCAGTGGCTACGCACGAGTACCAGCTGATGAAAGCCCATGAGAAAGGACTGAGCCGTGCTTCTGTTCCTCCTTTTATGGGAATGAAGCGGAGTGAACGCAGCAACAATATGCCTGCTTGATAGTAAGAGAATAAGCTAACATAATAAGTGCTCGCATAAACCACAGACAGCACCCAAGATGATTCGAGGGTGCGTCTGCGGCTTATGCGGGCCTTTTTATTTTGTGATTTTAATACGGATGGATGTTAAATTCCAAGGCTGACAAGAGTGGCCTTT